>Ga0209992_10002744_pt1 | contig 15677 bp, 11 predicted proteins | sample 2SBtaG_2_FD_182564 | JGI IMG/M metagenome (GOLD analysis project Ga0209992, IMG submission 182564) | Deep subsurface microbial communities from Kolumbo volcano to uncover new lineages of life (NeLLi) - 2SBTROV12_ACTIVE470 metaG (SPAdes)... | ecosystem: Environmental > Aquatic > Marine >... | reverse complement strand
TTTGTGATTGCCGCTGTCAACGTTGTCTTACCATGGTCAACGTGGCCAATTGTGCCCACATTCACATGTGGCTTTGTACGTTCAAATTTTTCCTTAGACACGGCTAATTACCTCTTCTATACCTTAAATTAATAACGTTATGTGTTTTTACTAATAATACTTTCAGCAATATTTGCTGGTACTTCACTATATTTTTCAAATTCCATTGTATAAACCGCGCGACCCTGAGTAGCAGAGCGAAGATCTGTTGCATAACCAAACATCTCTTTAAGCGGTACTTCTGCTCTTATCACCTTTCCAGCAGGTGATTCTTCAGTGCCCTGTAAAATCCCTCGGCGACGATTCAAATCTCCATTCACAGTCCCCATATATTCTTCCGGGGTAATAATTTCTACTTTCATCACTGGCTCAAGTAAAACAGGTTCTGCCTGACTTGCACCTTCTCTGAATCCCATCGAGCCGGCGATTTTAAACGCCATTTCGTTAGAGTCAACCTCATGATACGAACCATCATATAAAGTGACTTTGACATCGACTACCGGATAACCCGCAACAATGCCGTTTGCCATTTGTTCTACAACACCTTTCTCGACGGCAGCAATGTATTCTTTTGGTACTGCGCCACCGACAACTTCATTTACAAACTCAAACCCTTCGCCCGCTTTCTTTGGCTCAAGCTTAAAAACAACATGCCCATATTGACCGCGGCCACCTGATTGACGAACAAATTTTCCTTCCGCCTTTTCAAGTGTTGCCCTAATTGTTTCCCGATAAGCCACTTGTGGCTTACCAACATTGGCATCAACTTTAAACTCGCGCTTCATGCGATCAATAATGATCTCTAAATGAAGCTCACCCATACCTGAAATTATGGTTTGGCCAGATTCTTCATCGGTATGCACACGAAATGAAGGATCTTCTTGAGCCAACTTACTTAAAGCAATACCCATTTTTTCCTGGTCCGGCTTTGTTTTTGGCTCTACTGCCACTGCAATCACCGGTTCAGGAAACTCCATACGCTCTAGCGTAATCACGTTTTTGACATCACAAAGTGTGTCACCGGTCGTTACATCTTTTAAACCTACTGCTGCTGCTATATCACCAGCACAAACTTCATTTAGTTCTTCACGACTATTGGCATGCATTTGTAGCAATCGACCAATGCGTTCTTTTTTTCCTTTAACCGGATTAAATACTGAGTCTCCAGACTTCAGTATTCCGGAATAAGCACGGAAAAACGTTAACGTGCCTACAAATGGGTCTGTTGCAATTTTGAAAGCTAATGCTGCAAACGGAACATCATCTGCTGCTTGTCTTTCGCCTTCAGACTCATCTTTATCATCTAAAATTCCTGTTATCGCAGGAACATCTAAAGGAGACGGCATAAATTCAATAACCGCATCCAACATTGTTTGCACACCTTTGTTCTTGAAAGCAGAACCGCAAAATACTGGCACCACTTCATTCACTAATGTTTGCAAACGTATACCTTGCTTTATCTGCTCTTGGGTCAACTCACCCTTTTCAAGGTATGCATCCATCAAACCTTCATTCGCTTCTGCTGCATGCTCAACCATGCGTTCACGCCATAGTTCCGCTTCTGCTAGCAAAGCTTCGGGAATGTCTTTTTCTTCAAACTTAATTCCCATGTTTTCTTCTTCCCAGTAAATAGCTTTCATTTTTACCAGGTCAACCACACCTTCAAAATTCTCTTCAGCACCTATTGGCAGCTGCATCGGAACCGCTTTGCTACCTAAGCGTTCGCGAATCTGCTCAACTACACGCAGAAAATCAGCACCAGAGCGATCCATCTTATTGATGAAAGCCATACGTGGTACAGAATACTTATTCGCCTGTCGCCAAACTGTTTCCGACTGTGGCTCAACTCCACCTACTGCGCAAAATACAGCGCAAGCCCCATCTAAAACACGTAACGAACGCTCTACTTCAATCGTAAAATCAACGTGCCCAGGGGTATCAATAATATTGATACGGTACTCATCAAACTGTGACGCTGTGCCTTTCCAGAAACAAGTCGTCGCTGCAGAAGTTATTGTTATCCCTCGTTCCTGCTCTTGCTCCATCCAATCCATGGTTGCAGCACCATCATGAACCTCACCTATCTTGTGAGACACCCCTGTATAAAACAAAACGCGTTCAGTCGTAGTTGTCTTGCCCGCATCAATATGAGCCATAATCCCGATATTACGGTAACGCTCAATGGGTGTGTTGCGTGCCATGTCTTTAAATTATTAATCGTAATTACCAACGGTAATGTGAAAAAGCCTTGTTTGCTTCAGCCATACGATGCGTATCTTCACGTTTCTTAATTGCCGTACCACGATTTTCAGAAGCATCTAACAATTCTCCTGCTAAACGTAAGCCCATATTTTTTTCGCCGCGATTTTTAGCAGCGTCTACTATCCAACGCATAGCTAAAGTTATACTACGATCGGTTCTGACTTCGATCGGAATCTGGTAAGTTGCGCCACCGACTCGACGTGACTTAACTTCTACAACAGGGCGAATGTTCTCAAGTGCTTTATTAAAAACTTCGAGCGGTTCAGGGTTACCCTTGTCACCAATCTGCCCTAATGCGCCATAAACAATTTTTTCGGCAATCGACTTCTTTCCACTACGCATAATAATATTGATGAACTTTGCTAATACCTTATCTCCGTATTTCGGATCAGGCAGAATCTCTGTTTTCTCAGCTACGCGTCTTCTAGACATAATTCAAAATATTTCCTGTATCTATTCTTATATATTGTGTCTGTTTATGATTTAGGTCGTTTCGCACCATATTTAGAACGACCCTGACGTCTATCAGCCACACCCGACGTATCCAGGGTGCCGCGCACAGTATGATAACGAACGCCCGGTAAATCTTTCACACGACCACCTCTAATTAGAATTACAGAGTGTTCCTGCAAATTGTGGCCTTCACCACCAATGTAAGTGGTCACTTCATGTCCATTAGTCAATCGAACACGTGCCACTTTTCGTAATGCAGAGTTCGGCTTTTTTGGCGTTGTTGTATATACGCGTGTACATACACCCCGTTTTTGAGGACAAGCCTCCAATGCAGGCACCTTACTCTTTACTATTTGTCGCTTACGCGGATTTCTGACTAATTGGTTAATTGTTGGCATAAAATATCTTATTTTTCAATTTGTTAAGTGCGCAGACTACCTCACCCGTCCAAGCTGGAAGCATTCGATATACGAATGTGAATACTTCTAGCAGTACGAACCGGTGCAGAATTCCTTCGGATATCCTGGAGGCTTTATCTGATATACGTCGAATTATTAAAATTCGCCGAAATTTCCAGTACTTAAAATAAAATGACAGACTGAGAAAACTGACTCAGTCTGTCAAAGAGGCGGGATTTTATGTCCTTGGCGTTGTCCAGTCAAGGAAGATTACAGCTTATTTTTCAAGTTCCTGTCGTACCCTCAACAGCTTCAGAATCTGGGTCAATAACAGGGATTTCAACATCCTCAATTTCCACGTTTTCTGCAGCTACTTCTGGTGCATTTTTCGCTTCTAAACGCTCTTTACGCTCGGCATGATAGGCAAGACCCGTACCTGCTGGAATAAGGCGGCCAACAATGACATTTTCCTTTAATCCACGTAAAACATCACGTTTACCACAGACACTGGCTTCAGTCAGAACTCGTGTCGTCTCCTGGAATGAGGCCGCTGAGATAAATGATTCCGTTGAAAGCGAAGCTTTGGTGATACCAAGCAAAATAGGCACCCATTCAGCAGGTTTTTTGCCTTCTGCTTCAACACGCTCATTCTCTTCCAACACTCTCGAACGTTCCATTTGTTCACCTTTCAGGAATGCTGTATCGCCAGAATCGGTAATCTCTGCCTTACGTAACATTTGTCGTACGATAACTTCAATGTGCTTATCATTAATCTTCACACCCTGAAGACGATAAACTTCCTGTATTTCACTACTTATAAAGTCATATAAGGCTCTAATACCTTTGAGCCTGAGAATATCATGTGGTGTAGGAGGTCCATCAACAATGTTTTCGCCTTTGACTACGTGTTCGCCTTCAAAGACACTGACATGACGCCATTTTGGAATCAGTATTTCATAAACATTGTCCTCACCCTGACCGGTAATAACAACTCTCTGCTTTCCTTTTGTTTCTTTACCAAAACTGATAATGCCGGTAATTTCCGCCAATACCGCTGGTTCTTTCGGTTTACGAGCTTCAAACAAGTCAGCAACTCTAGGTAAGCCACCGGTAATATCACGGGTTTTCGAGGATTCTTGAGGAAGACGCGCAATTACTTCGCCAATATTAACCTCTTTACCATCACTTACATTAATAAGAGCCTTTGCCGGCAATAAATAATGAGCAACTTGTTCCGTACCGGGAATTTTAAGATCTTCACCATCCTCACCAACCAATTTTACCGTAGGACGTAAATCTTTCGCGCTAGACGCACGTTGCTTTGGATCCATAATAACAATATTAGTCAAACCAGTGATGTCATCGGTATGACGAGTGACGGTAACACCTTCAACAATATCCGAGAATTGAACACGCCCTTTAACTTCAGTTATCACAGGATGTGTATGAGGATCCCAGGATGCTATTTGTTGTCCTGGCATAGTTTTTTCACTATCACCAACTGTTAAAACTGCTCCGTAAGGAAGCTTATAGTGCTCACGCTCACGTCCCGTTTCATCACGAACCACAATTTCACCTGAACGAGAGATAACAACTTTGTTACCACTATCCTGCTCCAGAGTTTTAACATTTTTTAGATGCACCGTTCCGCCATTTTTAACCTCAATGCTGCTGACTGCCGCTGCACGAGATGCTGCACCGCCAATATGGAAAGTACGCATTGTTAACTGCGTGCCCGGTTCACCAATTGATTGTGCCGCAATAACACCAACTGCTTCTCCAATATTAACCAGATGTCCACGACCCAAATCACGACCATAACACTGACGACAGGTACCGTATCGACTATCACAGGTAATGGTTGAACGAACAACCGCCTGGTCAACACCTTTTTCATCAAGTACATCAACCCAATGTTCATCAAGTAAGGTTCCTGCTTTTGCAACAACATCCCCTTCAACGTTGATTGCATCTTTTAATAATACTCTTCCAAGCACGAGTTCTCTTAAAGGCTCAATAACATCTCCGCCTTCAATAATAGGACTCATATCCAAACCCTGTTCCGTACCACAATCTTCTTCTGACACAACCAAATCCTGAGAAACATCAACCAGGCGGCGCGTCAGATAACCAGAGTTTGCTGTTTTTAACGCGGTATCGGCAAGACCTTTACGTGCACCGTGTGTCGAAATAAAGTACTGAAGCACATCAAGTCCTTCACGGAAATTTGCAGTAATCGGTGTTTCAATAATAGAACCGTCCGGCTTGGCCATCAGACCACGCATACCGGCTAACTGCCTGATTTGCGCGGCCGAACCTCGAGCGCCTGAGTCAGCCATCATATAAATGGAATTAAAAGAAGGTTCTTCTACTTCTTTACCGTCGACATCAGTTTTAAGATCAACACCCAATTTATCCATCATTGCCTTGGCTACCTGATCATTGGTACGCGACCAGATATCAACAACTTTGTTATAACGTTCACCATCAGTAATTAAGCCTGAAGCGTATTGCTCTTCAAAACTTTTAACCTGATCTTCTGCTTTACCAATAATGTCGTCCTTATCATTTGGTATAACCATATCCTCAATACCAATAGACACGCCCGCACGCGTTGAATATTTAAAACCGGTGTACATCAATTTATCTGAGAAGATAACAGTTTCTTTTAACTCCAACCTTCTATAACAAGTGTTAACTAATTGAGAAATGGTTTTCTTCGTCATTATCTTGTTGATTAACTCGAAGGATATGCCATCTGGTAAGATGCGTGATAACAAAGCACGTCCTGCTGTAGTGTCATAACGTTTTAAAGTAACTTGTTTTTCACCATTCTCATCAACAGACACTTCACGCACACGTACTTTGATTCTTGCCTGCAGGGAAACCACATCACTTTCGTAAGCACGATTAACCTCGTTAACATTGGCAAAAGCCATACCGGTACCTTTCGCTTCAACAGATTCACGGGTCAAATAATAAAGACCCAGTACAACGTCTTGTGTTGGAACAATAATTGGCTCACCGTTAGCTGGCGATAAAATATTATTAGTCGACATCATCAATGTACGAGCTTCAAGTTGCGCTTCAATTGACAATGGCACGTGTACTGCCATCTGATCGCCATCAAAGTCAGCGTTAAACGCAGTACAGACTAATGGGTGTAACTGAATTGCTTTACCTTCAATCAAAACAGGCTCAAAAGCCTGTATACCTAATCTATGTAATGTTGGTGCACGGTTAAGCATGATTGGATGTTCACGAATCACTTCTTCAAGCACATCCCATACTTCAGATCCTTCACGTTCAACTAATTTTTTTGCTGCTTTAATTGTTGTCGCTAAACCACGTCTTTCCAATTTACTAAAGATAAACGGCTTAAATAATTCCAGTGCCATTTTTTTAGGGATACCACATTGATGTAATCGTAAAGTTGGACCGACAACAATGACTGAACGACCAGAGTAATCAACACGCTTACCTAACAAGTTTTGACGAAAACGTCCTTGCTTACCCTTAATCATATCTGCCAATGATTTTAATGGCAGTTTATTGGTTCCTGTTATTGCTCGGCCACGTCGTCCATTATCAAGCAGGGCATCAACAGATTCCTGTAACATACGTTTTTCATTTCGTACAATAATGTCCGGCGCATTAAGATCTAATAAACGTTTTAAACGGTTATTTCTGTTAATAACACGTCGATATAGATCATTTAGATCAGAAGTTGCAAAACGACCACCATCTAATGGAACCAAAGGACGTAATTCCGGCGGTAACACCGGTAAAACCAACAGAACCATCCATTCAGGTTTGTTACCAGAATCCTTAAATGACTCAAGTAACTTCAAACGTTTTGTTAACTTACGCAGTTTTGTCTCAGAATTTGTATTAGGGATTATTTCACGTAGCTCGGTAATTTCTTCATCGAGATCGATAAACTTAAGCAATGCACGAATCGCTTCTGCGCCCATCTTTGCTTCGAACTCATCACCATATTGTTCAATTGCTTCAAGATAATTTTCTTCCGTCAGCATTTGACCGCGTTCAAGATCGGTCATACCGGGTTCTATTACGGCATAAGCTTCAAAATAGAGAATTCGTTCTATTTCGCGTAATGTCATATCCAGCATCAATCCCATTCTTGATGGCAATGACTTTAAAAACCAGATATGAGCAACCGGACTGGCCAAATCAATATGACCCATGCGTTCACGTCTTACCTTTGACAGCGTTACTTCAACACCACACTTCTCACAAACAACACCACGGTGTTTAAGTCTTTTGTATTTTCCACACAGACATTCATAATCTTTAACTGGGCCAAATATTTTGGCGCAGAAAAGACCATCGCGTTCCGGTTTAAAGGTACGATAGTTTATCGTCTCCGGTTTTTTAACTTCTCCAAAAGACCATGATCGAATTTTTTCAGGTGACGCCAGACCAATGGCGATAGCATCAAATTCTTCAACCTGTCCCTGTTGCTTTAAAAGCTTAAGTAAGTCTTTCAAGGTTTGCCCCCTATGGAGATTTGTTCGGATCTGTATCCGAAAATAGAGTCATTAATATTCATTTCTTTCATTCTGCCAAGTTCACTGATCAAGTTCGATATCGATACCCAATGATCGAATCTCTTTAACCAATACATTGAAAGATTCAGGCATGCCTGCTTCCATCTGATGATCACCATCAACAATGTTTTTATACATTTTGGTACGACCATTAACATCATCTGATTTAACGGTGAGCATTTCTTGCAAGGTATAGGCAGCGCCATAAGCTTCAAGAGCCCACACTTCCATTTCACCAAAACGCTGTCCACCAAATTGGGCTTTACCGCCTAACGGTTGTTGTGTCACCAGACTATACGGACCGGTTGAACGTGCATGCATTTTGTCATCAACCAGGTGATTCAATTTAAGCATGTACATATAACCTACGGTGACTCGCCGCTCAAAAACATCGCCGGTACGGCCATCGTATAATGTCATTTGTCCATCTTCAGGAAGGTCAGCAAGTTTCAACATTGCCTTGATTTCATCTTCAGTGGCACCATCAAATACCGGCGTGGCCATAGGCACACCACCTTTCAAGTTATTCGCCAATTCATGAATTTCTTCATCTGAAAATGAATTCAAGTCTTCTTTCTTTCCGCTGGCGTTATAAATTTTCTCCAGCAGTTTTCGAATTTCGACAGTTTGAGCTTGCTGTTCCAGCATTTTACCAATCTTGATACCAACACCCTTAGCTGCCCAACCTAAATGCGTTTCCAGAATCTGGCCAACATTCATTCGAGAAGGTACGCCTAGAGGATTCAAAACAACATCAACCGGCGTTCCATCTTCCATGTGCGGCATATCTTCAACCGGCACAATCGTCGAGATAACACCTTTATTACCATGACGACCCGCCATTTTATCACCCGACTGAGTACGACGTTTAACAGCAACATAAACCTTAACCATTTTCAGCACGCCTGGCGCCAGATCATCACCCGAAGTTATCTTCGTGCGTTTTTCTTCAAAGCGTCTGTCAAAATCTTCTTTTAATGCTGTAAATTGTTCAGCTGCATCTTCCAGCAGTTTGTTAGCTTTATCATCTTTAAGACGAATTTCAAACCACTTCTCATGCGATGTCTCATCCAGATAATTTTTTGTAATTTTATCGCCCGCAGACAAACCTGAAGGACCACCTGCTGCAACTTTACCAGTTAACAATTTCTCAACACGCTGATAAACACCGGCTTCCATTATTCTAAGTTGGTCATTCAAATCTTTTCTTACGCTGTTTAATTCTGATTCTTCAATTTCAAGCGCACGTGCGTCTTTTTCAACGCCATCACGAGTAAAGACTTGCACATCTATAACCGTTCCATTCATGCCCGAAGAAACTCGTAAAGAAGTATCTTTAACATCTGATGCTTTCTCGCCAAAGATAGCCCTTAGCAGTTTTTCTTCCGGTGTAAGTTGAGTCTCACCTTTAGGTGTCACTTTACCAACTAAAATATCCCCAACATTCACTTCAGCACCGATGTAGACAACACCGGACTCATCCAGTTTATTCAATGCACTTTCACTAACGTTAGGAATATCAGAAGAAATTTCTTCAGAGCCCAGTTTTGTATCGCGTGCAACACAGGTAAGCTCTTCGATGTGAATTGTAGTGTAGCGATCCTCTTTAACCAGCTTTTCTGAGAGTAAAATTGAATCCTCAAAGTTGTATCCATTCCATGGCATAAAGGCAACTAACATATTCTGTCCCAATGCCAATTCACCCATGTCCGTGGAGGGACCATCTGCCAGCACATCACCTTTTACAATGTGATCACCTGTCTTCACCAAAGGTTTTTGGTTAATACATGTATTTTGGTTAGAACGCGTATATTTAGTCAGATTATAAATATCAACACCTGGCTCGCCGGCAACAACCTCACCATCATTAACGCGTATTACAATTCGACTGGCATCAACGGAGTCAACAACACCACCCCGTTCCGAGACAACGGTAACACCCGAATCGATTGCTACTCGTCTTTCCATACCAGTACCCACTAATGGTTTGTCTGCTCTCAATGTTGGCACAGCCTGACGTTGCATATTAGAACCCATCAATGCGCGGTTCGCATCATCATGCTCCAAAAATGGAATCATCGATGCTGCAACAGAAACTATTTGCCGTGGAGACACATCCATATAGTTAATCTTGTCTGGCGTGGACATAGCAAATTCATTTTGGTAACGACAAGATACAAGTTCATCAAGTAACTTGCCTTTTGCATCCAAAGTTGCACTAGCCTGTGCAATAACAAAGTCGCCTTCTTCTATAGCAGACAAGTATTCTATTTCATCTGTTGCTTTACCATTTTTAACCTTACGATAAGGCGTTTCAAGAAAACCATAGGAATTTGTTCTGGCAAAGATAGCCAGAGAATTAATCAAACCAATGTTAGGCCCTTCTGGAGTTTCAATAGGACAAACGCGGCCATAATGTGTTGGATGTACGTCACGTACTTCAAAACCAGCCCGTTCGCGGGTCAAACCGCCTGGGCCCAATGCAGAGATGCGTCGTTTATGAGTAATCTCTGATAAAGGATTATTTTGATCCATAAACTGGGATAACTGACTTGAACCAAAAAATTCTTTTATTACGGCTGAAACAGGTTTTGCGTTGATGATCTCTTGTGGCATCAATCCTTCCGATTCAGCCAGACTCAAACGTTCCTTAACTGCACGCTCAACTCTAACAAGGCCAACACGGAACTGGTTTTCAGCCATTTCACCAACGCTACGAATACGACGATTACCGAGATGATCAATATCATCAACAGTGCCTTTACCATTACGTATATCAAGTAGCACTTTCATTACGGCAACAATGTCTTCATTAGAAAGAACGCCTTCGCCTTCAACTTCTTTACGACCTACCCGACGATTAAACTTCATTCGGCCAACGGCAGAGAGATTATAACGGTCAGGACTAAAAAACAGGTTCTTGAATAAGTTTTCAGCTGCATCTTTTGTTGGCGGCTCACCAGGTCGCATCATGCGATAAATTTCAACCTGAGCTTCTATTTGATTATTACTTGGATCAGCTCGCAAGGTATCGGCGATAAAAGAACCACTATCCAGTTCGTTAGTGTATATAGTCTCTAACTCAAGACTTTTTCCTTTATATTCAGTAATTTTTTCAAGCAATTCTTCTGTAATTTCGGTATTTGCCGGAAATTGAATTTCGCCTGTTTCTTCATCAACAATATCAACAATATCCTTGGCAACAACTTTACCAATCAAAAATTCAGCAGGAACAGTTAATGATGTTAACTTTGCTTTTTCAATTTCTCGAATATGACGTGCGGTGATGCGGCGGTCTTTTTCAACAATAATTTTTCCTTTCTTCGTTTTTATATCAAACGATGCTGTTTCACCACGCAAACGTTCGGCGACCAGATTCAAGGTAATAGCCTTACTGGTAATTTTGAACGTATCAGTGTCAAAGAAAATATCGAGTATTTCTTCAGATGAATAACCTAAGGCACGTAATAAAATGGTTGCATGAATTTTACGTCGTCGATCAATACGACAATAAACCAGATCTTTTGCGTCGAATTCAAAATCAAGCCATGAACCACGGTAAGGAATAACACGTGCGGAATAGAGTAATTTCCCGGATGAATGCGTCTTACCTTTATCATGTTCGAAAAATACACCCGGTGAACGATGCATCTGCGAAACGATGACACGTTCTGTGCCATTAATTACAAAGGTACCAGTGCGAGTCATTAATGGCATCTCGCCCATGTACACTTCCTGTTCTTTAATATCCTTTACAACCTTATTGTTAAGTCCGGCCTCCTTATCATAAATAATCAGACGAACTTTAACGCGTAATGAGGATGCATAAGTCAATCCTCTGAGCTGACATTCTTTAACATCAAAGACTGGAGTACCCAGCTTATAGCTGACATATTCTAAAGCAGCATTGCCCGAGAAACTAACTATAGGAAAAACAGATTTGAATGCTGCTTGTAGCCCAATATCTGTTCTCTCTTCAGGATTAGTGTCAACTTGTATAAATCGGGCAAACGACTCAATCTGAGTCGCCACCAGATAAGGTATCTCCATGATACTGGAGCGTTTTCCAAAATCCTTTCGGATACGTTTCTTTTCAGTATAGGAATAGGCCATTACAATTCCTCAATAATAGTGTTTGTTTTGTAGTGAATATCCCAAATAGATGAATATTCAACTGATACCGCTTTACAGACAACAATGTAAATTCGGTATTATTAATAAGCGCAAGAAACCAACAGGCAGCTTTTGCTGCCCGCTGGTTTTGCTTTAAGTTTACTAAACGCGACAATTGAAATTATTTAAGTTCAACTGATGCGCCAGCTTCTTCAAGCTGCTTTTTAATATCCTCAGATTCTTCTTTGCTTGCTGCTTCCTTAATGGTTGAAGGTGCTCCTTCAACAAGATCTTTTGCGTCTTTCAGGCCAAGACCTGTAATAGCACGTACTGCTTTAATAGCGGCAACCTTGTTTTCACCAAAACTTGACATAACAACATCAAACTCGGTTTTTTCTTCTGCAGCACCACCAGCGTCTCCGCCGCCTGCCGCTGCTACAGCAACAGGTGCCGCTGCAGATACGCCCCAATCATCTTCTAACTCTTTGATTAAATCAACAAGCTCAAGCACTGGCATTTGACCTAATGCTTCTTTGATTTCGTCTTTTGAAACTGCCATTTTAAAATCCTCCAAAAATAAATACTAAACTGATATATGTAGACTGTTTATTAAGCCGCTTTATCACGCTGTGCAGCAAGAACTCTGGCTAACTTAGCCGGTGGTTCTGCTAGCGTACGTACAAATGTACCAAGCGGAGCAGATAACAATCCAAGTAACATAGCGCGTGCTTCATCAAGCGATGGCATACTAGCTAGCTTCTCAAGTTGAGATGGGTCTAAAAGCTCACCCTCCAACACAACAAGCTTAACTACTAGTTTGTCATTGCCCTTCGCAAAATCACGAACAACTCGTGCAGCACTTCCAGGTTCATCATTAGAAAATGCCAACACTAATGGCCCGACTAATCCATCACGCATACATTCAAATTGTGTATTTTCGAATGCCTTACGCGCCAGGGTGTTACGTACTACTTTTAAATACACACCCGCTTCACGCGCAGAATTACGCAGTTCAGTCATTTCAGCCACCGTTAAACCGATATACTCGGCCGCGATTGCAGAAGGAGCCTCAGCCGCAACATTGGCAACATCTTCTACAATTGCCTTTTTTGCATCTAAATTAAGACTCACTCTTCGCCTCCTATTAAGTTAAATATGATGTAACACCATATTTCTACTAAAAAGCCCGTCTTTAAAAACAACTTATCGACAGACCGGTCTACGGTGACCATACAGGTTGCCCTGTGTATTGATTACACCGTCTGCGTAGGTAAATGTTACACATTAAGACTCTATAAAAGAGAGTCACCTACGGTCTTTGACGTCTGGCTAATATAAAAGCCAGTAACAAAGTCTTTCAACGTTCAGCTAAAGCGCCGCCAAAACGTTATCGTTCTATAAAAATATTCTATTTACACTCAAACAGACAAACTGGCCTGATCAAGTAATAGACCAGGTCCCATTGTTGTCGAGACACTTATTTTTTTCAGGTAAACACCTTTCGCCCCAGTTGGTTTTGCTTTTTGCAAATCACCAAGTAACGCGTGTAGATTTTCAATCAATGAGTCTGGATCAAATGAAACTTTACCGATGGCGCAATGAATAATGCCGTTTTTATCTGTTCGATAACGCACTTGACCACCCTTTGCATTTTCTACAGCTTGTTTAACATCATTACTTACTGTGCCCACTTTCGGGTTTGGCATTAAACCACGTGGACCTAAAATTTGACCCAGTTTACCTACCACAGGCATAGCATCAGGTGTCGCTATAACAACACCATAATCGATATCACCTTTCTTCATTGCTTCAGCAAGATCATCAAAACCAACTGTATCAGCGCCTGCAGCCTCAGCTATTTTTGCATTCTCACCTTGCGCAAATACGGCAACTCGGACAGTTTTACCCGTGCCTTTAGGTAAGACAGTTGAACCACGAACCTGTTGATCTGATTTACGAGCATCAACACCCAAATTCACAGCCACTTCAACAGATTCATCAAACTTAACTGATGATACTTCCTTTAATAATTCCATCGCTTCTTTAACAACATAGGCTTTACCTAGCTCAATCTTGTCTTGATATGCTTTTGTACGTTTAGATATTGCCATGACTAGACCACCCCTTCGGTTTCAATACCCATACTGCGAGCGGTACCAGCAATAGTTCTGACTGCTGCATCTAAATCCGCTGCAGTCAAATCAGGTTCTTTGGTCTTGGCAATTTCTTCTAATTGCGCACGGTTTACTTTACCAACCTTATCCGTGTTTGGTGTGCCGCTGCCACTTTTAACGCCTGCAGCCTTTTTCAAAAGGATTGATGCCGGGGTTGTTTTACTAATAAAAGTAAAACTTTTATCGTTATAGACGGTAATGATGACGGGTACGGGCAACCCCTGTTCGAGACTCTGTGTTTGCGCATTAAATGCTTTACAGAACTCCATGATGTTAACACCATGCTGTCCTAAAGCAGGTCCTACTGGTGGACTGGGATTTGCCTGACCAGCAGGCACTTGCAACTTGATATAACTTTCAATTTTCTTGGCCACAGCCTTTCTCCTTGGGTGCAAACGCCTTTCGGCTCCCCATTAAATTTAGCTGACGTGAATGAATCACATCAATAATACAAAATCGTTTTACTCTTTTTCTACTTGTCCAAATTCAAGTTCAACAGGTGTAGAACGCCCAAAAATTAAAACCGATACTCGCAAACGGCTTTTTTCGTAATTCACCTCTTCAACAACACCATTAAAATCAGTAAATGGACCGTCTTTAACTCGTACAACTTCACCCGCTTCAAAAAGTATTTTTGGTTTCGGTTTATCAACGCCTTCTTCAACACGTTGTAATATCGCATCTGCTTCTTTATCCGTAATTGGTGCAGGTCTATCACTAGTACCACCAATGAAACCTAAAACTTTCGGTGCTTCTTTAACCAAATGCCAGGTATCGTCATTCATTTCCATTTTGACCAAAACATAGCCTGGGAAAAATTTACGTTCACTTTTGCGCTTTTTACCATCGCGCATTTCAACTACTTCTTCCGTAGGTACAAGAATCTCACCAAACATATCATTGAGACCACTACGCTCGATTCGTTCCCACAACGACCGCATTACCTGACTTTCAAAACCGGAATAGGCGTGAACCACATACCATTGCTGAGCCATACTAAGATCCATGCCCCATCAACATACCTATTGACCAACCGAGAAACATATCCAGTAACCACAATATAATAGCTACGATAATGACCATGCCGATCACCAGTAAGGTTGTGTTTACCGTTTCTTTTCTCGTCGGCCAAACAACTTTACGGACTTCAATCTGGGCATCATGAAAATAACCCCAAACTTCCCGCCCTTTATCAGTTTGTAGCGCTATACCAACACTGATACCAACTGCTGTTAATAAACCGATTACTCGATATAACAAAGCTTCATCGGCATAAAAATAAAAGCCAACTAAAGCAGCTATTAATATTAATAGCGCCAAGCCAAGTTTAAGCGTATCCAGTTTTCCACTGGTTGTTTCTACATTTGAATTCATATTGTCGTATTTAATCCAGGGCCAGATTTCTCTAAATGGCAGGCCAGGAGGGAATCGAACCCCCAACCTACGGTTTTGGAGACCGTCGCTCTGCCAATTGAGCTACTGGCCTATTTCTATTTCAAAGAATCTACCTATAACTTTTATACAATAATTATTATTAAAATAATTACTCAATAATTTTAGAGACAACACCCGCACCAACAGTACGGCCACCTTCTCGTATAGCAAAACGCAGGCCTTCTTCCATCGCAATCGGGTTAATCAATTTCACCGTCACTTTGATGTTATCG
>Ga0209992_10002743_pt1 | contig 15680 bp, 16 predicted proteins | sample 2SBtaG_2_FD_182564 | JGI IMG/M metagenome (GOLD analysis project Ga0209992, IMG submission 182564) | Deep subsurface microbial communities from Kolumbo volcano to uncover new lineages of life (NeLLi) - 2SBTROV12_ACTIVE470 metaG (SPAdes)... | ecosystem: Environmental > Aquatic > Marine >... | reverse complement strand
TCTTCGCGCGGCTCGGCCACGCGCAGGCTGCCGCCGTCAAGTGCTGCCAGCGTTTTCTCTATCGCCGTACGGACCTCACCGGTTGTGGCTGGCGAAATACCGTCCCGGGCCTCCCAGGCGGTTTCGATTGCGGTTTCAAGGTGCGAATTTGGCATGGATTTGGGCCCTACATATTGACAGGTCTGCGTTGGTGACAGCCTATAGGTCTTTCAAAAGCCCCGCGCAATGCGGCAACGGATCATGGAGGCCGCTATGAGCACCAAAAAAAGCAACCGAAAGTTCCCACGGGCGCGTACGGATGTAAGCGCGGTTCAAAGTTTTCAAGAGACCGACCAGACCCGCGCACCCTCATACCGGTTGGCATTTGCCGACAATGATTTTTTGTGCCGCGAGGAACTGCGCCCGGTCAGGTTGCAGCTGGAGCTTTTGAAAACCGAAATGATGCTGGAAGAATATGGCATTGAAAGCACGATTGTGCTGTTTGGCGGGGCCAGAATCCCGGCACCTGATAAAACGGAAAATGCACGAACAGAAACACTCGCCGGCCTGTCCAGATACTACGCCCAAGCACAGGAATTTGCCCGGTTGTGCACGCTGAAAAGTCTGGAACAAAACAGCAAACATGACGTCATTGTCACCGGCGGTGGCCCCGGCGTTATGGAAGCCGGCAATCGCGGTGCGGCGGAAGCCGGAGGCGTGTCCATTTCGTTGAACATCGTTTTACCGCACGAGCAGGCACCAAACCGCTACGCCACGCCGGAGCTGTGTTTCAACTTCCACTATTTCGCAATTCGTAAAATGCACTTTCTGATGCGTGCCAAGGCCATCGCGGTTTTTCCAGGTGGCTTTGGCACGCTGGACGAGATGTTTGAGACCCTGACGTTGATCCAGACCAAACGCATGGACCCAATTCCGGTTCTGCTGTTTGGCGAGGATTTCTGGCGCAGCATTATCAATTGGGACGCTTTGGCAGAAGCTGGAACCATCGGGGCCGCTGATCTGGAACTGTTCCAATTTGTGGAAACGGCGGATCAGGCGATACAAGCGTTGGAAAAATGGGAGCGTCAATCATAATGGATTGCGATCCTTTGTCAGCCGTGACAGCGGAATCGTTGACATAATGTAGCTTACAAGCTACAGACCACTTGTGACAACCGTCCGCCAGACAAATGACTTTCGTATCTGGTTGGCAAGTCTGCGCGATAGTCGCGCAAAGCAAAAAATAGCCGTGCGAATTCAACGCATGGCATTTGGAAATTTGTGTGACGTTGCGCCGGTTGCAGCGGGCGTAAGTGAATTGAGAATTCATTATGGACCCGGTTATCGTATCTATTTTGTGAAAGCCGGTTCTGAAATTGTCGTGCTCCTCATCGGCGGCTCAAAGAAAAGCCAAAAAAGCGACATCGCGACTGCAAAACGAATGGCAAGGGAATTGGAGAATTAGAAATGAGTATTAAGACAACAGTTTTTGATCCTGCCGACTATCTTGACGACGACGATGCGATGGCTGGCTACATGAGCGATGCCTTAGAGACCGCCGATCCGGCCTTCATAGCAAACGCTCTGGGCGTGATTGCGCGGGCCAAAGGCATGTCAAATCTTGCGGCGAACACTGGCCTGTCAAGGGAAAGCCTTTACCGCGCGCTTAGCGACAAAGGCAATCCGGAACTTGGAACTGTCATCAAAGTCATGCAGTCATTTGGGCTTAAACTCCGGGCCGACACCGTTTGAAAACACCGTCTTGTTGCGCTAAATACAGATATCGAGATTGCCGGAGTTAAATGCACGCCACATGTGGCACCTGCCAATACAGGTTTTGACACTGTGCAAACCAGTCACTCCACAACCAAAAACTCAACAAACTGGGTTGTTTGCAAGGCGTTGAAGTTGTCATCCGATATGGCGGTCAACCGAATTTGTCCGGCTTCGTCCAGCCACGCCGATATTCCCTCAAGATTATCGTAGTCGCCAAAGTCACTGGTCAGCAGGATTTCCTCGTTTTCAAACCCGGCTTCGGTTAATTCAAATCGGCGGATTCGGCTGGAAAAACCTTTGTACCAGACAAAATCCCGCTCCAGCAGATAGAATTTCCCGTCCGGGCCAAAGTCAGCGCCAACCGGCAGGTGTTTGTCGCGCCGCGGGATGGAAAACGGGCGCTGCCAGGCGCCGTCTTCGTAGCGAAACACCGGAAACGGGCGCTCCCAGTCGCCGGATCGTTCCGGCAGCGTGTAAAGTGCACCGTCCGCGTCAATTGCCAGTGCTTCCATGCCGGAATTGTTCTGAAACTCTTTAAATCCGGCGTGGGACTTCAACCGCTTGGCGTCTTGGTCCAAAGTCGTGTACTGTCTGACCCGATGCGCACCTTCAAACGAGATAAACATGGTGCCGTCAGCGGCGGCTGCAAGCCCTTCCGCATCCACACGATATTTGGCGACCGGCAGGCCGTTCAAATCCTTGATCGGGGCAAGGGAACCGGGCCGCACGTCCGTTATACGCCCGTTGTTTCGAACGAATTTTCCGCTGATCCACCGGCCCCGGTCCGATATGACGGTGAAAGTTCGGCCGTCTGCCGAAACCTCTATGCCGGAGAATCCGCCAAATTCATCTACAGGAATAAACCACTTTGTTTCGCTTGATAGTACCGCCTCTGCCGCCGGTACGGGCGAGGCCAGACAGGCCAGCAAACCCAGAGCCACAAGCCTCATTCTGACGTCAACACCCGCTTACACTGTCGTGGTAAATCCGCCAGTATCATTTCGCGGGCGCGTCTTCTGGGCGGCTTCAGCTTTTTCTTCTTTTCAACTTTTTTCTTCTTTTTCTTCTTCGGCTTGGGTGGATCAAGATAGTCGGTCACCCACCATGTCAGAGTTTTATCGCACCCGTCGCCCTTTGATATCTTGGAAATCGGCGTTTGCTTCTCACACCCCGGAGAGCCCTTGGGACATTTCAGCCGCACATGGAAATGGTAATTATGCCCGGACAGCGGGCGTATTTTCTTCAGCCAGTTGCGGTCTGTGCCCGCATCTTTACACATGGCAATCTTGACCGCAGCCGCCACAAAAATACGATCCACCGCCTTGTCTTTTGATGCGGCCTTAAGAATTGCCATATGGGCGGGGGTCCAATTTTCGTTGATTGATTTCTGATCGTCCGTGCGCACCGAAATTGACGAAATATTTTCCCGTGCAGCGCGGGACAGGTTCAGCCGTTTGGGCGGCAACATCCAGATATCAGCGTCCAGCCCGCTTTGGTGTGACTGGTGCGAAGATGTCATTGGCCCGCCGCGGGGTTGTGCCATGTCACCCACATAAAGCCCCGCCCATCCGTGTTTTGTGGCCTCAATGCTTAAACGCCGGATAAATGCGATCATCGAAGGATGCGCCCAGTTGCGGTTGCGGCTCAGGCGCATGGCCTGCCATGTTGGGCCGGTTTCAGGCAATTGCACAGCCCCCGCAAGGCAGCCCTTGGCGTAGTAGCCAAACACCTGCGGCCTTTGTTCAGACGATACGGATTCCGCACCAAACAACTGGTTGGCCAGCGGCTCGCCCTTTTTTGGCTGCACGTGCGAGGTGCCTGCAAGCATCAGGCAAGCGCTGACCGCAAAAACCAGATTTAACGTAAATCGGATAACCGTCATGCAGCCGCCGTTTCTCCTTCGGGGCGTACCCAGATCAGCAGGATCAAAGCGATAAAAAACAAACCCAGCAGAGGAGCAACACCAAGCCGGGCGGAGCCGGTGATTGTTGTGGCGGCTGCGATCAACGCCGGCGCCAAAAACGCGGTGGCTTTGCCGGACAGGGCGTAAAGACCAAAGGCTTCCGTCGGGCGCTCCGGGTTGGCGTGTCGAACCATCATTGACCGAGAGGACGCTTGCAACACGCCGCCAGCGCCGCCGATGACCGCACCACAGGCAAAGAAGATTTGGGTTGGAAAGTTTGATCCTTCGGCCAAAGTCGCCCCAAAGATACTGGTTTGGGTCATGTTGAGTATCACTGCGACAACCGCAATCAGGATCAGCACGCAGACCACAATCACCGGTTTGGGTCCAAATCGCCGATCAGCAAAGCCGCCAAGCCACGAGAAAACTGCGGCGGAAACGGCGCCAATTATGCCGAATACGCCGATCAGAATGATTTCCCATTCCAACACGAAAGTCGCGTAAATACCGCCAAATGTATAAACGCCATTCAGTGCATCGCGGTAAAACAGCGACGAGCCCAGGTAAGCAAACAGGCTGGTGCGATGTTTTAGCGATTTCAGCGTATTCCCGAGTTCGCCCAGCGTCTTTGAAATTGAAAATTTCGATGAAGGACCCGGCGTTTCTTTGACCCATCTGAAGAAAAATATCATCGAGATGATATACCAAATCGCGGTGAAAGGCCCAACGAACCTTGTGCCCTCGCGCGCCTCTGCATCAAACAATCCAAACATCGGATCCAGGCCGATCATGGTTTTGCCGCTGCCACCGTCATCAACGATGAACAGAAACATGATAAACAGCGCGATCACCCCGCCCCAATAGCCCATAGCAAAACCGGAGCCGGAGATTTTGCCAACTTCGCTGTCATCCCCCAGCCCGGGCAGCATCGAGTTTGTAAAGATCGTGGCAAATTCCATGCCCAAAAAACCGATCCCAAACACCACAAGAACGAAGATATAATTGGATCCATCCGCATAGGCCCACCACAACAGTGTAGAGCCAACCACGTAAAGCAGTGAAAAGAACCAGATCCACGGCATGCGGCGGCCAGAGTTATCCGCCATTGCACCAAGTATGGGAGCGCTAAAGGCAATGATCAGGCCCGAAATTGTCAGGCCCAGCGCCCAGATGCTTTGGGTTTGGGCTTTTGCAGCCTCCACCTCCACGCCTTGACTGATAAACATATCGCTGACGGTCTGGGCAAAGTACGGGCCGAAAATGAAGGTCAGCAGTAACGTGTTGTAGGGCTGTGACGCCCAGTCAAAAAACATCCAGCCCCAAATCGTCTTTTTGCTCGATTGTCCAGCCATCCCAAATTCCCCGTAATATCAATTCCGTTGGCCGAATAAGACATTTTTAACCCGCGTAGGGCAAGGAAATTTAGGTGCGCACCTTCATTGCCGGGAACCCAAAGCGGTAAATTTGGAATTGGAGATCAAAGATCGCGGCAATTTCGTCGCGGGCTTGTGTTCAACACGAACCCTAACTACTTCTACAACCAACTGAAATTTGCTGAAGGTCAACGTTCATGGCTTCGTTATTTGAAATTCTAAATATGATACTAAGCATCGTCTGGTTTTTCATCATCGCTCATATCATCATGAGCTGGCTGATCAATTTTCAGGTGCTGAACCTGCGCCAACCCCTGGTCGCGCAGCTTTGGTACGGCATCAACCGCCTGCTGGAGCCGATGTATTCGCGGGTGCGGCGGTATTTGCCGGACATGGGCGGGATCGATCTGGCACCGTTGGTGGTGCTGGTTGGTATCATTGCGCTGCGCATTATTTTACGCAACAACGCGGCGCTTTTCTACTAACGCGCGATCAAAGCCCGGCGTAAGCTTCTGTTCCCCAAACCGCCCGTACGCGCTTGTCTCGTCCGCAGGCGCTGCGGTATTTTTTGTAGGCTTTGGCCTGGGTGACAACACCAAAGCGCGTGATGACTTTCTTCTTGCTGAGATAATAATTCTGATGCGAGGCCTTGGTGCGGTAAAACGGACCAGATGGCAGGATTTGGGTGACGATCTTGCCGCCTAGCGCCGCATCGGCGGCCTCTTTGGATGCTGTTGCCGCTTCTTTCTGCCCGGCACCTTTAACAAACACCGCTGTGCGGTAACTGTCGCCCCGGTCACAAAACTGCCCACCCGCATCCGTTGGGTCAACCGTGCGCCAGAAAATATCCACCAGTTCACGGTAGGAAATGACATCGGCATCAAATTTGACTTTCACAACCTCGTAATGCCCGGTGCCACCTTTGGTCACCTGCTTATAGGTCGGATCGGCGACCGTGCCGCCCATAAAGCCGGAAATGGTCTCGATAACGCCATTTACCCTGTCCATATCCGCTTCCAAACACCAGTAACAGCCGCCTGCAAAGGTGGCGGTTTTGATGTCGCGGGCCTGCGCTGTGCCGATTTGAAGGGACGCCGCAAGCGTCAGGGCCGCGAACAACAGGATGGATTTTAAAGTGGACATGACGTTTCCTTTTCTGTTTGCGGCGTTTTCTCTGTGAACGGGCTGAAATACAACTGACATGGGTGTGAGGTCACGGTATGGTGAATGCAGTGTCAGCCATTATCAGGACCGTTGATGAACCAGGAAGTTTCCACTCACCAGGCGCAGACAGATGATCGCAACGATGACATTCTGATCTATGTCAACGGCCAGATTGTACCGCGGGCACAGGCGATGGTTTCCGTCTATGACAGCGGTTTCATGCTGGGCGACGGTATTTGGGAAGGCCTGCGCCTGTACAACGGTGTTTGGGCGTTTTTGCAGGATCATCTGGACCGGCTGTTTGAAGCTGCACTGGCCATTGATCTGGATCTCGGGATGAGCCGCGAACAGATTGCAGCAGCGCTGGAAGAAACCCGCGCCGCCAATAAGATGACAACCGACGTTCACGCCCGCCTGATGATCACCCGGGGTGTGAAGGTGAAACCGTTCCAGCATCCGTCACTCAGCCAGTCCGGCCCGACGGTTGTGATCATCATGGAGCATTCCAAACCGTCTTTGGCGCGCCCTATCCGCTTGGCCACCGTGCCCCACATGCGCGGACTGCCGATGACGCAGGACCCAAAACTGAACTCTCATTCCAAACTGAACTGCGTGCTGGCGGCCATTGCGGCAGAAAAGGCCGGCGCGGATGAGGCGCTGATGCTGGACGTGCATGGCTTTGTGAACACCACCAACGCCTGCAATTTTTTTATCGTGCGCAAAGGCGCGGTTTGGACGTCAACCGGAGATTACTGCATGAACGGGATCACCCGGCAAAAGGTGATTGACCTGTGCAAAGCTGACGGCATCGCGGTTTACGAGCGGAACTTTTCGCTGGTGGATACCTACAGCGCGGACGAGGCGTTTTTGACCGGCACGTTTGGGGCGCAAACGCCGGTGGATGAAATTGACGGGCGCAAGATCGGGGACGGCGGATTGGGACCGATCACTGGGCGCATCCGCCAGCTTTTCGTGGACCTGATCAAAAAGCACACCACATGAGGATCGCCATGTGGTCCGGTCCGCGCAACCTGTCCACCGCGATGATGTATTCCTTTGCCGCCCGTGGCGATTGCGCGGTGTGGGACGAGCCGTTTTATGCGGCCTATCTGGCGAAAACCGGGTTGGACCATCCAATGCGGCGGGAAATTCTGGCGGCAGGCGAGCATGATCCGGGCAAAGTGATAGACGCCTGCCGTGGTGACGTCCCGAACGGCAAACCGGTGTTTTACCAAAAGCACATGACCCACCATATGATCGACGGCATTGACCGCACTTGGCTGAAAGACATGACCAATATCTTCCTGATCCGCCACCCGGTACGGGTGATCGCCAGCTACGCCGCCAAGCGCGAGAACCCAACGCTTGAAGACATCGGGTTTCGCCAGCAGGCGGAATTGTTTGATCTGGTGTGCGACCTGACCGGCAAGGTGCCGCCGGTGGTTGACAGTTTTGATATTCGCAAATCGCCGGAAACCACTCTGCGCCGTCTGTGCGGCAAGATCGGTCTGGGGTTTTTACCGCAGATGACCGGCTGGCCGATTGGCGGCCATAAGGACGATGGTGTTTGGGGCGCGCATTGGTATGGCGCTGTGCGCACCTCAAACGGGTTTAGCGGTGCTGAGGGTGATTTGCCGATTTTAAAGGGCGAAATGGCCTCTCTGTCAAACTCGGCAGCTACATATTATCAAAGTATGGCCGCACATCTTGTTTGAAATGTGATCTTCGGCAGGCGCTCTGCGCTCCCTATCGAGCGCTTATCGCTTGGCGAAAAAGCCTGAAAGGGCTGCAGAGCGGACCGTCTGTTAGAACTATTGCCGCCGCCTCCGCATCGCCAGCAACCTTAACCTCAGCGCGTTGATCTTTATAAAACCAGCGGCGTCTTTTTGGTCGTAGGCGCCCTGATCATCCTCAAACGTTACGTGTTCCTCGGAATACAGGCTGTCCTCTGACCATCGCGCCACCACGTTCACGGAGCCTTTAAACAGCCTCACCCGCACGGTTCCGTTCACGAATTCCTGGCTGTGATCAACCAGCGCCTGTAGCATCTCGCGTTCGGGCGAGAACCAAAAGCCGTTATATATGAGCTCTGCATATTTTGGCATCAGCTCGTCTTTCAGATGCGCAGCACCCCGGTCAAGCGTTATGCTTTCAATCCCGCGGTGCGCCTCCAGCATGATGGTGCCGCCCGGGGTTTCGTAAACACCGCGGGACTTCATGCCGACAAAACGCCCTTCAACAAGGTCAAGACGGCCAACGCCGTGTTTGCCGCCAAGTTCGTTCAGAACGTTCAACATAGCTGCTGGCGACAAGGGTTTGCCGTTTAACGCCACCGGATCACCTTTGACATAGGCGATCTCTATCTCTTCTGCCTGATCGGGCGCATCTTCCGGCGCAACCGTCCGCTGGTACACATAATCCGGCGCCGCCTCGCCCGGGTCTTCCAGCACTTTACCTTCTGAGGACGTATGCAACAGATTGGCATCGACAGAAAATGGCGCTTCGCCGCGTTTGTCCTTGGCGATGGGGATTTGGTGTTCCTCAGCAAAAGCCAACAGCTTGGTGCGGCTGGACAGGCCCCATTCCCGCCACGGCGCGATCACCTTGATGTCCGGGTTCAGGGCATAGGCCGCCAGTTCAAAGCGCACCTGATCGTTGCCCTTGCCGGTCGCCCCGTGCGCCACCGCATCCGCCCCGCATTCCGCAGCAATCTCAACCAGCCGCTTGGATATCAGAGGCCGCGCGATAGACGTGCCCAGCAGATACTGTCCCTCGTAAACCGCGTTGGCGCGAAACATCGGAAACACGAAATCGCGCACGAATTCTTCGCGCACGTCCTCGATGTGGATATTATTCGGCGCAATGCCCAGCAGTTCCGCCTTGGCCCGCGCCGGTTCCAGCTCTTCGCCTTGCCCCAGATCGGCGGTGAATGTCACCACTTCACAGCCATATTCCGTCTGCAGCCATTTCAGGATAATCGATGTGTCCAAGCCGCCGGAATAGGCCAGCACAACCTTCTTTGGGCCTTTATTTTCAGCGCTCACCAGCGACACCTCCACGGTTGCGATCTTTCAATGTGCAGCGCGGTGTATTTTGTTTCAGGCATAACCGCAACGCCCTGTAGGCCGAAAAGTCGCGTTGTTTTAACCGCATCGGTCAGGCATGTGACAGCCAGCGGTTATGACGGGAGAACTGGATGCACCTGAATATCCAATCGGCGACAGAGGCGTGTCAGGAAATGCGGCATCTGTTCCCGCAGACGCCATTGCAGCGCAACGAATATCTGTCAAATCTCTATCAGGCCGACATTTATTTGAAACGGGAAGATTTAACGCCGGTGCGGTCTTACAAAATCCGCGGGGCGTTTAACGCGATGCGGCGCGGTTTGATCCGCGATCCGGCGCTAAACCGGTTTGTCTGTGCCTCTGCCGGAAATCATGCCCAGGGCGTGGCGTTTGCCTGCCAGTATTTTGGCGTGACGGGCGTGATATTCATGCCGGTAACAACGCCCAAACAGAAAATCGACAAAACCCGCATTTTCGGTGGCGATATGATCGATATTCACCTTGTGGGGGATTATTTTGAGGAAACACTGACCGCAGCCAAATCATTCAGCGCCAAGAATGCGGCGCGCTTTTTGCCGCCTTTTGACGATGCCGACGTCATCGAAGGACAGGCGTCAGTGGCAATCGAGATGCTGGATCAGTCTGATCAGCCCATCGATATGGTCATCCTGCCGGTCGGCGGTGGCGGCTTGTCCGCCGGCGTCACGTCCTACCTGACTGCGGCGTCGCCAGACACAGCGTTTCGGTTTGTGGAGCCGCAGGGTGCCAAAAGCCTTGCCGCCGCCGTGAAAAGCGGCAAACCGGTTTCCCTGAAAGCTGTCGATAATTTCGTTGACGGTGCAGCAGTGGCGCGGATCGGGGATTTGAACTTTGCCGCTCTTGCCGATGTTAATCCGGATCATATTTTGGCGTCGCCGGAAAACCGTCTTTGTGAAACCATGTCACAACTTTTGAACCTCGAAGGCATTGTACTGGAACCGGCCGGAGCGCTGTCCGTGGATATTTTGCAGGACCTGCGCGACCAGATCAAAGGCAAGCGGGTTGTCTGCGTGACCTCTGGCGGCAACTTTGATTTTGAGCGTCTGCCGGAAGTGAAAGAGCGTGCCATGCGGTTTGGCGGGCTGAAGAAATATTTTCTGCTGCGATTGCCGCAACGCCCGGGAGCGTTAAAGGAATTTCTGGGCATATTGGGCCCGGATGACGATATTTCGCGGTTTGAGTATCTGAAAAAATCGACCCGAAACTTTGGGACGGTTTTGATCGGCATAGAAACCAAACACAAGGATAATTTTTCCGCCATATTTGACCGGCTGGAGAATTCAGGCATGGGTTATGAGGATATAACCGACAACGAGACTTTATCGCAGTTTTTGGTGTGAGGAAGAAATCGTCAACCTGCCTGTCTTTGATCCAGGAATTCCGATTTTGACGATTCATAGCTGGCAACAATTTGCGGTACGCTGACGTCGCATTCATTCCCCGCGGCCGCCTGTTTTTCCGCGCTTGAACACATCTCTCCAAAAACGTCAAAACCAAGGTTCAGGGCACTGCCTTTCAGAAAGTGCATATCCTGTTCCAGGGTGTTTTGCGAACTGTCGTTGCTTAAACCTTCAATAACGTTGTCGACTTCGCTTAGAAACAATTCGACAACATCGTCGATGTCGTCAGGGCCGATATCGTTTTCAAGCTCCTTCACCCGCTCCCAATTGATCATCACGCACCTCTATCATCTGAGTGGTGCCCCCAACATTGGTTGATCTATGCGCGTAATCTTAACGACTGCTTACCGGAATATTCGAAAAAACGATGCTTTTTAGGTTTCACCGAATCTTAAGCCGGTCCCTTCAGAACATCGTGGAACTGGCCAGCAAGGGGTATGATTTGGCATTTCCAGAGAATGCAATCGTCAACGAGGCGACGACGCCAAAAACAGAGGAAAAGCTGGTCATCCTGATTGTGGACGACAGTGATCTGCAACGAAAAATATTGGCGGTATCGCTAAAGAAATGGGGCTTTCAGGTTGTCGAGGCAAGATCGGGCCACGAGGCGCTGATCATCTGCAAATATAATCCGGTTGATATGGTGCTGTCTGACTGGATGATGCCGGGAATGGACGGGCTGGAGTTTTGTGCACGATTTCGGGCGCTGAAGCGGGACAGATACGGATATTTCGTTCTGTTAACGTCAAAAAGTGAAAAAGACGAGGTTGCGCATGGTCTGGAAATCGGCGCGGATGATTTTTTAACCAAACCGGTGAACTCTGGCGAATTGCGGGCGCGACTGCAGGCCGGGCGGCGGGTTCTTTCGATGGAAAACCAGCTGGTGGAGAAAAACCAGACGGTGACCGACGCGCTGGCGCAGTTGCAAGTGCTGTATGCGGCAATCGAGGGCGACCTGATCGAAGCGAAGAAATTGCAGCACTCGCTGGTGCCGGAAACCTTTCGCCGATTTCCCAACGCTCGGGTCAATCTGTTGTTGCAGTCTTGCGGCCATGTGGGCGGTGATATGGTTGGCATGTTCAACATCAGCGACAATCGGGTCGGGCTTTATGCAGCTGATGTTTCAGGACACGGCGTCAGTTCGGCACTGTTGACCGCCCGCATCGCAGGCTTTTTGGGCACGTCAAATCCCGCGCATAATATCGCAATGCAGCCCGGCGACGATGGCAGCTATCACATTCGTCCGGTGGAAGACGTGGCCGCGGAACTGAATCGCCGGATGCTGGATGATATGGAAACAGAGCTATATCTGACAATCGCCATTGCCGATGTCGATCTTGACAGTGGTCAGGTCAAGGTGGTTCAGGGCGGCCATCCGCACCCCTGCGTGTTGGCAGATGACGGCACCGTCACATACCTTGGCGAAGGCGGGCCGCCGATCGGCCTGATCGCGGATGTTCCCTTTGGCGCGTTTGAAGTGCAGTTAAAAAAGGGTGACAAATTCCTGCTTTATTCCGACGGGTTTACTGAGGCCAGCAACGACGACCGTGAATTGCTGGATGAAGATGGATTTGCCGAATTGCTTTGCAAACATGTGCACAGCAACGGTGAAGAGTTTTTGAAGGATGTCGTTTGGGATCTAACCGCGTTTTGTGGTGCCAAAGGGTTTGACGACGACCTGTCGGTGGTCCTGCTTGAATATGATGGTCCCCAGGCCGGACCGAACCCAAAACCCCCGCTATCCGCGTAGATTTCTGACGAAAAATCGATCACCGGTATTGGCCAGTATTTCCCCGGCCTCTGAAAAAGACACCCACAGCGCGCTGTGATGTGCTTCCAGCGGCATGCCAAGCCGCCTTGCCGGTCGGCACAGGTAAATATGGCAGATTTTATGCGCCCACATGTCGTATTCCGGCATATAGGTATACCGCTGAAACGCCCCAAGCCGACGGTTGACTGAAACGCTCCACCCGGTTTCTTCGCGAACCTCGCGGTGCAGCGCCGCCAGCACCGACTCGCCCGGATCAATTCCGCCACCGGGCAGTTGATATTCCGGTTGCGGTTGCGCCTGAAACGTAATCAGCAGTCGATTTTCCCGCACCAGCACCGCGTAAACCCCCGGGCGGGGCGTGTATTTCTGCTTTGGATCAATGGCTTCGTCAAATCTGCGGATCACGAAACTTACCTTGATATAGTTTAGGCCCGGTCGATTGAACTGGTTCGGCAAACTCTCTATGTGAATGCAACCCACGTCAAGAAAAGCCTCCGCAATGACCAACACCAGCAACTGTTCACTGAACGATACCATTTTGCCGTTTCAACTGGATCATTCTGACATTCGCGGCCGTGTGGCGCGGCTGGACGGTGTGTTGAACGAAATTCTTGCCCAGCACAATTATCCGGCGGTTGTAGAGGCAATGGTGGCAGAGGCCACGTTGCTTACCGCGCTGATCGGGCAAAGTATCGATTTGCGATGGAAGCTGTCGCTGCAAATTCGCGGCGACGGACCGTTGCGGATTATCGCGACAGATTATTTCAGCCCGCACCAAAAGGGCGATCCGGCAAAAATCCGGGCCTACGCCAGTTTTGAAGCCAAGCAGATCGGCAACGCTGTACCAAAGCCGTTTTCGCTGATCGGAAAGGGCTTTTTTGCGGTTTTGATCGATCAGGGAGGTGGCACGGAGCCTTATCAGGGGATCACGCCTTTGGCCGGAGGGTCGTTGGCGGCCTGTGCTGAAACCTATTTCGCCCAGTCAGAACAACTGCCAACCCGTTTTCAGCTGTCTATGGGACAGTCCGTTGAAGCGGGCGAAACTCCAAAATGGCGGGCGGGGGGCGTTTTGTTGCAGCATATGCCCAAAGCCTCGCCCCACGCGAAAGACAGCGAGCAGGACGCGCCTATGCTTGCCGCTGGCGATTTGTTGATGGGCGAAGAGGAAGAGAACTGGAACCGCGCAAATATACTGCTTGATTCTGTTGAACAGCTGGAACTGATCGGGCCGCATGTGTCGCTTGAAACCATGCTGTACCGTCTGTTTCACGAAGAAGCACCGCGGATTCATGCCTTCCAGCGTGTCAGGTTTGGCTGCACGTGCAGCGCGGACAAAGTGCGGCAAACCATGTCTATCTATTCCACCAAAGACATCGCCCATATGACAGATGAAAAAGGTCAGGTGACCGCCGACTGCCAGTTTTGCGGCGCGCATTATATGTTTGATCCGGCCACGCTGGGCATGGATGCCAAACCCGCCAAGCAACCCTAAGGAGACGTTTTGCCCAGTCTGGAGGATGTTCAAAAAGCGTTGCTAAACATGTCCGGGCAGGGGTCAACAGATTTTGATCTGAACCCGGATGTTCAGGCCCTTTTGCCCAAAGGGCGAAAGCTGCGGAGCGCTGCGGTTCTGGTGCCGTTGCTACAGCGCGAAAAGGGTCTTAACCTGATCCTGACAAAACGCGCGTCGCAAATGAAACATCACCCGGGGCAAATCGCATTTCCGGGCGGTAAAGTGGAAGCGGCAGACAAAGACAACCGCACCGCTGCACTGCGGGAGTCAGCCGAGGAAATCGGACTGCCAAAAGACAACGTTGCCGTGCTTTGCGATTTACCGCCGCATGAAACCATAACCGGTTTTCAGGTTACGCCGGTTGTCGGCCATGTCCTGCAGCCGTTTCAGTACCTGCCGGAGGCGGGCGAGGTTGATGAGGTGTTCGAAGTGCCGCTGGCGCATGTGCTGAACCTGAAGAATTTTCAGGTTCAGGGCCGCATTTTTCAGGGCCAGATGCGGTACTACTATGTTGTGCCCTACGGACCCTATTATATCTGGGGCGCCACCGCGCGGATGCTGCGCAGTTTTGCCGAGGGGATGCGGTGATGAGGCAGATCAATGCTGCGTGGTTGCGTTCAAAAGCCGCCCAAACGGTCATGACGATGCTGACGGGCAGCGGCCATCAGGCCTACTTCGTTGGCGGTTGTGTTCGCAATGAACTGCTGAACACACCGGTTGTTGATGTTGATATCGCCACAGATGCGGTTCCTGATCGGGTTGAGGAACTTGCTGAACTCAGCGGCTTAAAGTCTATTCCCACGGGCAAAGAGCACGGCACGATAACGGTGGTGTCACACGGCAAAGCTTATGAGATTACAACTTTTCGACGCGACGCAACAACCGACGGACGCCGGGCGGTTGTGGCATTTTCTTCCTTGATAATAGAAGACGCCAGCCGTCGTGATTTCACCATGAACGCGCTTTATGCTGGCGCTGACGGTAAGGTATCGGACCCTTTGGAAGGTTTGCCGGATTTAACCGCCGGCAGGATCAGGTTTATCGGCGATGCAGGTCAGCGCATCAAAGAGGATTATTTGCGCATCCTGCGGTTCTTCCGCTTTTATGCGCTGTACGGCGCAGAGGAAATTGGCATTGACGCCGACGGATTGGCCGCCTGCGCCCTGCACGCGGACGGCCTGGAAAATCTGGCAAAAGAGCGTATCGGCGCGGAAATGATCAAATTGCTTGACGCCCCAAACCCGGCCCCTGCTTGCGCATCGATGGAACGGGTTGGAATTTTGGCGCGGATTTTGCCCGGTGCGGCAAGTGCCGGACTTGCCGTACTGGTTCATGTGGAAATGCAAGCAGGTTTATCGCCGGATTGGCTGCGCAGACTGGCAATTCTGGGCGGCGAAGACGTCGCAAGGAGCCTGCGGCTTAGTCGTGCGCATGCGGACAGGCTGGATATTCTGACCAAGAATTTTGCCGGTTCTGTACATCTGCCGGAACTGGCATATCGGCAGGGTGCGGATGCCGCCACAAGCGTTGCGGTTTTGCGCGCAGCAACTTTTGGTTCAGAACTGGCCGTCGATCTTGCGGACAAAATCAACGCAGCGGCAAACAGTGTATTTCCGGTTAACGCCGCCGACCTGATGCCCAAATTGCAAGGCCCGCAGCTTGGCGCGCGGCTAAAGCAATTGGAAGCCGATTGGATT
>Ga0209992_10002741_pt1 | contig 15687 bp, 18 predicted proteins | sample 2SBtaG_2_FD_182564 | JGI IMG/M metagenome (GOLD analysis project Ga0209992, IMG submission 182564) | Deep subsurface microbial communities from Kolumbo volcano to uncover new lineages of life (NeLLi) - 2SBTROV12_ACTIVE470 metaG (SPAdes)... | ecosystem: Environmental > Aquatic > Marine >... | reverse complement strand
CTGAAACCGCTTGCGCCCTGTGATCCAGGCGTCAAACCCCGCCAGTCCCCGGCGCAGTGGTTCAATTTTTCGCAAAGCACAGCAGGCGTCAGGGTTGGCCACGTGCAGCCGGGATCCGCTGTCACGCAAAAAAACCTCCGCGCGGTTTGCCCTGATTGTCCGCACGTCCGTCAATTCAAATACCTCTGTCAGATGACGCTGGTAGTCCAGCGTTTGCTCAAACAGCAATTCTGTGTCGATAAACAACACCGGCGTGGTTCGGTCTATGATCGAGATCAAATGCAACAGCACCACGGATTCCGCGCCAAAAGACGACACCAGCGCGGCACTGCCGATTTTTGGGTCCGACAGGGTACGGCGCATAACATCAACCGCACTGTGGTTTGCATAGCGCCGGTTCAACGCCGCCACGCGGTCTGCGACCGGAGAAAGCGGGGCCTCAAGCGGCATTGGCTTTGTCCTGGGTTTGATAAACCGCCGCCTTGAAGGGCTGCGCGCCCAGACGTCGGTATGCCTGCAGGAATGTTTCCTGCGCGTTATCACGAAGGTCCAGATAGGCATAGATCAAGCGCTCAATCGCCGGGATAATCTCTTCTGCGGCAAATCCCGGGCCCATAACCTTGCCAATCGCGGTGTTCTCTGTGCCGTCACCGCCAAGGGTGATCTGATAGCTTTCTACCCCGGCCTTTTGCAGTCCCAATATGCCGATATGACCCACATGATGATGTCCGCAAGCGTTAATGCAGCCCGAGATTTTCAGTTTGATCGGGCCGATGTCATGTTCAAGTTTCAGCTCATCAAACCGCGTGGCAATGCCCTGGGCCACGTTGATTGATCGCGCCGTTGCCAGATCGCAGTAGTCCATGCCGGGACAGGCGATAATGTCTGAAATCAACCCGATATTCGCGGTTGCCAGCCCGATCTTCTTCAGCGCGTCAAAGACTGCCGGAACGTGGTTTTTATGGACATGCGGCAGAATGATGTTTTGTTCGTGACTGACCCGCAGTTCGTTATGCGACCAGCGAGCGGCGATGTCTGCCAAGGCTCTCATTTGCGAAGACGTGGCGTCGCCGGGCGTTTGCCCGTGGGTTTTAAGCGACACGGTGATACTGGTATAATCCGGGTTCTTATGGGCATTCAGGTTGGTATCGGTGAACGACCGGAAAGCCGGATTTAGGCGCCGCGCGGACTGGAAATCCTCGCAGGTGCCGTGCCTGTAATCAGGCGCCGAAAAATCGCCGCGAATCCGGTCAAACAGAAATTGATCAGATCCGTCAAAGCGGGTCCGTTGCTGCAAAAACCGCGCCTCGATCATCCGGGTAATTTCTTCAAGCCCGGTTTCATGAACGGTAATCTTGATCCGGGCCTTGTACTTGTTATCGCGCCGACCCAGTTCGTTGTATACCTGCAGGATCGCCTCAAGATATGGCAGCAGATCGATGCGCGGCAGGAATTTCCGAACGGTACGCCCGATCATTGGCGTGCGGCCCAGCCCGCCGCCAACCGATACCTCGTACCCGGGCTGACCATCGCCATCTTGCAGCAAACGCAAACCGACGTCGTGCATTTTTGTGACCGCGCGGTCGTGGGGGCTGCCGGTGACCGCAAATTTGAATTTCCGGGGTAAAAAGGCAAATTCCGGATGATCGGTGGACCACTGGCGGATGAATTCCGCCGTCGGGCGCGGGTCGTCGATTTCATCTGCCGCGGCACCGGCAAAATGGTCCGCACTTACATTGCGCACGCAGGCACCCGATGTTTGAACCGCGTGCATATCAACTTTTGCAAGCGCCGCCAGAATATCAGGAACTTCCTGAAGTTTCGGCCAGTTGAACTGGATGTTCTGGCGCGTGGTAAAGTGGCCATAACCTTTGTCAAACCGGTCAGCAATATCAGCAAGCGCGTGCATTTGAACGCTGTTCAGGGTGCCATAGGGGATGGCCACCCGCAGCATATAGGCGTGCAGCATCAGGTACAGCCCGTTCATCAGCCGCAAAGGTCTGAATTCCTCTTCGCTGAGTGAACCGTCGATCCGGCGGGCCACCTGATCGCGAAACTGCGCCACGCGGTCAGAATTAAAGTCGGTATCAAATTTCGTATACGCGTACATCGTTTTGCCCTTTCACAGACAATAATTCAGTGGGAATGCTGTTATTTGACCTCAACCAACCTGTTTGCCGTGAAACCGGTTTGTCGGGCCGCGGGTGCGCAGGCGTTCGCGCAGAACATTCGGCACAGGTTTGCCGATTTCGTTCATCGCGGTCCCCGCCAGATAGGGCGAAATGACCACGTCACCTTGCTTTTTTGCATCCCGCAACCGTGCATCTGCCGCTTCCTTGTCGGTCAGCACCTCGGCTTCACTGTGCGCATTTGACCAGCTGTTGTCAGCGCGCAGGTAAACCACCTCTCCGCTTAGCAAATGATTGGCGGTGACAATCTGATTGTCGACGGTATGGGTCATGGCTTTGCAAAATGTCCGGCCTGATCAGGCCGCCACCAGTTCCGGCAGGCCGTTGACGTCCTCACGTGCGTCCACCAGCGCTGCATTCTTAACCTCGCGCAGACGCTGCGCAAATGCCAACCGCCAATCGTGATCTTCAAGATCAAGCAGTTCCGCCACTTTGATGTCCGGCGTCCAGGCGTCACAGGACGTCAGATAAACAACGTCGCCGTCCAGGGCGTCATTGGCGGAAACGACTTTGGCGGAGGATTGGATGGTCATGGTGGTATTCCAGATGATTAAGTTTCTGCCTTCAACATAGAACAATATTCCGATATTACACCATATGTCTTGGAAGATAAGAACGTATGTGCTAGAAAATAAGAAAGTAGACTTAAAAATTCCAAATTCAAAGGAAAACCGGAATGGCCGCCCAAATCGACGCACTGGACCGGAAGATCCTCGCCACGCTGCAGGCCGACGCATCGCTTTCCTTGGATGAAATTGCCCGCAAAACCGGCTCATCCAAGACACCGGTGTGGAATCGCATCCGCAAGCTGAGGACGGGTGGCGTGATCAAACATCAAACCGTTATTCTTGATCCTGATGCGCTGGGGCTGGAAGCCTGCTTTTTCGTTCTGGTGCGCACGTCAGAGCATGACGGCGACTGGCAGGCCAGATTTTTGGCCACCCTGCTGGCGCGGCCCGAAGTGCAGGAGGCGCACCGGCTGGCGGGCGACATCGACTATATCCTGAAAGTGCGGGTGGAAAACGCCAAGGCTTATGATGTGTTTTACCAGGCGTTGATCGCTGAAGTTAAGATTTTCAACGTCACGGCACTGTTGTCGATGCAGGAGATCAAATCGACAACCATGCTACCCCTTTGACCGCGCAACTTTCGGCTTCTTTGCGGTGAAAATATCCTCGCCGAAGGCATCAGAAACGGACCGCTCATCGCTCCCTTCGGACGCTTTTCGCTTAAGCGATGAAGGACGGCCACGGACTGAAGAGCGGCCGCCGCTAAGCCTGTCCTTCTGCGATCATCGCGACCATCTCAAACATCACCGCGGCTGCCACCATCGCCGTGATCTGGTTCGGGCTGTCTTTGGTGGGCATCAGACACACCACATCACCGCCGATGATGTTCATGCCGCGCACCGCGTGCAGCAGTTCTTTGGCCTCATCCATAAAAAACCCGCCTTCACCAGGCTCGATATTGGAAACCGCAGGCGCAACCGCCGAGTCAAGGCAGTCCAGATCAAAGGTGATGTAAACCGGCCGCCCGTCCAGCACCTGCTTGATCTCAGCAATAACATCCGCCGCCCCGCGTGCCCGGTATTCGGCCATTGTGACAACATTATAGCCATAGTCATAGGATGGTTGCAGCCAGTCCAGCGTGCGCGGATGACCGCGCAGGCCGATCTGCATGGAATGCTTCGGATCAACCTGCCCCTGATCCGCCAGATAAGCGCCCCAATGGGCCGCGGATTTTTGTGCACCCAAAAAATGATCTACTTTGGTGAAGACATCCGTGTGGGCATCCAGATGCAGGAAACACACCGGCTGTCCACCCGCCAGATTGCCACCACCAAGGGCCTGAACGATGCCACCGGTGATCGAGTGATCGCCACCGATAGAGACCGGCCTTGCACCGGCCGCATCAATCCCACGGTAAAATTCTGTAATCCGCGCGATGCAGTCTTCGTTGTCATTGACCCGCGGAAACGGCACGTCGCCCACATCCACCACATTTGCTATCTCCCAGGGATCAATGCCAAAGGCCCCGTGCACGCGACGCTGCAACGCTGATACGTTACGCACCGCACGCGGCCCCAGATGCTGGTCCCGCTCGGTCGTGCCGTTGCCGGTTGAATGAGGCACGCCAACAAGCGCGATGTCAGCACCTTCCGGCCCAGAATGGACACAGCGAAACAACGTGGCAATGCCCCACCAGTACAGGTTGTCCATCATGCTGGCGTCGTGTTTTTTGGCCATGTTGAACCTCAGCTTTCAGGAACGCGCGTCAATCTTTGGCTTTCATCATCCGCTCAGATTTTTTGCGCACCAGCACCGTGCGCAGATCGTGCATGGCCATCAGCAACTGGTCGGTAAACTGCTCCAGCTCCGCGTCGTCGGCCTTGGATTGTGCCCATTGGGCGGTCAGGTTGAGGTGGTCAATGGCCCGGTAAATATCGTCGATGGCGCGGACCGACAAAGTTTTTTTCCGGGCGTCCAGCCAGTCTTTTATGGCTTTCATCTCATCCTCATCCGGCGGCAGGTCGCCCTGAGGTTTTATTTTGCCATTGTTGTCATTTGCCGTTGCAATCTGCCGCAATTCCAGTCGGCGCTGGCGGTTTTCCAGATCAACCCGAAACACCGCGGCACCGTTGTCACGGACCCGAAAGTAAAGATCGTCTGGTAAATCTGCCATATCTGTTGCCCGCAGCGTTTCTGGTCTGTTTTAGCCGAATGCCAGAATCAATTTCTAGCGCAATAAAGCACAAAAATCCGAAATACGCGAGCATGCATCTTCCAGTGTTTCATCAGAGGTTGCGTAGCTTACGCGAAAATTTGGCGACAGGCCAAAGGCCGCGCCAAACACCACCGCCACGCCGGTTTCCGCCAGCAGCGCGGTGGCAAAATCCTCGTCATTTTCAATGGTCTGGCCTTTGGGCGTTGATTTGCCAATGCAGGCGCTGACCGAGGGGTACACGTAGAACGCGCCTTCCGGCATGGCGCAGGTGATACCTTCACATTTGTTCAGCGCATCAACCACGAAATCCCGACGCCGTTCAAAAACCTTCAAACTGTCGCCGATATAATCCTGCGGGCCGTTCAGGGCCTCGACCGCCGCCCATTGGGAAACCGAACAGGGGTTGGATGTGGATTGGGACTGAATTTTCCGCATGGCATCAATCAGGGGTTTTGGACCGCCCGCATAGCCAATACGCCAGCCGGTCATGGCATAGGCTTTGGACACGCCGTTGACTGTCAGCGTGCGGTCATACAGTTTCGGTTCCACCTCTGCCGGGGTGCAAAACTGAAACGGTGCATAGGCCAGATGCTCGTACATATCATCAGTCATGATCCAGACATGACGATGGCGCAGCAGCACGTCCGTCAGACCTTTCAGTTCGTCCCGGGAATATCCGGCTCCTGTGGGATTGGATGGCGAATTGAAGATCAGCCATTTGGTTTTTGGCGTGATTGCGGCGTCCAACTGTCGCGGGGTCAGTTTGTAGTTGTTTGCAACCGTGGCTTTGGCGATCACCGGCGTGCCACCGGCCAGCAAAACCATATCGGGATAAGACACCCAGTAGGGCGCGGGAATCACCACCTCGTCGCCTGCATTCATCGTTGCCACCAGCGCATTGTACAAAACCTGTTTGCCGCCGGTTGAGACCGAAACCTGATCAACCTCATAGTCCAGTGAATTGTCCCGTCTGAACTTGGCACAGATCGCGTGTTTCAACTCGACAATGCCATCCGGTGCCGTGTATTTGGTTTTGCCGTCGTTTATGGCCTTAATAGCTGCGTCTTTGATGTTGCGCGGTGTGTCAAAATCCGGCTCTCCTGCGCCAAGTCCGATCACGTCCTGACCTGCGGCCTTCATCGCGGCGGCGGAGGTGGAAACAGCGATGGTTGGCGAAGGTTTGATCCGTGACAGATTGTCCGAAAGGATACTCATCTGGCGCTCCGATTTGAAATTCTTACCTGTTTCTCTTAAGTTCAGGTTTTCAGGCAATCAAGACCAACCGCCGATGTGGCGAGTAATACATATAACCGGGGGCGCAATGACCGAAGCTGCTTTTGACCAAACCACAGATTATTACGGCGAAGACTCTGCCACATTCGGCGACCGTGTGGCGGCCGGTCGTCGCGCGCTGGGGCTTGGCCATACGGCGCTGAGCCAAAAACTTGGCGTTCATAAGAAAACGCTGGCCAGCTGGGAAAACGATCTGGCAGAACCACGAGCCAATAAATTGCAAATGCTGGCCGGGGTTTTGAACGTATCGATGATGTGGTTGCTGACGGGCGAGGGCGAAGGCCTGCAGCCGCCCGATGCGGCACCCACTGAAAGCGAAGAGGTCAAGTTTCTGATTCTGGAATTGCGGTCTGTTCGCGGCGAGTACAAACGGCTGGATGAACGTCTGGGCCGGCTGGAAAAACGTCTGCGCGCCTCTTTGTAGCTGTGGCGAAACTGCGCCTCGGCATAGATCTTGGCGGCACCAAGATCGAGGGTGTGTTGCTGGACGCGGGCGGTCAGGAAATGACGCGCCAAAGAGTGCCAACTCCAGCCAAAGATTACCCCGCAACTTTGAAAGCCGTTGGTCAGGTGGTCGCCGATCTGGAGAAATTCGCAGGGGTTGGCAGTCTGCCCGTTGGCATCGGTCTGCCCGGTTCTTTGGCGCCTGCCAGCGGGTTGATCCGCAATGCCAATTCCACCTGTCTGAACGGCAGGGCGTTTGGCAATGATATAAACGCGCTGCTGAAAAGAAATGTTCGCCTGAGCAACGACGCCAACTGTCTGGCACTTTCTGAAGCCCGCGATGGTGTCAGCAAGGGTTTCGCGGTCAGTTTTGCGGTTATTTTAGGCACGGGCGTCGGTGCCGGAATTGTCGTTGACGGTCGGATTTTGCAAGGCACCAACAGTCTGGGCGGAGAGTTTGGGCATGTGCCCATGCCCGGTGAAGTTGCCGACGGACCGCTGTGTTTTTGCGGGCGGCACGGGTGCAACGAAACATATCTGTCAGGCCCGGCCATCGTGCGGGATTATAATTTGCACAGTCAAAAGCCACTTGCCGATTTACAGGCGGTCAGCGCCAACGCATTGGCTGGTGATCACTTGGCGGCCGGGGCACTGGCGCGGCATCGGGACCGTCTGGGCCGGGCGTTGGGCGCGATCGTCAATATCATCGATCCGGATATTTTTGTCATCGGTGGTGGCGTGTCCAATCTGCCGGGCCTGATCGAAAACTTGCCTGCATCCATCACTCCGCATATTTTTGCCCCCGTTCGGGACAGCATCACAATTAACATTGCGCGCCCAAAATGGGGCGACAGTTCAGGCGTGCGCGGCGCGGCCCAGTTGTGGGAGGCAGAAGCGTGAGCAGGCAAATGACCGACGCGCGGCTAAAACGTCTTAATATGCGGTCCTGGCGGCGGGGCACCAAGGAAATGGATTTGATACTGGGCCGGTTTGCCGATGCGGAACTGGCCAAGTTGAACGCCCGCCAGCTTGACGACTACGAGGCATTGCTGGGCGAAAACGATCAGGAACTGTTTTTGTGGTTCAGCGGGCGCGTCGCGCCTAGGGCCGAATACAGCGCAATTGTCGCCCATATCTTGACGCGCGGGCCAACGGCGTAGGTTCGCCACAGCAAACCGGTTCTGACTTATTCTTCAACAGCCTTAACGACTTATTTGGACTTATTCGCAATTCTGCCGGAAGCAATGATTCAGGCGGAGAGCAACATGACCCTTCACACCCCGGAAACGGGTCTGGCGCAGAGAAATATTCTGGGCAGCTATATGGTAACATTGGCAATGGTTGAACGGTTGCACCGTTTGTTGCTTGACGTCATCAAGGATGAATTTGAACGGTTGGGACTGTTGGACATCAACGCGGTGCAGGCGTTGTTGTTGTATAATATCGGCGAAAACGAGGTGACAGCGGGCGAATTGAAATCGCGCGGGTACTATCAGGGCTCCAACGTGTCATATAATCTTAAGAAACTGGTGGAAACCGGTTACATGCACCACCAGCGCTGCCAAATCGACCGGCGGGCGGTGCGGGTGAAGCTGACCGAAAAAGGTCGGCAAATCAGATCTGTGGTGTCGCAACTGTTTGCCCGTCACGCGGAAGTGATCGACGAACGAAAAATATTGCCTCTGACCGGTCTGGAAGACCTGAACGGATCATTGCGCACGGTTGAACGGTTCTGGTCCGAACAGATACGCTATATTTACTGACCTCCCGCGCCTTAATCGAAAGGCGATTTTACGCTGATACTGCGCCGTTTTTGACGGGATATCTGCGATATACAGCGGGAAATGGCCTGTAAATACTGGCCGGTGTGACAATATATGCCGCGACTGCGGCATTATGGAACATCCGGCTTGAGATATGCTTCATATAATGCTTTATGAATAAGTGTTAACGGGAGCGCACAATGAATTACGACGAAAAGCTGACGAAGGCGCTGGACCGTTTGCGTGATCAGGGCAATTACCGCACATTTATTGATATTGAGCGCACCAACGGCGCGTTTCCCCGCGCCGTTTGGCACGCGCCGGACGGCGAAAGCCACGATATTACCGTCTGGTGCGGCAACGACTATCTTGGCATGGGCCAGCACCCTGACGTGTTAAGCGCCATGCACGAAGCATTGGAGGCCACCGGCGCCGGTTCCGGCGGCACCCGCAACATTTCGGGAACCACGGTTTACCACAAAGCGCTGGAGGCGGAACTTGCCGATTTGCACCAAAAAGAGGCGGCGCTGGTGTTCACATCGGCCTATATCGCCAATGAGGCCACGCTGTCCGTGCTGCCAAAACTGTTCCCGGATTTGGTCATCCTGTCAGACGCCTTAAATCACGCCTCGATGATCGAGGGCATCCGCCACGGCAATTGCGAAAAGCACATATTCCGGCACAACGATCTGGCCCATCTGCGCGAACTGCTGGAGGCCATAGAGCCGGGCCGCCCGATATTAATCGCATTTGAATCGATTTATTCTATGGATGGAGATTTTGGCCCGATCCGGGAAATTTGCGATCTGGCTGATGAATTTGGTGCGCTGACGTATCTGGACGAAGTGCATGCCGTTGGCATGTACGGCCCACGCGGCGGCGGCGTGACCGAACGCGACGGCCTGAGTGACCGGATTGATATCATAAATGGCACGCTGGCCAAAGCCTTTGGCGTCATGGGCGGGTATATCGCGACTTCCGCTAAAATGGCCGACGCGGTGCGGTCTTTTGCACCCGGCTTTATCTTCACCACCTCTTTGCCGCCTGCCGTTGCCGCCGGTGCCGCCGCCTCTATCCGGCATCTGAAAGGCGACGACACACTGCGCATTCAGCAACAAACCAACGCCAAAATCCTGAAAATGCGCCTGAAAGGTCTGGGCCTGCCGCTGACCGATCACGGCAGCCACATCGTGCCGGTGCATGTGGGCAATCCGGTGAAATGCAAGATGCTGTCAGATCTTTTGCTGGAACGTCACGGCATTTACGTCCAGCCGATCAACTATCCCACGGTGCCCCTTGGAACCGAGCGACTGCGCTTTACCCCAAGCCCGGTTCACACGCCTGATCTGATGAACCGGCTGGTCGCGGCGATGGACGACCTTTGGCAGCAATGTGAGCTAAATCGCGCCGAGTTGAGCGCCTGAAAAAAACTGACCCGTGCAAGTTGCAATTTATTGTGTTAAGTTAACGCCTTAATAAGACTCCGATTGCGAATCGGAGCCTGGCGGGAAACTCGGAAGCGCAAATTGGGGCAGTTTGCATGAACGATGGTATCGACAATTCGGCGCGGGGGTATGACTCTTACCAGATGAAGCTGGGGGATTTGATGCGTGGCGAACGGGCGACGCTTGGAAAATCCCTGCTGGACGTGCAGCGCGACCTGCGCATTAAGGCCGCCTATATTTCCGCCATCGAAAATTGCGATCCCACGGTTTTTCAAACCCCCGGATTTATCGCCGGACACGTGCGGTCTTATGCGCGGTATCTGGACCTTGATCCCGATATTGTGTTTGAAATGTTTTGCCGCGAAAGCGAATTTAACGGCGTAAATCCCGGCCAGAAGTCAAAGAAGGACCAGGCCCAAACAACCGGTTCTGTGGCCCCCGGGGCGGCAAATTCCGGTAAAATCGCGCCGGCAGCGGCCAACAGCAACGCTTTTCCCGATCCCTTCAACACCACCCGGACAAATTTTTCCAAATCCAACGACAGTTTCTTAAGCCAGTTGTCCGGCTCTTCGCTCGCATCTATTTTTGTGCTGATCGTGTTGATCCTTGGCATTGGCTTTGGCGCATGGATGGTGCTGCAGGATATTCAGCGGGTCGAATTTGTGCCGGTTGCCGAAAGCCCCGGCCTGATTGCCGATGGTTTCAGCAGTGCCGATGACGGGTTGGTATCGTCGCAAGATGTTCTGACGGTTTCAAAGGTGGGTGCGGAAAATCTGGATCAGCTTTATCGCCCTCAAGAGCTTGACGTGCCGGTGCTTGAGGCACGCGACGGGCCGATTTCAATCATCAATCCTGACAATATTGGTGCCACAGTTGCCGGGGGTGGGTTGGTAATCAAACCACAGGCGGAGGACACGATAGCCTCGGGACCAAAGGTGATCGACGAAGCGCCACCGCAGGTTTCCATCGTGGCGGAACGGGCCGCGTGGGTGCGGGTGTCTTTAGAAGACGGGTCTGTGTTGTTTGAAAGAATTTTGAACGCCGGTGAAAGCTTTCGGTTGCCAAGCGGCATCAAGCCTCCGGTATTGCGGGCTGGCAACGCTGGGCATGTATTCGTTACCGTGGGCGACAATACTTTTGGTCCAATCGGGGACGGTGCGGCGGTTGCCAAGGGCGTGTCACTGGCTGGTGCGGATATTTCCAGCACCTACAGGTCCATCAGCGATCAGGATCAGCTGCGCGCACTTGAAAATCCAAAGATTATTACCCTGAACCAATCCAGCCAATAGACGCGACACAGAATGACCACGTTGCCACCGCTGCGGCTGCGCGGTATGCAACGGCTATGATTTCCAAAATGCGCAGGAATATTCCGGTTTGAGTACCCTAAACACCATTCGCCCCTGGCGCAATATAACGCGCCGCGCTTCCCGACAGATCCACGTGGGTCCGCTGGCTGTGGGCGGTGACGCGCCGATCTCGGTGCAGACAATGACCAACACGATCACATCAGACGTGGCGGCAACCGTGGCGCAGGTGCAGGCCTGCGCAGAAGCCGGAGCCGATATCGTGCGGGTGTCCTGCCCGGACGAAGCCTCTACCAAAGCGATGAGCGAAATCGTGCGCGAAAGCCCGGTGCCGCTGGTGGCGGATATCCACTTTCATTACAAGCGGGCGATCGAGGCGGCAAAGGCAGGGGTTGCCTGCCTGCGCATCAATCCCGGCAATATCGGCAAGCCGGAACGGGTGCGCGAAGTGATCAAGGCAGCGCGGGATCACGGCTGTTCGATCCGTATCGGCGTGAACGCCGGTTCGCTGGAAAAACATCTGCTTGAAAAATACGCCGAACCCTGTCCCGAGGCGATGGTCGAAAGCGGGCTGGATCACATCCGCATCCTGCAGGACAATGATTTTCATGAATTTAAGATCAGCGTGAAGGCGTCAGACGTGTTTCTTGCCGCGGCAGCCTATCAGCAACTGGCCGAAGCCACCGACGCGCCGATCCATCTGGGCATAACAGAGGCCGGGGGTCTGGTTTCCGGCACGGTTAAATCGGCCATTGGTCTGGGCAACCTTCTGTGGTCCGGCATTGGTGACACCATCCGCGTCAGCCTGTCCGCTGATCCGGTGAAAGAGGTCAAGGCGGGTTTTGAAATCCTGAAATCCCTGGGCCTGCGGCACCGTGGCGTGAACATCATTTCCTGCCCCTCATGTGCGCGTCAGGGTTTTGACGTGATCAAAACCGTGGCACTGCTGGAGGAAAAACTGGCCCATATCCACACGCCCATGTCCCTGTCCATTATCGGCTGTGTGGTCAACGGGCCGGGTGAGGCATCTATGACCGATATCGGGTTTACCGGCGGCGGGGCCGGGTCGGGCATGGTCTATCTGGCAGGCATGCAGGACCACAAGCTGAAGAACGAACAGATGATCGGGCACATCGTGGACCTGGTGGAGAAAAAAGCCGAAGAGATCGAAGCGGCGCGGCAGCAGGTGGCGGAATAACATAATATGAGCTTTTTTAATTCCGCACTGCTGGTTGTGATTGCGCTGGTGGTACTTGCGCCGGTCTATGTGCGATTGGCGCCAAGTAATGCGGCGCGGTGGCACGTGGACCCGACAACCGCCGCGCGCCCGCGTACGCCAAATTATTACTTCGTTTTGCAGTCGATTCCAAAACGCCCGGCCCCTGTCTTTCAGGCAGACGCCGCGGAACTGGCTGCCGCGTTTGATGCGTTTGCCGTTGCCCAGCCTTTGGTGGTGCGGCTGGCTGGCGGGGTTGACGATCTGCACATCACATACGTCCAGCGCAGCAATACCATGAAATACCCCGATTATCTGTCCGTCAGGTTCATTGACCTTGGCGGCGGGCTGGCCACGGTTGCGATCTTCTCGCGCTCTCGATTTGGGATTGGCGATAGGGGTTTTAACAAGCGCCGCGTCCAGAAATGGCTGAAATCGCTGGACAGTTTTGCGCGGATTGACCCATCAAAACAAAGCGATTGATCTGATGGTTCCCGAAGAAAAATTGCACCAGATTACCGACAGGTTTGATTTTCTGGAGGCCCGGATGGCCAGTGGCACCGCCACTGATGACATCGCAACCATTTCCAAGGAATACGCCGATCTTCGGCCGGTGGTGGAACAGATACGGGCGTACCAGGCGTTGGTCAGCGCCTTTCAGGACGCGGCTGACATGGTGTCTGATCCGGAAATGAAAGCGCTGGCGGAAGAAGAGATGTTTGCGTTAAAGGAAAAGCTGCCACAAGCCGAGCACGCGCTTAAACTGACGCTTTTGCCCAAAGATGCTGCGGACAGCCGTCCGGCAATCCTTGAAATCCGCGCCGGCACGGGCGGTGATGAGGCGGCGCTGTTTGTGGCTGACCTTCTGCGGATGTATCAGCGGCTGGCCGAAAACACCGGTTGGAAATTCAACATTATTTCGCAAACGCCAACCGAACTTGGCGGTTTTAAAGAGGTGATCGCCAATGTGACCGGCAACCGGGTGTTTGCTCGATTGAAATTTGAAAGCGGCGTTCACCGGGTGCAGCGGGTGCCCACCACCGAAAGCGGCGGGCGGGTGCATACCTCTGCTGCCACGGTTGCGGTGCTGCCGGAAGCCGAGGACGTGGATATAGATATCCCGGCTACGGACCTGCGCATTGATACCATGCGGGCCAGCGGGGCAGGCGGACAGCACGTGAACACCACCGACAGCGCCGTGCGCATCGTTCACATTCCAACCGGAACTATGGTGGTGTCAGCGGAAAAATCCCAGCACCGCAACCGCGAGATTGCCCTTGCAGTGATGCGCACACGGCTGTTTGATCTGGAGCGGCAAAAGGCGGATGACGAACGCGCGGCGGCACGCAAGGGCCAGGTGGGCAGCGGCGACCGGTCCGAGCGCATCCGCACCTATAACTTTCCCCAGGGCCGCCTGACCGATCACCGCATCAATCTTACGCTTTATAAGCTGGATCAGGCGCTACAGGGCGACATCGACGAGGTGATTGACGCGCTTATTGCCGATGATCAGGCCACGCGGCTGGCGGAACTTGATCCGTGAAGCAGACCGTACAAGAGTTGCTGAAAGCTGCAACAAGCGAATTGCAGCAGGCGGGAGTTGATGATCCGCACTCAGACGCACGCCGATTGCTGGCCCATGCCACGGGTTCGCAGACCTTTCACGGCACCGACGAAATTGCACCCGACCACGCCGCCAAATTCTTCAAGATGATCGAGGCCCGGCGCATGCGCAAACCGGTTTCGCAAATCATTGGACGGCGGGCGTTCTGGACGCTGGAATTTGATGTGGCACCACAGGTGCTTGACCCGCGACCGGAAACCGAAGTGTTGGTCAAACAGGCGCTGACGGGTCAATTTACCGATGTTCTTGATCTTGGCACCGGCAGCGGCTGCATTGCGCTGTGTTTGCTCAACGAAAACCCAAGCGCCACCGCAGTGGCCGTTGACACAAGCGAAGAGGCGCTGGAGATTGCCCAGAAAAACGCCGTTGATCTGGGGCTGCGCGACCGGATCACGCTGTTGTCGTCCAACTGGTTTACCCATGTGGACGCAAGTTTTGACCTGATCGTGTGCAATCCACCCTACGTGCGGCTGGACGAAATGCCAAACCTGTCTGAAGAAATCCGGTTGTGGGAACCGATGACAGCGCTGACCGCCGGGCCGGAGGGGCTGGAAGCATACCGCATTATTGCAGCGGACATCATGGATCATTTGCGCCCCGGTGGGCGGGCATTGTTTGAGATTGGACCGGACCAGGCAAAAGCGGTAGCCGGTATATTTGCCGCCGTGCAATTGCATGACAGCAAAGTGCACAAAGATCTGGATGGCCGCGACCGCGTGGTTGAATTCACCCGCAGCCGTCAGGCTGTGTAAAATTGTCCAAATTGCCAAAAAATACACGTTATATTAGGTTTTAGGCTTGTTTTGTTAAGCTGTGCCTGTATAGCATAGCTTACGCGGATGATTGATTGGATAGGCTGATCTCACCGCTTGCCGCTCTTAAAAAGAAAACTTGCGCATCTCAGTCCACTGGACTGCACAACTCAAAATCAACATTTCCACCACCCCAATGGGCAGAAAACCGGTTAGTATGAGATCATCAAACAAATCCCGTTCGCGTCATAAAAATAACAACCGTCGCAACACGACAAACGTCATCAACCGCGTGTTTGACAGTTCGGGTCCGGAAGGCAAGGTTCGCGGCACACCGCAGCAGATTGTCGAGAAATACCAGTCGCTGGCCCGGGATTCGCAGTTGAACAACGACCGCGTGGCGGCGGAAAACTTCCTGCAACACTCGGAACATTATTCGCGCCTGCTGGCCGAGGCACAGCGCGAGGCGACCGCGCGGCGCGAACAACACGAGGCCCAGCAAGGCCAACGGCGAGAGGCGCAGCCGCAACACCAAAACCAGAACCAACAGCATCAGCGCCCGCAGGAAAATGCGTCCAACGCCCATAATGAGGCCCAGCCGGATGTTATTGCGCCAAAAGAAGACGCCGCGGCCAACAGCGGGCTGGTGGAAACGCCGGAAAGCAACAACGCCAGAAAACCCAAGGCAAAGACCGAAAAGCCCAAGGCGTTAAAAGAAAAACCCATCGAAAAAAATGACGCAGAGCAAAGCGCTGCGGAATAGCCGGCTAAGTTGTTGATTTCTCGGCCCGCAATGCGCGGGCAAGCGTACAAAACCCCTCTATCGTGATATTTTCGGCCCGCTCTGTTGGCGCAATTCCGGCTGTTTTCAAATGCAGCAGAATATTGGGTGACAACCCTTTCAGGCTGGCCCGCAACATCTTGCGCCGC
>Ga0209992_10002740_pt1 | contig 15688 bp, 19 predicted proteins | sample 2SBtaG_2_FD_182564 | JGI IMG/M metagenome (GOLD analysis project Ga0209992, IMG submission 182564) | Deep subsurface microbial communities from Kolumbo volcano to uncover new lineages of life (NeLLi) - 2SBTROV12_ACTIVE470 metaG (SPAdes)... | ecosystem: Environmental > Aquatic > Marine >... | reverse complement strand
AGACAGGATGCTTAGGAAAGTACCTACGATAGGAATCATAATAATTTGGCTCTATTTGTGCGATATATACATTTCTTTTATTATCAGAAAGTACGAGATCAGTATTAATCGAGAATAGAAAATAGACCCAGTTAACACTAGGAATAGATAATAAAATAAGAGAAAAGTGAGGTTTGTTTATCCTCTTCCCATTGCTGCGTATTTGCCAGATCTACTTCTAATGAAGAAAGCTCCTGCAATACCACCGAATACTGCTGCTGAAATAATAGATGCACCAACTACACCACTTGCATCAAGATACGGAGTTCCTGAACCAGAAGCTGGATTTGCTTCAGCTGCGGCTACTCTTCTTGTTTGAATCTCAAGTGCTTCTTCTAATGTGTATGATCCGGTTTGTCCTTGGTCACCAACGTTACCCATGTATTGTGCAAATGCTACTGCACTTTCTGCATAGAGTCCGATAGTGAAGACAGCAATTAAGGATGCTGCTAATAGTATTTTTGTATTCATACTGTTTACCTGCTCGTTTTGGCGCCAGAGACTTATTTAACTTTTATTCTGAACCCCAAATTCGGGTTCAATGTACGAGATCAGTATAAGTAACGTTTAATTCTGTTCTATAATGAGCCAAATCATGGGAAGAATGCATACTCACAGACATGGAAAATCACACTCAATTAGACCAGCTACACTTCGTGCACCTTCTTGGATAACACAGAGTCCTGCAGAAATTGAAGAATTAGTAATTAAATATTCTAAAGATGGTTTGACTCCAAGTCAAATCGGAATTAAATTAAGAGATCAGCATTCAATTCCTCTAATCAAACCAATTACCAAAAAAAGTATGGGACAGATTTTAGAAGAAAATGACTTGAAAGCTGAAATGCCAGAAGATCTTGAAAACATTGTTAGAAAAGCAGTAGGTCTTCAAAAGCACCTTAAAGCAAACAAAGGAGACAATAGAAACGTTAGATCTTTGGAGTTAATTGAAGCCAAGGTTCACAGACTATCAGTCTACTACAAAAGAATTGGAAGAATCTCAAAAACCTGGAAGTATAAATCCGTGGTTGCTCAATTAGAGTAATGACAAAATCACTTGATGAATCACTTTCATTTTTCAAAGATAAAATTTCAGATTGTATAAAATCAAAAAAATCAATTTCTGTAACAACCCACATTGATTGTGATGGACTTACATCAGGTAGTATTATCACTAAAGCTCTAATCAGAGCAGGAGCGAATTGTACAGTTAGAACATCAAAAGAATTTAGTAAAAATGTTCTAGAATCATTCAAGACAGATTCTAGAGATTTTCATGTGATTACTGATCTAGGGGGAGGTTTTGCAAATGAATTAGATAAAACTCTTGGAGACAATTGGATTGTTTTAGATCATCACCAAATTCCAGATATAGAAAAAGACAATCAAAATGTCATAAATTCATGGAAATATGGAATTGATGGAGGTCTTGAGATATGTGCTGGAGGAATGGCATATCTAGCTTCAGAAGCACTTGATGAAAGAAATTCAGATTTATCTGCAATTGCAGTTGTTTCAGCTTTAGGAGATAGACAAGACCAAGGAGAAAGAAAGTCATTTACAGGTAAAAATTTTGAAATTGCCAATATTGCAAAAGATCTAGGTTTGGTAGAAATTGATTTGGATTTATTGTTGGTAGGGAGAGAAACAAGACCACTTGCAGATGCCTTGGCATTTACCTCTCAGCCCTTTATTGAAGGACTAACATGGAATCGAGATGCATGTTTTTCAATCCTAAATGCTTCTGGAGTTAATCTTAAAGAAGAAGGAAGATGGAGGGTACCAGCAGAACTTAATGAAGAAGAAAAAAGACAGGTAATTGAGGCAATCACAAAATTTGCTTCAGGGAAAAATGCCACTGAAATAATGACAGAATTAATTGGATATACCTATACATTCCCTAGAGAGGATAATCGAAGTTTCTTGCGAGATGGGAGGGAATTTTCAACCATGTTAAATTCATGTGGACGGATTAATCGCTCGGGTGTAGGAATGGCAGTTTGTATGGGAGATAGAAACAAAATTCTCAGAGAAGCTGAAACCATTCTAACAGATTACAGAAAAATGATTAGAGAATACATGAATATTTTATCCAATGAAAGATGGAGAATTTCAGAAAGTGAGACATGTGTAATGGTAAACGGTGAAGATATAGTTCCAGAAACCATGACAGGAACCATTTCATCATTGATTGCAGGTTCACCTAAAAATTCAGGAAAAATTGTAATCTTGAGAACCAAAGCTGAAGAGAACACAATCAAATTCTCATCAAGAAAATCATTTGGATGTACATCAGATATCAATCTCAGTGAAATAATGAGAACGGGGGCTGAGAAATTTGATGGAATTGGAGGCGGTCATAATGCTGCTGCTGGAGCAAAAATAACTAAAGACAAATTGGATGAATTTCTTAACTATTTGGAAGTAAATGTCGTTAACGTGTCAAGTACAAGTAATTCTCAATAACATTTCAAAAGAAAAGGCTGAAACTGTCAAAAAAGCCTTAGAGCCAGATAATGTAGATTTTCCAGAAGGATTGAGTCTTTATGTTGAAAATATTGATAACAAACTAGTTTTTAATTTTGAAAGTAAAAAGAATATGAAACATCTCACAGGGACAGTTGATGAAGTGATGGAACATATTCAAGTTGCATTAAAGGTGATTGAGTAATGTTAGATCCAAAACTAATCAAAGAGAAATCTCAGATGATTCAAGACATGCTCAAAGCAAGAGGGGTAGATTTTGATTTAGATACATTGATCAAATCTGATCAAAAAAGACGTGAATTTATTCTTAAAACTGACGAGTTACGAAAAAAGAAAAATCAAGTTGCATTAGAAATTTCAAAGAGAAAAAAAGCAGGGGAAGACGCCTCAACAATTTTATCAGAAATGAAAAATGTTTCAGCAGAACTTGCAAAGTTAGAATCAGAACAAGAAAATATTGAAAATACATATTCTAAATTAGCATTAACTATTCCAAATCTTGTTCATGAATCAGTCCCTATTGGTACTGATGAAAGTGCAAATAAAGAAGTGAGAAAATGGGGAACTATTCCAAATTTTGATTTTAAGATAAATGATCATATCGATGTTTCAGAAAATTTAGATCTAGTAGACTTGGAAAGGGCTGCAAAAGTTGCAGGGGCCAGATTCTATTATTTGAAAAATGACTTGGTAAGATTGAATCAATCATTAATTCATTATGGATTGGATTTTCTATCAAAAAAGGAATATTCTCTTGTTCAACCACCCTATATGATTAATCGAGAATCAATGGAGGGAGCTGTAATTGCAGATGATTTTGAAGAAGTGATCTACAAAGTAGAGGATGAAGACCTGTACATGATTGGGACATCTGAGCATGCCATGGCAGCAATGAGAGCAAAAGAAATCCTTGACGGTAAAGATTTGCCTTTAAGATATGCAGGGATTAGCCCTTGTTTTAGAAAAGAAGCAGGGGCACATGGAAGAGATCAAAAGGGAATTTTTAGAGTTCATCAGTTTGATAAAATTGAACAATTTGTATTTTCAAGACCTGAAGATTCTTGGAAGGAACATGAAAAAATGTTATTAGTAGCAGAAGAATTTTATCAAAATTTAGAAATTCCTCATAGAGTTATGTTGCTATCATCAGGAGACATGGGAAAGGTTTCAGCAAAAACATATGATATCGAAGCTTGGATGGCAGGACAAAATGCCTATAGAGAAATTGTTTCATGTTCAAATTGTTTAGAATACCAAGCAAGACGACTAAAGATTAGATTTCGAGATAAAACAAATGAGGATACGCAATATGTCCACACACTAAACAGTACTTTGATTGCCACAACCAGAATTATGGTATCCATTATGGAGAATTTCCAAACTAAAGATGGACACATTAGAATTCCCAAGGTTTTACAGAGTTACATGGGAAATCAGAAAGAGATCTAGTGACATACCCTTATATTTTGGGTTCAAAGGTCGTTAATAATTGGCACGTAGAAAAGGTCGAGTAAAGGACAAGTGGAGAGAGAAACGCTGGGTTACAGCATATGCTCCAGATTCATTTAACAACGTACCAATTGCATATGTTCCAATCACTGATGATGAGAATGCAGTAGGCAGAGTTTTAGAAGTTACATTATATGATATTCTAAAAGGTGATCCTTCACAACATCAATACAAAATTTATTTCCAGATTAACAATGTTGAAGGTGATAAAGCATCTACAATTTTCAAGAGATACGAGTATTCAAAAGAATTTTTGCGTAGTTTAGTTAGACGTGGTTCATCAAAAATTAATTTTATCATCGATATCAAAACAAAAGATGGCTATATCTTTAGAATCAAATTACTTGCTTTAACCCATAGACAACTTAACACATCTAGACAACATGCTCTTAGATTAATTGCAAGAGATGTAATTAACAAAACAATTCCAGAAATGACAATTGATCAATTTGTACAAGCAACATGTTATAGTAAAATTAATTCAGATATTATGGCAGCATTCAAGAAAGTAATTAGAGTAAGACATGTAGGTCTAGAGAAAGTGAAACTCATCAGAACTGCAGACAAAGAAACAAAATTACTTGAAGCATAACCAACAATAGTTATTCTTTAACAAAAATGGTTCATAAGATTGAAATCACAATTGATGTAATTGTTCATGCTACAGAAGACAATTCAAAAATCTTCCAATCTTTTGAGGATGTATTAGATATCAATAAAGATGATTTTTCAATTAATGAAACAGAAGGACATTATGAAAATCCAATAACGATGTTAAATGCAAAAATTGTAAAAAAACAGGCTCAAAATTTTGTAAATAAACTATTAGAGGCATTACCAGTTGAGCAGGTAAAAGATTTGATTGAGGAGATTGAAGAAAGGATAGTTGATTCAAGATTTCATTTGAGATTAGATAAGCAAGAACTAATCAAAGGAAATTTAGTCATTAGTGAAAAAGGCACTATAAAATTAAAAATCCATACTCCGATATACAACAAGAAAGACACTGTCAAAATATTTTCTGAAATTTTTCAAATCGTCAACTAGATTAAATAGGAATAAAACAACTATACAATTTGGGAATGAGGAAATAACAGCCGCTCCAGTCTGAGCGAAAGCTTTGAAGACGCCGCGACGAACCGACCCCTTTTATCGATCAACTATTTTGACATGATGATTTTCTAGTCTATTTCATGGTATTATTTTAAATACGGATAGACAAACCTCAATATCGTGGCAGATTATGATGTTATAATCGCAGGAGGAGGTCTTGCTGGCACTATTACAGCACAAGCAATTTCTCATTATTCAAATCAAAACGCAAAGATTTTGGTTGTTGATAGAAATCCAGAGATTTACCCAGGTAGAAAATCGATGGCAGGTTGGGTATGTGGAGATGCATGTTCAAAAGAAGCAGTAGATTTCATGACAGATAGAATCAAGGTAAAATGGACCAAACCAGAAATTGAGCATGATGTTAAAGGGGTAATGGCATTCTCACCAGATAAAGAAACTGCAATTCCTTTTGATGGTGACGGATTTATGCTGAATCGTCAAAAATTACCAGAGATTCAAAATGAAAGATGTAGAAAGATGGGAATTGAATTACTAAGTGACATTGGACTTACAGGTTTAATCTATGAAGGACAACAAGTAGTTGGAGTTCAAGGAACAGATAATAAAATAAAAAAACCATTCAAAAAGACTGCAAAGTTGGTAATAGATGCCACAGGAGTTACATCTGTGCTTAGAAACGGACTTCAAAATTCCACCAAAGTAGAAAAGAGAATCGATAGACGAGATTTAGAATCAACTGGTAGATACATTATGCATTTTGAACCAGGACAAAAAGATCTTACAGAATTTGATCCTGACTATTGTATTATTCATTTAGACCAAGATATTGCACCTGGTGGATACGGTTGGGTATTTCCAAAAGGAGATACCAAGGTAAACATTGGACTAGGAGTTGAAAAATCTCTTTTAGATAAAAGAAACAAAAGATTAGGTAAAAAAGACAATGTAGAGTCTTTAATGAAAGAGTATCTTTATAGAAATACAGCAATTAAAAATGCAAAATTATCTGAAGAACCTCAAGACATCAATAATAATTCAGGAGTTTTCCAAGTTTCAGTTAGAAGACAAAACGATTGTATGGTATCAGGTGGATACATAATGGTTGGAGATTCCGCATGGATGCCAAAACCAATTGATGCAGGTGGTATTGGTCCAGCTTTGATTGCAGGTACAATTCTTGGAAACAATGTTGCACAAGCATTAGAGGCAAACGATTTTTCTGAAGCTAGTCTATGGCAATACAATTTAGATTACATCAAAGAGTATGGATACAAAACTGCAGGTCTTGAACTCTTTAGACGATTAATTCAACAAATGAGTAATGATCAAATCAGTTATGGTATGAAACACTTTTTGGGTAAACTTGATGCTGAATCAATTAGTAAAGGTGAACATCCAGACTTTTCAGGATTAGGAAAGATTGGAATGATAATCAGAGGTGCAATGAATAAAACAGTTGCAGAAGGACTCAGATATACTTCTAAAGAAAACCAATGGTTAGTTGAGCATTACAATAATTATCCAAAAGATCCATCAGGTTTTGATGAGTGGAATAAGACACTACATCAAAGACTAGAAGAAGCATTTACAAAAATAGAATCATTCTATTCTTAGATCTAATATTAAATATTGATTAAATCATTGAAAACATACTTTGGAAGAAGCACAATATCTTGATTGGAATAATTCAATTGAAATTCTAAACAAAGCCTATGAGGCAGGTCTTTTTGTGCTCATTATTGGTCCAAAGGGAACTGGAAAAACATCACTAGTTCGAGATTTTGCTAAAAATAAGAATATCAATCTAGAATCAATCAATTTTAGTCTTAGAACTAGAGAAAGTCATTTGATTGGTACAAAGACCCTAACAGATGGAACTGTTAGTTTTGATGAAGGATTGCTGATAAAATCTATGAAAAGTGGAGATATGCTTTATCTTGATGAAATTAATTCAGCAGAGGCAGATGTTTTGTTGAGATTAGATGAAGCATTAGATGATAGACGTCAAATCGCACTAAAAGAATCCACAGGAGAAGTCATCAAGGCAAAAGAAAGATGGTTTGTTGTTGCAACAATCAATCCATTAACGCATAGTGGAACTAAAGAATTACCGCCTCAATTACTAAGTAGATTTCCAGTACGAATCAAATTAGAATATCCACCAGAAAATATAGAATTAGAAATTGTAAAAAAATATGTTTCAGGAAATCACGAATCAGAAATTATTCAAGCAATTAAACTTGCAAATACTTTAAGACAAGCAGCTTCTGTTGAAGAATTATTTTATTCGCCCAGCTTGAGAGAAACTATTGCTTTTGGAAAATTGTTAGACAAGGGAATGTCACCAAAAGAAGTTGCAGATATTGTATTTGGAAATGTCTATATGCAATGGGGCAATATTGAATATCAAAAGGTCAGCGACATAATTACTTCAATGTTTGGAAATTAAATGCAAGTTATTGAACTACAAAATGATTCATTAGTTGAAATAGCAACTTTTCTTGTTAGAAGATGGTCTGAAAAAGATAACATCATAATAGAAATTTCCGATAAAACAGAAACCAAAACACGATTAAAAGAAAATAAAGTAATCTTAACGCCTTTAGAAAAAAGAATTGGGAGTAATTTCCAGAAATATCGTCAATTTAGAACCTCACTTTGGTATGAGGCTATGAGAATAAAATATTGTAAAAAAATTCTTAGCAATGATCATGCATTTGGATTCATTCTCAATACAATGGAAACACAGAGAATTGAACAATTAGGAAGGAAAATTTGGAAGGGAATGGATAATGAAATAATTTTTAATTATACATACATGCTTGTTGCAAGACCTCAATTACACACAGTTTATGGAAAAGCAAGGATTGTAGAGGCATTTTATCAATATTTCATGTTTGGTGCAATCAAAGGAGAAATGCAATCAAGTAACTTTGAGAAAATAAAAAAAGCAACGATATTTGCAAAAAAAATTGTCAAACATGCAATTGATGAAAAACAAGATACAGACTGGGTTGAAAAAAATGTTAGTGAAATTATAAAAATATTAGAAATTGATTCTCTTCTAACTATTCCAATATCTTTACCATTTATGAAAGCTGGAATGGCATTATCTGAAGAAGAATTACTAAAAGTTCTAAAAATAATTTCTAAAAATAAAGAAGGAGACTTGGGAACTGTAGATCCATCATCAATTATTCGTGGAGATGATGTGTATGATGAATACAAAGTATTGTTAGATGAAAATAAAAAAACAGAAAATAAAGGATTGTCATCTGAAGCTATTGGAATTCAAATCCCTTCAACAAGAAATATTGATGAAACAGCAATTTACGATATGAGGTTGATTAACGGTCTAAAAATAAAATTTAAAGAATGGAAATCAGGTTGGAAAGAGCAACATCTCAGGTCAGGGGATGAATTTGATGAAGAGAATTACATTGATGGTAATGAGCCATTTTTTACAGATATTAAAAAATCAATTAAAACAAAAATTGTAATTTTATTAGATCATTCTTCTAGTATTGCATCTGATGCCATGGAATACAAAAAAGCAACTTTGGCACTTTGTGAAGTATTAGCTTTTCTTAAAGTAAAATTTGCAGTATATGCATTTAGTACAGAAAATAGATCAATGGTATGTTGGTCAATCAAGCCTGACAATGTTAAATGGAATAACATAACTGCAAAAAGACTGGCACAAATTGTTGCAAATGGTTCAACTCCCTTAGCAGAAGTCTATGGCAAAATGTTTCCTATTTTACAATCAAAAAGACCAGATATTTTATTGACATTAACTGATGGAGAACCTTCAGACCCAGATGCAGTTAGAAAAATGACTAAATCTTTCAAAGGATTAGGAATCAACATGGTTGCTTTAGGTTTAGGCCCAAATACGGTCAGAGCCACTACAATAGCCAATAATCTAAAACACTTAGGATATGAAAAAACTATGGCAGTAAGCAGACTAAATGATATTCCAAATAAGGTAATGAGTATTTTAGAAGGATAAATTTTCAAAAATTATCAGGATGTTATATATGAAGCAAAAAATTGACTGGTTCTAGAGAAAATATGTCTGAAAATGATTTTGATAAACCCTTACTTGAAAAATTTGAACAAGAAATTTGGAACAAAATTCCTCATTTAGAAGAAGGTAAAGTGGTTAATGCAACTCCATTAGTTGATCTTACTAGTGATCTTAAAGAATGTGCAAAAAGTGTGTATAAATTAAATATTTCAGATTTAGATTTGAAAGTTTATGGAAAATTTGATGCCAATTTGTTATCAGGTTCAATCAAAGTGAGACCTGCAATTCACATAATGCATGATGCCATTAAAACAGGTAAATTGAAAACTGGTCAAACAATTATTGAGGCAACATCAGGAAACTTTGGAATTGCTTTAGGACAAATGTCAAAGCTTGGATTAACTGTAGTATCGCTTGTTTCAAGAAAATTGCAAGAAGGAGTCTTTAAAGAATTAAGAAATGAAGATATCCGCATTATGGATTTAGATATGGATATTTGTCCCGCTCCTGGAATGAAAGACAGTGATGCAGATGCATTAAAAGCAAAAGCAACTGCAGGTAATGTTCGTTCTCAATTAGCTGAATTAGGTTTTGATCCTACGATTTTTGATAATTCAATTACTGAAATTGAAGCTTTGTTAGCTGCGCAAGACATTATCAATTTAGCAAAATTACTTGCAAAAATTTATGGATTTTTCTGTCCAGAACAATACGATAATGAATTAAACATTCAAGCTCATCAAACTATTACAGCAGTAGAAATTGAACAACAATTACAGGAAAATTCAGATTCTTTAGAAGATTATAGAATTTGGTGTTCCTTTGGAACCGGCGGTACGTCTGGAGGATTAAGCAGATACATGAATGAAAAATATGGCAAAAAGGCTGTACATGTTGTATTTCCAATTCCAGGTCAAGATGTGGCAGGCATTAGAACAAAGGCAAAAGCTGATGGATTAAAATTGTATAATCCAGATGCATATGCAGCTGAATATGAAGTAGATTTTGGACAAGCAAGACACTTGCTAAAATTCTTTGTAGAGAAAGGTCACAATATTGGTGAAAGTACTGCACTTGCACTATATTCCATTTTAGAAAAGCTTAGTGATGGAGACAAGGGTAAATTCGTAGTTGTAGTTGCTGATGGAATAGAAAAATACAAGAAAAATCTTGAAGCAATGTCAAAGAATCAACGCATGCAGGTCTCATTAGATGAAGCAGCATCAAGTGTTCAAGAATATGATAAAATAATTTGGGTTCATACATCATATACCCCAAAGGAGGAAGGAATTGAAATGATTGCAAAATCATTAGGAATAGATAAAGAAAAAATTGCAATTCCAAAGGCAAGCACCATTAATCAATTATTATCTACACAGCAAATTCCAGATGAATTAAACAAAGATCTAGATGGTTCTAAAGGTAAATCATTGTTAATTTGTATGGCTGGAAATACATCATTGATGACTGCTCAAGTACTTGCAAGTCAAGGCATTGTTACTGAGAGTTTGAATGGTGGAATTACTAATCTACCAGAAGGACAAGGCAAAAATCCTGGCCAATACATCAAAGCAGCTACTGAATAACAGATTTGAAATGTCTTTCAGTATCACAACCATTTGCTGATTTAATTATTTCAGGAAAAAAGATCATCGAGTTAAGAAATTGGAATACTAATTTTCGTGGAGAATTTTTAATTCATTCTCCATTAAAAATCAGAACAGATGATTCTAAAAGATTAAAAATTAAAAAGAAATTTGTTACCGGTGCAATTATTGGCAAAGCACAATTGTATGATGTAAAACAATATCATACAATTAAAGAAATTAAATCAGATCAGAAGTTTCATTTTGCATCAAAAAAGTTTCAAAACAAAACTTTTGGATTTATGTTAAAAAATGCTAAACCATTTAGGATTCCAATTCCTTGGAAAGGTCAATTAGGATTCTTTGATGTAAATATTCCAAAAACTAAAATCAAAAACAAAGAGATTGTTTCAGATATCATTGATGAAGAATATCGCTATCAGTGGATTGGACATCATTAGAAAATTAAAATCTTAAAACAAAATCGGACTAGTATATATAAAGGGCATATATAAAGTCCCTCGTTATGCCTCAAACTAAACCAATTGTTAGTGTTGAAAATGTTGTAGCATCTGCATCAGTAGACCAAAAAATTGATCTAATTGAAATTACCGAAAAATTTCCAGATACTGAATATCATCCTGAACAATTTCCAGGATTAGTATTCAGACTAACAAATCCAAGAACTGCAACATTAATTTTTAGAACTGGTAAAATGGTATGTACAGGAGCTAAATCAGAAGAGATGGCAATAAAGGCAGTCAATACAGTTGTACAAAAATTAAGAAAAGGTAAAATCAAAATTAAGAAAGATGCCGTAATTACTGTTCAAAATATTGTTGCAGCAATTAACCTTGGTGGAAAAATCCATTTAGAAAAAGCTGCAAGAACATTACCAAGAAGCATGTATGAGCCAGAGCAATTTCCAGGCCTAATTCACAGAATGTTAGATCCTAAAACAGTCATCTTGTTATTTGCATCTGGAAAATTGGTATGTACAGGAGCTAAAAAAGAATCAGATGTGTACCGTTCTGTTCATAATTTACATGCGTTATTAGAAGAAAAAACCCTAATGATTTATGATCAATAGTTTCAGTTATTTTAAAAATTGACTAAAGACATTTTTGAAGATGAAAAGATCAAATTAACTCCTGAAAAAGGCTTTGATTTAGTTGGAATAGACTATTTTGCTGAGCCTGGAAACCAATTGTATCTAATTGAACATTTTGAAATGTATCAGGATGCTTTGAATGCAAAAAAAGACAGGAAAAATCCAGAAGAGTATTTTGTGGTTTACAAGGGAACAGGAAATGAGTTTTTTTGTAGATAGATTAGAAGAATCATAAAACTTTACTAAATTTTACAAACTCTCTTATCATTTAGATAAAAATTTGAAAAATATTGCCAAATGAAACAAGTGATTTAATCGATACGTTATATGAAAAAAATAATCAGACTCAAACTAGTCAGATTTCAAAACAGGTTATTCGTAAAAGTGCAAAGGCAAAATATCAAATTTTTGATGAAACAGAATTTACGCGTGGAAGAGAGGTTCTAGGAGATCTTATTGTTCATGGAATGATTGCATCAGGTGGAACTGACATAGATTGGTTAATTGAACACAAAGGAAGTTTCATCATACTAGAATTCAAGGGATTTCATAATGACAAAATCAATATCGCTAAAGGCCAAATGATTGCATATGAGAAATTACATGAAAAATTAAACCTTGCAACAAAATGTTATCTTTATGTGGTAGGATGTGACGATATTGATTTTTCAAATCCAGATTCAACTATATGGATTTTTGAAATGAAACAATGGAAAGCAGGCGCAATACCAAAGAATACTACAGATATTTACGGTGATGATACAGGTAAACAAAACAAATTCATTGTTTATCGTGAATATATGGAAGAAATTAGTGTAGAAAAACTACGAGATTTAGTTGATTCTCATTGGAAAGAATTTGAATAGATTAAGAAGTAAATGAAAAAGTATCAGTTTTTGTTTCTTTACCATTATCAACTTTGATTGTATATGTACCAGAACTTTCCCAACCTGAGCCTCCTGCAATAGCTAATGTTGAAAATTGTCCATTATTTTTTAACGAAGTTTGTTCTGCCCATACAAGTTCACCATTTTGATTCTCTATTGAAAGATTAACGGTTCCAGTTGTTTCAGATGTTCCACTAATTGAAATCAGATCTTTATTGTTGTATGATGATAAATCAGTTTGAATAGATAATGATGCTGAAATATTGTTAATTGGAGTATCTATTTTAGATGTATCATCAGTAATTCCACTAAAAGATACTGCAGCTGCAATTATTATTACTAAGGCCAAACCCCCAATACCTAACATTATTTTTTGATTTTTTGGTTTTGAATAAGATACTGGTGGAACTTCTTTCTGAAATGATTGGGTTTGTTCAACAGGTTGAATTTCAGGCATTACAACATCAGGAGTTGAAGGTTTTTCTTCAATTGGTGGAGAAGTAAATTCAGGTTTTTTTCCAAGATGTTTTTCAGCTAATTTTTTAACATAATTTCTTTCATAATTACTAATTACTTCATTATTTTCACATGCCCTACAAATTTGCTTGAGAATTCGGTCATCTCCAAAATCTTTATCCAAAAGTGCATTTACATCATCCAATAATGGATCTGTCATGATTCTTTTCTCTCAAATTGATTATTTATGAATATATGTCAGAAAGCTATTTTGAGCAGATTTTTTGGGCTTGAATTATGACTGTTCGAATGTAATCTTTAGCAGTTGAATCAGTTACACCCATTTGTTTTGCCCTTTGATATAGTTCATTTTCTGTAGGATTTGTCAAATAACATTTCAAAAGATAGTTTAGTCTATGAGATCGTTTTTCATCACTTTTCATAATTTTATTTTTCTTGGATCCTAAAAAGGCCAGAGGATTATGACATAACCAATTAGAGGCATAGTATCATAAAATTTGGATAAAAACATATGATCTTTTTTAAAGAATACGAAAAAATGAATACAAATGAAACGAATTGAGGCAACTATTCAAGCAACCAAAATAAGTGCAGTTACAGACGCACTTAATGACATTGTAGGTGGATTTACCTTTCTGGAAGGAAAGGGTAGAGGTTCCGGAGTAAGACAACAAGTAAGAACAGGCAGAGGAACAGGTTCAGTCACTGAAGAATTCAATGCAGTTGCAACTGTCAGTACAATCGTAGATGATTCAGATGTAGAAAAGGTTTCCACAGCAATTGCAGATGCAGCTTTTACAGGAAAAGGAGGAGATGGAATTGTTGTTGTATCAAATGTGGAAAATGTATTGAACATTGCATCTAAAAAGAGTGGTTCTGAAGCCCTCTAATCATTTTCTTTTATCAAATTACATCATCAGTTATTGAAAATTAAACTGCTGAGAGGATGGTGAATAGACCTCTCAGGGGTTGGGATCCCTTTGGGGGACATGTTTTTTGAAGGGATGGCATTGTATTACAATTTGAGTATAAAAGCAAAGGATTTTGAAGATTATTGTTGGCCTTCAATTCCCATCAAGGTTAATGTTGATCTAATTTTTGGAATTTTTCTTATTTTCCAAGTGATAGTTTCTCGTAGTGCTTCTACTTGACTTGATTCGACTTTAGCCAAAATATCATATGCACCAAAGGTACCATGCACTTCAACGACACCTTCAATTGATTTCAATTCTGAGATAACTGCTTCTTCAGAACCTAGCTCACAGTTTATGAGGACATAAGCTGTTGCCATTATGATTCAACTCCTATTTTCATACTTGAAATGCATTCTTGAAATATATAAGAATAGTCCGATTTACTTAAAAATTCAACATAAAATCCATGTATATCATAAACAAATGTAAAGCAATTTAAGGTTTTTTGAAAGATTTCTAAGATGCTACATATGCATCATTCATAATTTTTTCCAATTCTTCAATATTTTTTGAAAGAGTAATTTTTGAACGAAGTTTTGAACCGCCCTTCATACCCTTAGTAAATCTCATGGCTTGACCTTTGATATTTGCAAATTTGATTTTGTATTTTGATGTGATATGTAAATAATCAAAAAATGAATCTAATCTGTCTTTGAAAGAATATTCCTTGTAGGTATTGGTTTTCAAATAATCATTAATTTGTTCAAATAAAAATGGATTTCCCATAGCTCCTCTACCTACCATAACATAATCACAATTAGTATGATCAATCATATCTTTAGCATCTTCGGGAGTTATAATATCACCATTTCCAACAATTGGAATACCAGAAATTTCTTTCAATTCTTTGATCAAATCCCAATCAGCATTTCCAGAATAACCTTGACTGACAGTTCTTGGATGAAGAGTAATCATTTGGATTCCCTCATCTTCTGCAATTTCAGCAATATCTCTGAATAGAAATTTACTTGCATTAGTAACACCTGAACGAATCTTTAGAGTCACTGGTTTTTTTACAGCATTTACCAGAGTGCTGAAAATTTGTTGAGTTAGATTGACTTCTTGTAAAAGGGCACCTCCTGCCATTTGTTGTGTGACATGAGGAGCAGGACAACCCATGTTATAATCAATAATATCAAAAAAAGGCTCAACAATTTTTGCAGCTTTTTCTAAAGCACCAAGATCAGATCCAAATAATTGAACAGAGAGAGGTCGTTCTTCATCTGAATATTCTATAAATTCTTGAATGGTTTGCATTTTCTCTTTTAATTGATTTTCTTTAGCAATTATACCATGAATGCTAGTAAATTCTGTAACTACTAATCCTGCTCCCATTTTTTTACATTGTAAACGAAGTGCAGGATCACTTACCCCAGCCATAGGAGCTAAGAATGCTTTACTAGAGAATTTAGGAAGCATGTGTTAGATTTACAACCTGAATATATTTACTATGTCAAAAATCCATACAAAGATTTAACGATTAATTGTCAGGGCAACCGTCTTGGTCTTGG
>Ga0209992_10002738_pt1 | contig 15695 bp, 12 predicted proteins | sample 2SBtaG_2_FD_182564 | JGI IMG/M metagenome (GOLD analysis project Ga0209992, IMG submission 182564) | Deep subsurface microbial communities from Kolumbo volcano to uncover new lineages of life (NeLLi) - 2SBTROV12_ACTIVE470 metaG (SPAdes)... | ecosystem: Environmental > Aquatic > Marine >... | reverse complement strand
TAAATGGAGGCACCATGTTCATCACTATCTCTGATCTTGCATAGGCTAGAACAAAGGCTCCACTTATATAGACCATGGTAATGCCAGCAAACTTTTCCCATGAATATGACAGAGATGGCGTATATAATAGTGATACCGCAATCACAACATACAACGTAAGCGCATATAATATTACACTGAGTTGCCACTGTTTATAATACCATATGCTACTTGACCGATATAGAGTTAGGGCCGTAATCGGGATTAACGTTGCTAATGTTATCCCACCAAATGGGAAGATCCATCTGGGTAACCATTGAAGTAGCCCGGAGTATACAAACGCACAAAACAATATTGACACTACTATATATCGTATACGATATAGTATCATTTCACTTTTGTTTTGCAATGTTTAGCAGAATATTTTTTTCGTATTCTATTCTGGCTTCCCATATTGGTATTAGGCTAACGCTAGCTGTACGTGCCGCATTGGATAATCGTCCTCTAACATCACTATTAGTCCAGAGTGATTTCATCGCGTCGGCAAGCACTTGTGGATCATGACTATCCACATTGAAGTAACTGTTTTTTGGAAAGGCTTCTAGACAGCCATTTATATTTCTCGATATAATGGGGCATCCAGCTGAATATGCTTCCATAAACATATTTCCGACGTTTGCCACTTCGTATAATACGCCGGTGTAAGCACTATGCTTAACAATATAGTTTATCTCCTCGGTTTCAAGAGACTCTATATACGTTATTTGCTCGTGCATATTATGTTGCCTTAAATAACCTTTAATCTGATTATGATAATGATCATCTGATACTTGACCTATTAATACACACGGTATTTCCAGGTTCGAACCATTCAACTGTCTCAGTGCCTTAATCCACAGCAATTGGTTTTTTCTAGGGTGAATACGTGCAATATAACTTATATATTTTTCCGGAAGAATATTTTTCGGTTTTTTTGAAATCCGACTCTCCAAGTTATCGACACCATTTCGAATGGTGATATACTTCCGTCTTTTAGAGCCATACCTTGATGAGAACAAGTGACCAGATGTGCCATCATCGGTGATAATACAAATATCCTTCACCATTCGAAGTGATAGGAACACTAGCGGGGAATTCAAAGCGAACTTAACAACACCTTTATCACTCAAATCAAATACACCCGACAAGCCGTAAATCCGAGTTGCGCCGGGTATTCGCAATAATCTGCACAACACACCACCGATAGCACCACAATATCCATGCGAGTAGATGACGTCTATCTCTTTACGCCTGCATTTATTAATAATCTCGACCGTAAGTCTTGCAAATGCACATAACAACTCCCAATAATTACCCCAATAATAGACTATTACAGAAGTCTTGATTCCAATTCTTTTGCTTATCGATTGTCGCTCAGATGTTTTGTCCTTTTTAACAAACAGATAAACTACTATACTATTGATACGTTCATCATGAATGATAGACTTAAATACTTTATAAAAAGCTTTCATTCCTCTTGGAGAAGAATAGATATCTCCACTTTCAAATATCTGGCACACTCCCGTCCATAAAGGCGTCAAATATACGAGATTCATAATACAGTCCTAGCGCTTATTATTTTATTACTTGATACATACGCTTTAAAGCAGATATAATTCTAGCATTGCTACGATATTCTGTGTGCATTCGAGGCGGGGCACCAATTATTCTGTTAAAAGAATTAATACTGTATCCCAGTTTTTTACGAACATAATCATATTCATACTCAAACTGCTCCGGAGGATACAAATCATTCTTTAACTCTGTCAAAGCCTCATCTCTTGTGATCTCCTCATTCAAGATTAGTGCAGATAAATGTACTTTTCTTTTGTCTATATTAAATTTTTTTGGCAATACATAAGCCTGGTAAAATTTTGTAAATATTGATTCATAATGCTTACCACCATAGTATCGCCATCCAACTTGTTCAAGATTCTCCATTGCGCGATCCTTGCGGTAATTTATCAGGTTTAGAGGCTTAAGTACGTTCGGACCATACCTTGTACGTGTGACGATCTGCCATCGCATATCAGATATCATCTTGTAAGTATTTAAGGGTACTTTTCCATATTTGCGATGAATATCTTTAATGTTTAATATATCCTGTTTATTCCAACTCCACGTTTTTGGCATCATATTCTCCGTCCGAAAATTGCCCCCACTCAATATGAATGGTATTCGATATTTTTTAGCTATGTCCAAAGAGACTGCTTTGTGCGAATTGTCAGTAATCATTTCAATATCAACTACTGAAGCCTCAAAAAATGATCTCTGCAAATCTGCATACTCATCCCAATTCACGACATATGTTATAAGTTCGCACCCCAAATAGGAAACAATTGTTTTGATATTGTGAACTGCAATCTCAGAATTCCATCCGTTATCAAAATGCACAGCTAACACGCGCATATTCAGCCTTTTTGCTATTAGAGCCACATATGATGAATCAACTCCACCACTCAGTCCAATGAGACAATCATAATCACCCTTTCTCTTACCTCCACATATGCTCTGTGATAGTTGACTGAGATTATTGACTACTTGACTATTAGTAAACACATACTCGTCCCGAATATCAGCTGCCCTTTTATAATAATCACAAACACCATCCTCTCCGAATTTAATATCTGGATCCCCTACATTATCCATCACAGACTTAGCACATATCAGATACTGGTTATCATTTTTCATTTATCTATATCTCCACATTAAAACTATCCATCCAAGCGCCAAAACATATTGCCCTCCAGGGAACTCTGCTAAATGGAAGTGAGGAATCTATCACTCTGCATGCTAGCTCATAGTCTTCCGACGAAAGTAGCCCCCTCGATTTTTCTATTGAATCTCCCAACAGTTTTTTAAATTTTGCCGGAGACTCATTTTGCATCCAGTGTTGTTCCGGAGTTACGAAACCCATTTTGTCTTGGCGGTTTACAATCTCATCTGGTAATATTCCGTTCATGGACTGGCGAAGCACCTGCTTTGTAGTTCCTGCATTTATCTTTAATTGCGGTTTCAATGCTATAGACAGCTCAACAACCCGATGATCAAGAAATGGTACTCGAGATTCAACAGAGCTTTTCATCGAATCTCTATCAGCCCACTTTAATTGTTTAGGCACGCTGGAAAATAGAAGTTGATTGATATTCGCCATCTGTAAGCTTGAAGATCGATTATTCAATACAGACCGTGGAACCCGACGACTATCCAAATATTCATCATTAATAACTAATTCCGCGCGATGCTTTCGTCTAGACTGAATAACAGCATAGTTTTTTAATCGCTCTGGCAACATACATATTATTGAGCGAGTTAATATCTCTCCCCATTTGTGGTTGTGAATGGTTCGTTCTCCCGACAATTCTCTGAGTAAAGCCGCCATTTTTAAGGACCTGATGTGGTTTGCAACGACAGGACCATAAAACGAACTGTATCCTCCCAATATTTCATCGGCTCCGTGTCCATCTAATGTCACTTTAATTCCTTCTTTCCGAACAAGATTAAAGACACTCCATTCCGCAAAAACACTTGTTGAGAGAAAAGGCTCATCATGATGCCATATTATCTCTGATATTTCCTTTAAAAGTGTGTTTGAATCTGGGTATACGTAGTGTGATTTCACACCTCTCATTTGTACTACCTTTTCAACATATTTCCGTTCATCATACTTATCAATGTGAGAGCAGGAAGAAAAAGTATGCTGAACATCAGTTGCCGACAAACGTCCTTTGTTTATAATGCCATTGGCGAGGGTGGCTATCGATGAAGAATCAAGTCCGCCAGATAGGCATGTACCGACCTGAACATCGGCATTTAGCCTCATTTCTACTGACTCCGTCAACGTCTTCTTGAAATAGCGTACTGCTTCTTGATCACTCAGTGGGGCGTAACGATCTAAATTACTCTCCAAGTTGTAGTAGCGCTGCGGATGGATATTGTTATTAGCCAGATCAACATCCATATATTCTCCGCCTCGCAACTGATAAACGGAGTCAAACATAGTCTCGACAGTATGATCCGTCTGGGCCCAACGCAAATAGTCATTTGCTCTCTCTAAGTTGATCTTTGCGCGCCAATTTGGACATTGGCTAAACTGCTTTATCTCCGAAGCGATATATATTGTTTTATCTATGTCTTGGTAGTAATACAACGGCTTAATGCCAAATCTATCACGCGCCGCAAACAATCTATTGGTATTTCGATCCCATATTATAAACGCAAACATCCCGTTTAGTCGTTCTAATACTGCTTTGCCCCATAGATGATATCCTTTTAATAATACCTCGGTATCACTATTAGACCTAAAGTTATAACCGCTCAAAGATAGTTGGTCCCTGAGCGTCTTATAGTTATATATTTCTCCATTATACACCATTACCATACCATTGTCTTCGGTAGACATTGGCTGATGGCCAGAACTACTTAAATCTAGTATTGATAATCTTCTGTGACCAAGTCCTACTTTAATAGTTGTATTTATCGTAGAATTATTTGTTTGAGGCGTGTACGATAAATCGCTTTTGTATACCTCAACTGGAGTGCTCACACCTCCACAATATATATCCGCATTTTCTCCATGATAAAAATAACCTTCATCATCTGGTCCTCGATGAGTGATTACTTTATTCATATCTGCGACTACGCTAGCCGGAACGCCTGTTTTCGTAAATACACCCGTAATTCCGCACATATATTATTTATGGACTGTAATTCCTTTTCACTTGTTGACGTTGGCTATTTTGGGTGGTAGCCCACATACTCGTATTCACTACGATATCTAATACACATACTTGAATCCAATGTTTTAACAGCCTTCGCAGGATTGCCTGCCAATACCTGATATCCATGTGGAAAAGATTTTGTCACCACTGCTCCTGCACCAATTACGGTAAAATCGCCCACAGTGACTCCAGGCAGGACTACAGCATTCATACCAATCCAACTATAGGAGCCAATATGTACCGATCCATCAATTTTTTTTCTACCATCCAGCGGATCATGATTAGAGCTAATTATACCGACATTTGGAGCGATTTGTGTATAGTCCCCAATAGTAATTCCTCCGGATCCATGGATATAGCAACCCGGAGAGTACCCAGGTGACACCTCGACACCCACAGAAATATCTTTTACGCCATCAACTTTACTTGTCCAATGAACTTGCCATGGGACTTTGCCACTTATCCTCAATATTTTTTGCCAAAGAATGTATTTCAGTTTTATTGGAGTATGTGTTCGCCGGGTCCTAGCCCAATGCATCAATACAGGAAGCGACATTAGTATCCGCAATATCGTCTTTTTGTCTATCATTGGACTGTTACCATAGCCTTGGATTTCACGTAATAAACGATATAAAACATTGTGTATACGATGACATACACACCTACAGACATATTTACTGAGGCACCCACCTCCAATAATATCCACAGACTGATGTTGGTAAATAAAAACATTGCTATATTCAACAGCAAATCTTCCCTTTGGCGATTGTAATACACAAAGTTATATGCAATTGGACTGACAATTAAGTTTGCCGCAAACATAATTGACAATATTTGTATTTGTGGAATAGCATTAATCCAATTTAACGGTAAATATTTATTCCCAAGTATTACTATTAACAATACAAATCCAATAAATATTGGTAATGAATACTTTATTTGAAACCACAAGGTTTTGTTAAAGGCATTAATTGAAGTGCCATGGTTCTTAGTTTCTAAAGCGATCTCCCTTCGGTATACACTTAATGTCGACCTAGCAAGAAGCGCGATTGGCTTTCCCAATACTCTAGTGGCAATAGAATAGTGCCCTGCTGCGGCCAAAGAACCATATTTTCCCAAAATAATAAGTGGCGTATCAGTTGTGAAAATAAAAAATATACTTTTGACTACCGAATACAATGGAAACTGCTTATAAAGGAGAAGGCATTCCTTTATGACTTCCTTGTTGATCGTCCATACCATCTCCTTACAAATTCGATAACCCAAATACAAGGTTAATAGTACCATGATTACAGAAGTCAGGTATTCCGATTTCACTAAACCATACTCAGAACCGTCATACCAAGCGATGCCCCATGCCAATATTATAAAACTAAGCGTTCTTACAATATTCAACAATGCCATCATACCATAGCGGCCAATTCTATTTAGCACCGCCTGTAAAAGTATGGTCATATTCCTAGACATTAGAATGAATAGGACCCAAACAATTGCCCTCGTGTTTTTATAATCTGCTAGCAATGGATGTAATTTCCAGCCACTCTCAATTATTAAAATGATTGTTAATACAACAAGTGCAATGGCGAGAACATGAAACACCAAACAGATAAATATTAAAGGCGTAACATGGATATCACTTCGTGTGACTAATACAGCCTTGTCATATTGAGCCATACTTACTGCGCTGAATATATTGACCCCAAAAAGCAAAAAAGCATATTCTCCAAATGCTTCAGGAGAGTAAAGGGTCATGAGAAAGGGCATGGAAATCACATGTATCACTTGGCTGACTCCAGTCCCTCCAGCCAAAGTGGCGATGTCCTTTTTATAACTACTAATTTTCAGCACGTCATACTTCGCACTTCGCGCGAATTATAGGTGGTTCGATATAAACCAGCAGCCAAACTATAGACAAGGAGTATTAGCACACAATATAAGACCGCTTTACATGCCGATAACGAGGAATTATAATACTTGAGCAGAACATGATATGCTTTCAGACTTCGCAGGAATGCACACATTATTACAACTTGTTATATCACTGAAGCAACAAGTATTCCAAGTGAGGCCACGCGTTTAACTGCTAATTCGGTCCAGTATAAGGACTATGGTTCCTGTCATGCTGATTACCGGAAAAATATCCCGCCATCTAAATCCTTGCCTGACTTCGGCCTCTAAACTTAACAAATCGTCTTCCTGAACAACGGGATCTACGTTGCTTACGGCTATCTCATTTTCCATGGTTTCCTGATATATTACAGTTCTTGATCCCTCAATCATCCTGTGAAGTTTGACTTCTACAGTTCTCGATGTTCTCCGTTGCCGGTCACCGAACTGTGGCCCACCCGCGAGTGAGACGATTTCACTCAATCTGGTTCCTCTTGGAACTTCATAATATCCAGGGTACCTGATCGCCCCCCAGACATGCATTCGAATAGTGACATCGCCCTGTTCTGAATAATTGTAGTATGCAGCTGCGCCATATCGTGATCGTTCTAGATCGACTACTTGTGCAGAAACAGGAAGTCCTACCAAGACTACTAAAAAAAACGACGTAAATATTTGTAATTTCATTACAATCTCTTTGTTGTAGTAACCAATCGTTTCATTTCGCTATCTGCATAGAGCCGAGCCCATTATCACTTCCGTAGCCATAGCCATAGCCATAGCCATAGCCATAGCCATAGCCGTAACCATTTCCATATCCTCCTCCATAGCCTCCATATGCTCTCTTTACATCAAAACGGTTTAGAATATATCCGTGAGACGTGATCCCCGCATCCCTGAGAATTTCTTTGGAACGCTCCAGTGCCGCCCAAGGTGTCTCTCCGCTGGAAACAACATTAACTATCATATCGACATCATTGGCAATTAGCAATGCATCAGAAACTGAAAGAAGCGGTGGTGAATCAATTATGATAGTATCATATTGACCCTTTAGTTCACTGAGAAGTTGGCGCATTTTGTTCGATCCCAGCAATTCGCTCGGATTGGGTGCGGCCTTCCCAACCGGTAAAAAACTCAGGTCATCAAATCCTGTAGTGAGGCACTGTATATTTCTTTCCGATTCATTAAATAACCAGTCAACCAATCCTGGCTGTCTGGATACCCCCAACATTCTATGGCTAGTGGGACGTCTCATGTCGCCGTCAATAAACAATGTCTTTCGCCCCAACTGTGCATTTGTAATAGCAAGATTTAGGGAGGTAGATGTTTTGCCTTCACCAGGTTCTGCGCTGGTAATCAGAACCACTTTCTTTTGAGAATCAGGTGCAGAATAGTCCACATTTGTACGAAGTCGCCTGAACGACTCGGACACATTCGACAGCGGATTCAGCAGTGTAACCAGCGATGTACTAACTGATTTCCCTCCCGCATCGATCACAGCCTCTCCGCCAAAGTCAGATTGAATAATGGGCTTCAGGTCAGGAATAATACCCAGCACTGAAAATCCCCTATTTCGAAGATCTTCAGGACGGCTCACCTTGTTGTCTACAGCAGACCGAATAAATGCTCCAACGACACCTAATACGACTCCCAAAACGGCTCCAAGTAATAGATTGAGAGGAACAGTCGGGCTGATCGGTTCCGTTGGGACCACGGCTTGGTCAATTTTGTCCACGTATCCCAATTCAGATGCCTCAGCAATTCTGGCTTCTTGTAGGCTCTGAAACACCGTAGTGTAAAGTTGCGCACTGGTATCCATATCACGCTGGTAACGCTGCAACAGGACCGCCTTGTTCGGAATGCCTTCAATTTGAGTTCGATAAATGGACAATTGCTGATCTAGTACATCCAGTCTTGCTTGTGCGCCGGTTAATTCAATCCGCTTCTCTATAACTTCGGATTCTAATTCTCCAATACGCTCAAAAGCCGATTCTGAAGAGGTTCCGAGAACCACGGTTTGGTTCGAAAGTAGGTCATCGGTGTAGCGCGCACTTAGCTCCGTAAGCTGGTCGGTCAGATCACTGATAAGCTTAAGGTTGTCAGTATAATCTTGACTGTTTTCCGGATTGATTCTAAGATCAGCGTTACGTGAAAGTAATTCCGCGTTCGCCATCTGCTTTTCCGTAATCAATATCCGAAGAGCAATTAACTGCTCATCATCGTTCGAACTGAGCGAGCGGGCGAGACCAGGTATGATGCGATTAAGTTCAGATTCCAATGTTTGGAGCTCAGACTGTGAAGCTCTTAGCATAAACTCTGTACGATACCGCTCTGCTTCCAGCTCCATAACTTGATTCAAAAGGGCTTCTGCTTCGAACTCGGGGTCAACGACCCCTTGCTCTTCCGAATACGTCAGAATATTGGACTCAGCATTTACGAGCAGTGTATCAAATCGTTGTGCCTGTTCTTCCAGGAATTCACGGCCTGCCGATGCGCGCCGCCGACTTTGCGCCTGATTATAACTGTAAAATTCATCCGCAAACATGTCCGCAATGAGTGCGGCTTCTCGTGGAACCGTACTTGTAGATTTTATTTCGATCAAGTCAACATCCGGATTCACAGGTCGCACTCTCATATATCGCCGTTGAAGACGCTGTGCAACATCTAGCTGAGTGAGCGGCCCCCGACCCTCAGTTGGTATAAGTACTGAGAGGACCTGGCCCGTTCCCGGCACCGTCTGCCAATCCATGAGTGCATCTGCCACTCGTAGCGCTATAGTGCGGGATTTGATAATTTCAATTTCGTTGGCGACGTTTCGGTTACCACCCATCTGAAGCCCTATCAGTTCGCCCAGCTGTGGCGTGGAGCTCTCATTATTTATCAGAATAAGGCTGGAAGCCTCATAGACGGGGTCCTGGCTGTATGTGAAGATGGTGACTACCATCAATACAAGTGCATACCCAATTAATATGTACCATTTGCCGCCAATCAATTTGTTGAACAAATCGACCAGTGAAATCTCATCCTCGAGAGGACGATACGGATCCATTTGGGGGGTCTGCTCAGATTGCAGGTCACGGTAATCCTGAGCGCCGCTCTCCCCGATTGAATAGTGTGGTTGTTGCATGGTATATACTTGCAGGTCGTAGCTCTGGAAACTGAAGCTACTTTGTGATTATTTCGAGCGCCTTAATTGCCAGGGTTTTGGCATCTACATCTTCGTTATTTAGCACCAATTCAGGTGATTCGGGCTCTTCATATGATGAATTAACACCAGTAAAGTTGGTAATCTCTCCGGAACGCGCTTTAGCGTATAGTCCCTTGGCATCTCTGGCCTCACACACCTCAATAGACGTATCAATGAACACTTCAAAAAATTCCCCATCGTCAAACAAACTTCTGGCCATCTCGCGCTCAGCACGAAAAGGTGAAATAAACGAGCAAATCACTATCAGCCCGGCATCCACCATTAATTTCGCCGTTTCTGCTACTCGCCGAATGTTTTCTACTCGGTCTACGTCTGTGAATCCAAGGTCTCGATTCAGTCCGTGACGGACATTATCTCCATCAAGTACATACACCAGTTTATCCCGCGCGTGCAGTTCTTTTGCAGCTGCATTTGCTATGGTGGACTTACCAGACCCGGACAACCCAGTGAACCACAGACAACAGGGTTTCTGATTCAGAAGAGAAGCACGGGCATGCTTGTCGATCTCAAAATCCTGCATGTGAATGTTTGAAGCCCTACGAAGCGGGTACTCAATCATTCCGGCTGCAACCGTTGCATTAGTCTGGCGATCAATCAGAATAAAACTACCTGTCGCGGGGTCGTGGGCAAACGAGTCGAATGCCAGTGGCTTACCCAGTGAGATGTTCACGACACCCACTTCATTAAGCTCCAAGGTCTTTCCAGGAAGATGATCAAGCGTGTTCACATCCACCTTTTCCTTCAGCTCAGTGACCTGCGCTGCAACCTGATTTCCACCCAGCTTTAGCAAGTAACTGCGATGCGGAAGCAAAGGCTTTTCGTGCATCCAAACCATCTTTGCCTTGAATTGGTCGGCGTGAGAAGGACGGTCCGACGTGTCCGCAAGTAGATCTCCGCGGGACACATCAATTTCCCGACCCAGGGTAAGCGTTACCGCCTCACCGGCAACGGCCATATCAAGGTCACCGTCCATTGTGACGATTCGCTCCACAATCGCTTTCTGCCCTGATGCGGGTACCATAACTTCCATGCCGGGCGATAACGTACCGGACTTGATCGTTCCCGAATAGCCTCTAAAATTAAGGTCAGGACGATTAACCCACTGGATTGGCATTCTGAACGCTCTGTTTCTGCGCTCATCGCGAACGTTGACCGTCTCCAGGTAATTCAGCAGCGTCGTACCCTTATACCATGACGTGTTTTCGCTTGATGAAATCACGTTGTCTCCTTTCAGTGCTGAGACGGGTATGGGTACGATGTCATCAAAGCCGAGACTGGCAGCAAACTCCCTATACTCTGTTGAGATCTGACCGAAGGCCTCCTCGCCGTAATCCACGAGGTCCATTTTGTTAATGCAAAGCGCTACGCGGTGAATGCCAACGAGGGACACGAGGTAACTGTGCCGTTTGGTTTGCTTGAGGACACCCTTGCGCGCATCTACCAGTATGACAGCTACATCGGCTGTGGACGCCCCTGTAACCATGTTACGGGTATACTGCTCGTGCCCCGGCGTATCTGCTACGATGAACTTGCGTTTTTCGGTTGAAAAGAAGCGATAGGCCACATCGATCGTAATGCCCTGCTCCCGCTCAGCCTGAAGTCCATCCAGAAGCAGCGCATAGTCAATATCTCCGCCTTGCGTCCCAACCTTTTTACTGTCGGATTCGAGCGCAGCCAGTTGATCCTCATAGATGAGCTTTGAGTCCCAGAGAAGGCGCCCAATAAGAGTAGATTTCCCGTCATCGACGCTGCCGCATGTGATGAAGCGGAGCATGCCTTTTTCTTCCTGTTCTTTCAGGTAGGCTTCAATATCCATTGCTATAAGATCTGTTTGAACCTGCATCTAGAAATACCCCTCCTGCTTCTTTTTCTCCATCGATCCGGATTGATCAAAATCGATGATCCTCCCTTGCCTCTCACTCGTCTTGGTGAGGAGCATTTCCTGGACGACTTCTGTCAACGTCGTTGCTTCCGACTCAACAGCAGCCGTCAGCGGATAGCACCCAAGCGTTCTGAATCGAACCATCTTGGTTTCCGGCACTTCACCTGGTTTGAGGGGAATCCGGTCATCATCTACCATAATAAGCATGCCGTCCCGCTCGACAACGGGTCGAGGAGCAGATAGATATAAGGGCACGATCGGAATTTCTTGGAGATACAGATACTGCCAGATGTCCAATTCCGTCCAATTGGAAATCGGAAAGACCCGAATGCTTTCACCTGGATGCACACGCGCATTGTAGATGTCCCACAGCTCAGGACGCTGATTCTTTGGGTCCCATTGGTGGGTAGCGGTTCTGAATGAAAACACACGTTCCTTGGCCCGAGATTTTTCTTCGTCGCGGCGAGCCCCGCCGAATGCCGCATCAAAACCGTGTTTGTCGAGCGCCTGTTTCAGCGCCACGGTTTTCATCGTGTCGGTATAGTGCGCAGAGCCGTGATCAAAGGGATTGATATTGGCTTCACGTCCTTCTTCATTCGTGTGCACGATAAGGTCGAAGTCATACTCTTTGGCCAATCGATCCCGAAACTCAATCATCTCCTTGAATTTCCAGGTCGTGTCCACGTGCATGAGTGGAAACGGGAGGCGAGATGGATAGAATGCCTTCCTGGCGAGGTGCAGCATCACAGAAGAATCTTTCCCGATGGAGTACAACATAACAGGGTTCTCAAACTCTGCCACAACCTCGCGCATAATATGAATGGCTTCTGCCTCAAGAAGGCGAAGGTGCGTAAGGCGTCTTCCTGTTATCTGCGTCTCCAAATCTTCCGTTACTTAGTTCCAAACTTAACTTTTTGCCAAACCCGTTCGTGCAGATAATACAACACAAACTTTGCGACTACTTCCATTGCTCCCACGGTGAAAGCTAATGCCAGTTCACCAGTAGTTACATAAACTAATCCTGCAGTTGTTATCGAGGCTAGAACGCGCCAAGAGAATGCCTTGGTCAGTGATCTGGCTTTTGTTTCTACCATACCTGTCTACTGCGTCCTGATCTTGTGAACTAGTTCGATTGCCGAACGTGAGTCCACCAATCCAAATCCGCCTCCACTCAAAATGTCCCTGTAGACCTCAGTATGTAAGTCTGTGAATCCGTGGGAAAATTCGAACTCTTTTCCATCCGTAGTAAGAGAGCGCCAAGTCGGGTGACCATCGGCTTCAGGCGGAAGATCATTACGATCAACAGACAGATGCCAATTGACGTCTGCATTCTCTAATTCCAATTCGCCTTTCATACCGTAGTCAGTGCGATGGGTAACACGCGACACCCGAACAGAGCCAAATATCCACATCAACATATCGAAGAAATGGATGCCGATGTTGGTAGCTACGCCGCCGGATTTGCCTATATCTCCTTTCCAAGAATTGAAGTACCACCTCCCTCTGGAGGTGATGTACTTCAATTCAATTTGATGTCGCTTGCCGGATGTATCGTTACCAAACTTTTCTTTCAACCGGATTACCGATGGATGCATCCGCAGCTGAAGTACGTTGTAGATCTTCTGTCCAGTATCCTTTTCGACTTCTTCGAGTGCATCCACATTCCAGGGATTGAGAACCAGAGGCTTTTCGCATATAGCATCAGCTCCAATTCGAAGGGCAAACCGACAGTGAGCATCGTGCAGGTAGTTGGGCGAACATATGCTCACGTAATGAAGGCGCTGCTCCTCTCCCATCCGTCGCAGCTTTTCAGCATGGCGGTCAAAGCGCTCAAACTCGGTAAAGAAGCTCGCATCTGGAGCGTATCGGTCGATCACACCTACGGAATCGAATGGATCCATGGCCGCAACCAATCGGTTTCCCGTGTCCACGATGGCCTCCATGTGACGGGGAGCCACATAGCCGGCCGCCCCGATCAATCCGAAATTCTTTGATGTGTCTTCTGGCATACTATGATTCTAATTTATCTCTACTACCCTCCAACAGGCCAAAATATCCCTGAGTGGCGCTATTCATTTTGAATTCCTGAGTGGCCCTTAATCCCTTGGCTCGCACGCGATATACGTCCACGAAGCACCAAACTCAAACGCCCCGTTGAACACTTCATCCATCGCGCGTCTCATGAGCCCCAGTCTGTCTTCAATGATCGATTCGCTTGCAGCCTCCCCAGTAATCTTCTCAGCGCCACCTACCCAGCCGAGCACGCCTTCATGATACACGCTCAGAAACTCATACCACTCCGATACACGGGCAGGAATGCGTCGGTGTTCAACGGAGGATATCTCAAACCCTTCAGATCGCAGGCTATCGAGATAGTACTCCAGTGGTCGCACAGGCAAGAAGTATTTCTGGCGCAGTGAATCGTGCGCACTCAGGTTGGTCTCATCATCAAGTGATTTGCGGTATGCGGCGAAGGCATCATCCCTTCGAACGATTTCCATCGCCTTCTGGTGAATCACCTCCACCGTTTCGTCGATGATCCATTCATCATCAGGAAGATCTGGATTCTTGATGTTGCCCGATTGAATGAAGACTCGGCCCCACGGCCGCAGGATATTTCGCCATGACCGTACGGTTTCGTCCAGATTGAAATACAGATGGATTGCGTTGGTGGAGACGATGCCATCGACGCCTCGCTCGACAAAGGTCTCTCCTAGCACTTCATCTACACGCTCGAGCCTTTTCTCCTCCTTCAGATAACGAATCCGACGAAACGCCATGCGTGGTTCATCTCTGAACTTCTCGAGGGCGAGCCTCAGGAACTTGGGCGACGAATCGACAATCATGATCCCGACATCTTTTGACCCGATCCTGTCGAGTAATCGCTTGGCCAGAATACCCGTTCCCCCTGAGTAATCGACAATAATGTCTCCCTTCCTCACATACTCGCCGATGCGCTCAACACTGTAATCCAGGTTCGAATACCATCCGTGGTTTTCGACTGAGTCGTAATTGAGAGCGAGATCTTCGAGTGGTTCGTCAACCCAGGGATTACTCAACACCCGTTCAAATCCTTCTGGCCATTCGAAAGACAATGGAAACCTCGTTTTTCTGCTACGTTGATGATGCGGGATCTAAAAGGACTACAAACTGAACCACCAGAATCTCCCCATGGCCTATGGTGCGCTCGTCTTAATTGCCCCGCAGTACGATCATGGATCGGCGCTCATAATAAACATTCTCAGCCCCCCAAACTCTCCCTGGTGGCTCAGGACCGATTAAAAAGTGGGCTTTATTAGAACATAGGCAGCAGCGATCGTGATTCCTGGGCCATCCGGCTGGCCCACGGGGCCTACAGGTACAAAAACCGGTCTTTTTGAAATGCTGCGCGCGGATAATGCTATCCACACTCTCCCAATACACTCGTCACACTTTTGTGACAACTGCGCTCGCCGTGCTCCGTTAATTGGATACGAGTTTGATGATCAGCCCGGCACCTCGCCAGAATGATCGAGAGCTCGGCTGTCGCGCTCGCCAGGGTCCTGAATACAATAGATCCGACCGGCCGACCGAGATGAACACCCACGTTCACTACTCGATTAACTTAGTAGAAGTAAACTGAAATGAAGACGAACTTGAATTTTTTAGCCCGCCAACGAACGGGCGCACTGAATCGACTGGCCGGGCTCATTGTTGCGGCGGTCCTGCTGACGGCTTGTGACACCTCGGGAGCTCTGAGCGGCGACGATGCCGCCGCACTTTCATTCGATGAGACGGTCTCTTTCCTTGCCGCGGATCTGGGCCTTAGTTCAACCGAAACTGCTGCGCTTTCAGCTTCCTTCGCCAAATTTGGTGATGGCGACAACACAGATCGCGAGCCCGGATTCCTGTGGCAAGTTGCGGCACAACTGCATTCCACATTGAGTGATGAGCAGAAACAGGCTCTATTCGATCGAATCGAGCAGGCAGGAGCACGCCG
>Ga0209992_10002737_pt1 | contig 15698 bp, 8 predicted proteins | sample 2SBtaG_2_FD_182564 | JGI IMG/M metagenome (GOLD analysis project Ga0209992, IMG submission 182564) | Deep subsurface microbial communities from Kolumbo volcano to uncover new lineages of life (NeLLi) - 2SBTROV12_ACTIVE470 metaG (SPAdes)... | ecosystem: Environmental > Aquatic > Marine > Volcanic... | reverse complement strand
CTCTGCTACTGGGACCTGGACGCTGCCAAGGAAGACCTGGAGTTCGCCTGGCGCAGCGAGTTCGAGGTCTCCTGCATGATCGAAGGCAAGGAGGTCCGGATCGACGAAGGCTACGAGTCGACGTGGGAGGCACCGGACTGGGTCAAGCGGCTCCAGGACAGAGAGGGGTTCTGAGTGCGGGGCCCTGGGACTAGGGACCCCCCTCGACCCGCCGCCGCTTCAGCCGCCCCAGCACCCGGTCCGCCACACCCAGACGCCGGGTCACCGACCCGATCGCCGCCTTGCGAACCAGCCCCTGTTCCGCGCCCTCGACCAGCGCCCGACGGTCCACCTCGAGCACCCAGCTGGGGCGGGCCGTGGCACAGGTGGCGAGGCTCGGCTCCTCGTCCACCAGCGAGGCGAAGCCAAACGCGGTGCCAGGCGTCTCCAGAGTCGCCAAGACCTCGGGCTGGCCGTCGGATCCGTGTCGGGTGACCTCGACCTCGCCGCTGGCCAACAGGAAGCCTCGACCCGATGGCTCGCCTTCGTCGATGAGCGGGGTCCCCCGGGGCACCGAGCGGACCCGCACAGCCCGGCTGAAGCGCCGGCGCTCATGGGGGGTGAGCGCCGACAGGGCTGGGGCCTGGTCCACGATCTGGCGGGGATCCGGGCGATGGGAGCGCCAGGACAGACCCCGATCGATCCACGCGAGCCAGCCCCAGCTGCGCCACGTGGGCCGCGCCAGGCCCGCCCCGCTCGAACAGTCGACGATGGCCGAGGTGGTCTCCCTGAGGCGCCGTGCGAGCGCCCGGGCCACGGTGGTGTCCAAGCGCTCGGCGACCTCGGGCTGGGTGCGGCGCAGCCGGGCCAGGCCCCACTGGTCCAGCACCAGCAGCCGGGTGACCGCTGTGCTGCGCACCGTAGCGGTCCTGCGGGTCAGCCCCCCCATCAGGCCCATCTCCCCGACCACCTCCCCGGGGCCCAGATCTGCGACGGGCACCTCGTCCTCGCCGGCGTGGCCGCGGGAGATGCGCAGGCTGCCGGACATGATCAAGGCCATCCAGCTCGCGGCCTGGCCTTGCCCCATCAGCACCTCTCCGCCGGCGACGGTCATCGTGACGAAGCAAGCGCGTGCTTCCACGAGCTGGGCGCCACTCAGGCCGTCGAACAGGCGGAGTTGAGACAGCTCGGCAGGGGTGGGCTGCATGGGGACCTCCTGGTTGCCCGCCCATGCAACCTCTGGCACCCCTCGGATCCGTGTTGCCGATTGTCAGCTTCTGTCGGCGTCAATCCACTCCTGCAACAGCCCGCCGACCTCGCGCCCGATGGCCTCCAGGTCTTCGGCACGGAGCTCCTGGCGCCAGCGGTCCACGGCACCGGTCGTCAGCGGCTGCGCCACCGCGGCGCTGCTGGACTCCAGGGTCGACACGCGGACCTGGTCGTGGTGGGCCAGGACGGCGTCGTCCCAAGCCTCACCCAGGAAGGCCAGCAGCCGCTCCAGGGTCGCTCGCGGCTCCTGGACCAGCTCCTCGTAGCGGATCTCCAGGTAGCGACCGGGGACCTGGGCGGCCTGGGCCCGGATGCCTTGGACCACCTGGGACCAGTAGCGGGCGCCGCTCGCCGGGTCCTTGCAGTACCAGATGGGCTCGCCGCTGGCCGGGTCCACCCAGGCCTGGCGCACCAGGCTGGCGGCCACAGCGCGGCCATCCCGCACCACGTGCACGAACCGGGCGCGGGGGAAGAGGCGCCCGAGCATGGCCATGTGGAGCAGGTTGTGGGGGGTCTTCTCGGCGATGCGGCTGTCGCTGCCTGCCGGGATCATGCTCTCCAACAAGGTGGACACGAAGGCCCGCACAGCCGCGTCCAGCCTGGACTCGTCCACCCCGGCGGCCAGCAGGTCGTGGCCCATGGCGCTCCACCACTGATCCCGCAAGGCGCAGATCGCGGGCACCAGCTTGAGCTCCGGACCACAGCTCATGCGCGGGTGTGCATCGACCATGGCCCGCAGCAGGGTCGTCCCGCTGCGGCCGGCCCCGCCGATGAACACGAACTCGGACTCGCCGTCGTCGGTCACTTCGACGCCCAGCGCTCGGAGCGCGGCCAGGGTCCGGCGCTTCAGTCCGGGGATCAGCGAGTCCGCCCGCGGCTCCAGGAAGGGCTCCAATAGGTCCCCCCGACCGGTCCCCAGCCAGCGCTCGACGATGGCCTCGATCTGGCCCCCCGGAGGCTCCTGACCCCGCAGCGCATGGTCCTGGGCCGGCTGCCGCGACGCGACCGCTCCGACCAGCCCAGCCCAGCCAGGCCCGGCGACCGGGACGCCGCTCAGCAGCCCGTTCAGGCAGCGAAGCTCCAGCAGCTGACTGCGCCGATGGGGCCCGTCGAAGCCTTCGCCGGCGAGCTCCAGGCCCCGCTTGAGCAGGGCCGACGCGTCGGCCTCGCACCCGAGCTTGGTGGCCGCACGGGCCGCCAGGGTCCAGCCGTCTGGCACAGGGTGCTGCAGGGTGGGCTCCAGGACCCGCAGAGCCTCCTCGGGGCGGTCTAAATCCAGCAGCGCCTCGGCGACGCCGAACACAGCCTCCCGGTGACTCGGGTTGTCCTCGATCGCTCGCTGAAAGGCGTCGAGGGCGTCTTGAGGCCGGCCCAGTCGGAGCTGCACCGTGCCCAGCCGGGTGCGGGCCGTCCAGCTGGTCGCACCGGGCATCGCCTCCTCGACGAACGCCTGGCCGTGGGCTGCGAGGCAGGCCTCATAGGAACAGCGGGCGCTCTCCAGACGGGTGCGATCCTGGGGCGTGTCGCCCACCGCTCGGGACTCTGAGGCCCAGCCCTGGAGTAGATCCAGGTTCGGGTGCATGCCCCCCCAGGCCAGGGCCTGGCTCAGGACCCAAGTGGCCTCTGCCAGCTCGCCCCGAGTGATGTGGGTGTGGGCCAACAGCGACGCCAGCGACACGAAGGTCGGCCGCGGCCCACCGGCGTCCAGGGCCTGCTCTACCGCGGCCCAGCCGGCCTGGGCTTCGACCAGAGCCCGCTCGGTGTCGCCGGCCCGCAGCAGCTCGCGAGCCAGGTAGCCACGGGCGACCGGATCGTCTGGCTCGGCTGCGCAGCGCTTCTCCAGCAGGCGCAGGTTGCGGGCGTCCTTGTCCCGGGCCTCCCGGATCTCGGGCACGTAGCCGTAGTGGACCAGCGCCGCGGGCACCGTGACGACCTTGCGGGGCTGGGCCGTGAGCCAGCCGGCGACGGACTCGTGGACCGCGCCGGTGTAGGCCAGGTCCGGGGTGCGCCGGAACAGACGCGGCAGGAGCACGGGCTCCCCATGCCGGGCGCGACCCGCGACGACGTCAGCCGGCTGCGCATCCAGGCTGTCGGCGTTGTGCAGGGGCAACATGCCGCAGTCCAGACCGCCCGAGAGGGCCTGACGCAGGGCCGCCGAAGCCCCCGGCGCGAGCCGCTCGTCGGCGTCCAGGACCAGCACATAGTCGCCTGTCGCGGCGGCCAGGCTGGCGTTGCGGGCGTGGGCGAAGTCGTCCTGCCAGGGCGAGTCCACGACCACCGCGCCGGCCGCACGGGCCAGGGCCACGGTGTCATCGATGCTGCCGGTGTCGACCACCACGATCTGGTCCACGACTTCGGCCACGCTGGCCAGGCAGCCGGGCAGCAACGACGCTTCGTCGCGGGCGATGAGACAGAGGGACAGGGTCGGGGCAGCCATGGGGACCTCCGGGACCCCCGTTCGGACGGGACTCCCCCAGGTTGAGGGGATCGCGGACGATCGGTCCAGGACAGGGTCCTACAGCCCGCGAAGCACCGACTCCACCACCCGACCATCCGGCCCGACGTGCGCCGCCAAGCGCCTGCCGTGCTGCACCCGGTTCGGCTCCACCCTCACGGCGCACCCCAGCGGCACGCGCTCGATCAAGACCTGGTACCCCACCAACAGCACGGCCCACTCGCCGTCCAGGCTGCCCAGCGAGGGGCAGTCGTCGCCCTCGGACCGGAAGAACACGTCGTTTGCCTGCTCGCCCAGCGCCGCGACCAGCATCAGCCCCACCGACAGCTCCCGCTGACCCGCTGCCATGGCGGCCATGGCCTGGGCCTCGGCCCGCTCCGCCTCGCTGACGGTGCCCGGCACCAGCCGATAGGTCAGCTCGGCAGGGCTCGGGATGAGGCCCAGGGGCACGACGGCGCCGTTGGTCGGCCGATTCACCCGCAGGACCGATGGGTCGCCGGTCAGCGACGGCTCGGCGTCGAACACCAGGATCAGGTCGGGCCCTTCGTCCAGGAGCAGCGCGTCGACGACGCCGTCGGTCATCCAGCTCACGTCGTACAGGCCGACCTGAGCGGGCAGCTCACCGCGAAACTGGACCTCGCCCACGAGCGCGTCACCGCCCTGGATGCGAAAGCTGCCCGCCTCCCACGCGGCGCGCCACGTGGCCAGCGACCCTACCGTCGCGGCGGCGGCGGGCTGGCGCTCGGCTGTGGCCAGTTCTCCCTGGGACAGGGTCAGGCCCACGCTGTGCTCCCCTTGCCGGCTTCCGAGCGGCAAGGTCGCCGTGCCTTGGGCCAGATCCAGCAGCAAGGCCGCCTCGCCTTCACTGCTCCCAGTCTCGAAGGGGAAGCCGATCCAGACCCCAGCGGGTGTGGACTCTGCCGTGCAGGGCACAAGTGCGGTGCCCGGCGTGCCCCAGGTCGGCCCCCACAGCCCGATCCGGCAGCCATCGCGGCCGGACACCGTGCCGACGACCCCCTCCCCCTTCAGGACCCAGGTCGCGCGCGGCAGGACCGGATCCGCGCCACAGGCCGCCAGGGCGAGCCAGAGCATCAACGCCGCAGCTGGAAGGCCTCGGCCATGTCCAGCGAGGTGCCCAGGGTCCACGCCGCACCCAGCGCGTCGTTGTCCGGCACGCGACCCTGGAGCGCGAAGCCCTGCGCATAGAGCGCCAGGTCGAGGTACCGGGCGAGGGGTAGTGCCAGGCGGACCTCGCCGAAGGCCTTGAAGCGCAGGTCGCTGGCGTCGTCTTCCGGGGTGTTGCCGTACACGTCGACTGCACCATAGGTCGACAGGCGGGCCGACGGACCGAAGACCTTGAGGGTCTCGAAGTCCACGCGGGCGCCATACTCGAAGGGCTTGTCCTGGAGTCGCGCCAGATCGCGGTTGATCAGCAGACCGACGCGCAGGGCCCGCAGCGCCCGCCACTTGGTCGCCGAGAGCCCGGCCACCAGGGACAAGTCCGCCTGGCGCAGGCTCAGGCTGCCGTCGTCGGCGACCGCCGGCGTGAACTCGGAGTCGAAGGCCAGCTCGCCATAGGGCATCACCCGGATGGGGGTGCTGCTGGGAAAGGTCAGGCGCGGGAGGGCAGTGCTGGTGGACAGCCGCCAGTCGTCGGCGGTCTCCTGGCCCAGATCATCGGCGGTTGCCAGCCGGGTGAAGGCGGCGCGCCAGCGCAGGTCCCAGGCCACGGCGCGGGCGCTGTAGTCCAAGGCCACGTCGGCGCTGGCCCCGAGGGTCAGCGACGAGGGGCTCGTGGCCAGGGTCTCCGGCACGCTCGCAAAGGCGTCATTGCCCGTGCCCCGAAAGGTCTCGGCGTGCAGGCTCAGAGCCCGGACCTTGACCAGCCACTCCCCGGGCTTGTCGCTCGGGCCTGCGGCCAACAGCGCCCCGGCGAAGCCCGCGGCGTCGGCCGCCGCGCCGGCCCGGAACCCCTCGAGCGCGGCCCGACGCAGGGTCAGGGGCGACCCTGCCGCGTCGGTGACCACCGCCATGGATGGCTGGTCCAGCCACCGACTCGACGCCACGCCCTTGAGCAGCGCGTCGACCGGCGTGCCCAGCCGGGTCCGGTCGGTGGTGGCCACCAGGTAGGTGCGCTCGCCGTCGATTCCCCGGCCCCGGACCTTTGGCTTGGTGCTGCCCACGGCCGCCCCACACGAGACCGCGACCTCGCCGTCCGCCTGGAGCAACAGCGTGCCGAGCTTGGTGCCCGGGACCCGGTGGAGCTCGAGCACGTCGAGCATGGCCAGCTGGTCGGCGAGCTCGAGCGCGGTCATCGGCCCGGGCAGGCGCACCACAGGGGGGAGCTCCCTCAGCCACACGGCGTCGGCGCCGGTGCGGGCCAAGGTCAGCTCGCAGACCATCTTCTCCCACTGGGCCTGGGTCCAGCCGGCGGTCGGGCCAGCCGGGGGATGGGGCAGCACGATCTGCTCATGACGGGGGTAGGCGTCCAGCCGGACCTGGGTGATGGCAGCGGTCACCTGGGGATCCTGGGCCAGGTCGGCGGTGACCAGCCGGGGGGTGACCCGGACCTGGGAGAGTCCCCCGTCCTGGGCGCCAAAGGTCAGATCGGCCGTCGCCACACCGTCCATCGCCAGGGTGAGCGGCGAGCCCTTGGCGCTGGCCGGCAGCTCGCGGAAGGCCACGTCGCGCGTCACGACCCGCAGGGTCGCCATGGTCGGGTCGCCCGCCAACAGATCGATGCCGCGGCCTCGTCGGCGCAGGTCCTCGAGCACCGCCCGGCTGCTCGCCAGGGCGATGACAGCGTCCGGGGCGTGCTCGACATGCACCCGATCCACCACAGCCTGGACCGCAGCAACCGGATCCGTGATGGTCACCCCGTCGGCGCCCAGGCTCGGCAGCAGCGTGTTCAGCGCCGGGTCCAGGACCCCGACAAAGGCCAGGGCCACCGGGCCGTCGGCCGTCTGGACGGTGCGCAGCACGACGTCGGGCAAGGCCAGGCTCGGGTCGGCCGCCTGCCAGTTGGACGCCACATAGGGGAGCTCGAGCCCGGCGATCTCGTCCACGAAGGCCCGGGCGCCCGCCACGAGCTCCTGTTCCCCCGGGGCCAGCGCTGCCGGCGCCAGCGCCTGGAGCAGCGAGAAGCCGCCGGCCCTGTGAAGGGACAGGGCACCGTCCTCGACAGAGCTGGCACCGTCCACGAAGTCGCCTGCATCCACGAACAAGGCCTGGGGACCTGCGGCCTGCAGGTCTGCGATCAGCTGGGCGGTGCGGGCGCGCTCCTGGAGCGGACGGCCCACCAATAGGAGCGGCCATGCCGTCTCCCCTTCGACCACCGACGCGTGCAGGCCCAGCCGGAGCTCCCAGGCCAGAGGACGCCAGTCCGGCAGGGGCAGCCCGGTGTCCGGCCCCGCTAGACGAGCCACCAGGCCGCTGCCGTTGGTGCAGTCGCGCTCGGTCCACGGCAGCGGGTCTGCCACGTGGGACTCCAGGGCCTTGAACCAGTCGGGCTCGCCTTCGGCTTCGAGCACCCAGGTCACGGTCGGCGTCTGCAAGGCCAGGTCGTGGATCGGCTCCCCACAAGTGATCGGCGATCCATCCAGCAACGCCACCAGCGACGCGACCGTCCAGTCAGCCGGGTGCAGGAGCCAGTCCCCCTGGGCCAGGGTGCCGTGGAAGGCCGCGAGCTCCCCGAGGACCGCCCCACCCTCGTCGATCGACGTCTGGAGCCAGTTCAGACCGACAAAGGGGTACTTCGACGAGCCCACGCCGCCGCTGGCACCGGTGTAGACCAGCTGCACCGTCGGGTGCGCCGGCTCGGGCGCCGGCTCGGGCTCGGGCGCCAGGTCGGTGGTCGGGTCCTCGAGGCTGGTTTCGGGTGGGGTCGCGGCGTCGTCCTGGGCCCACACGGCCCCGACCAGCAGCCAGGCGAGAGCGGTCATGAAATCCTCCCGGGACCGGCACCTATCTCTTCTGCCCAGCCGGGGTACGCTGCGCCGAGATGCGGGAACTCGACGGTCGGTACAAGCTCACTCGGCGCATCGGCCGTGGCGGCATGGGTGACGTGTTCGAGGGGATCCAGCTGGCCTTGGACCGCCGGGTCGCGATCAAGGTCCTGCGCCCGGAGTACACCACCCACCCGGGCCTGGTGAGCCGCTTCGAGCAGGAAGCGCGGACCACCTCGCGGCTGAGCCACCCCAACGTCATCACCGTCTTCGACGTGGGCCACACCCCAGAGGGCGACCACTTCCTGGTCATGGAGCTGCTCGAGGGCCACACCCTGGCCGTCGAGCTCCGCGGCGACCGGGACCTGCCCCTGTCCCGGGTGCTCGACGTGGCGACCCAGGTCGCCGGCGGCATGGGGGCCGGCCAGGGCGTGGGCCTGGTGCACCGGGACCTGAAGCCCGACAACCTGATGCTCATCGGCGACGACCGGGTCAAGATCCTGGACTTCGGGCTGGCCATCCTGTGGGAGGGCGTCGCCGCCGCCGGTCACGGCGAGCCCATGCAGGCGCCCGCCACGGGCGACGCCGCGGCGACCTGGGGCAACCTGAGCGTGCCTCCGACAGAGTCGCTCGGTGGGGGCGATGGCCGTCTGACCCGACCGGGTTCGCTGCTGGGCACTCCCCGCTACATGGCCCCGGAGCAGGCCCTGGGCTGGAAGGTGGACCACCGGGCGGACCTGTACGCCTTTGGCTGCATCCTGTTCGAGATGGTCGCGGGTCGCGCGCCCTTCGAGGCCGACTCGCCCGCCGTGTACCTGGCCCACCACGTGCACAGCGCCCCCGACCGGCTCGACGTGCTGCAGCCTGGTGTGCCCACACCCCTGGCGGATCTGGTCCACCGCCTGTTGGCCAAGGACCCCGCAGGACGTCCGGCGGACTGGCCCGCCGTGGCCGAAGAGCTCCGCCGGGCCGTGGGCGGGACCGACGCGGTGGTGTCCCTGGGCCGGCCGGAGCGGCTCAAGGAGCAGCTCCCCACAGAGCCCTACCGCTTCCTGCAGCCCTTCTCCGAGGCCACGCGCGCGATCTTCTTTGGCCGCGACCAGGACGCCCGGCGCTTTCGAGCCGAGTGGGAGCACCCCGATCACCCGCCGCTGGTGCTGCTGACCGGCGCCTCGGGGGTGGGCAAGACCAGCTTCCTCTACGCCCGGGTCGTGCCCGGACTCGCCGACACCGGCCACGAAGTGATCGTGTTGCGGGGGGCCGACCGCCCCCTGGACGCCCTGAGCCGCGAGGTGGCCCGACTGGTCTCCAGGAGCGAGCCCTCCGGGGAGCTCCCAGACAGTCTGATCGAGCGACTCGACCTGCTGGAGCGACACCTGGAGCGCCCGGTGGCCGTGGTGTTGGACCAGCTCGAGGAGCTGTTCACGGGCGGCACCGACGGAGACCGCGTCGACTTCCAGTCCGAGCTCGCGGCCCTGGTGGCTGGGAGCAACCTGCCCGTGCGCTTCATCCTGTCCCTGCGCGAGGACTACCTGGGGCCGCTGATGCGCACCCTGTTCCCCCTGCCCCTGGAGTCCTTGGCGAGGGTGGTGCCCCTGCAGCCCCTCTCCGCCGCCGACGTACACGAGGCCTTGTCGGGACCCGGCCGCCCAGGGCTGCCTGTGGCCTATGCCCCCTACTCCTTCGACGACGGCCTGGCGGACCGGATCGTGGCCGACCTGATGGCGGACAGCTCGGGCGAGGTCGGGCCCCGGGTCCAGGCCGTCGGCCATCGGCTGTGGGAGATGGTCCAGAGCGACGAGCTCCCCCGGATCACCCCCCAGCACTACGCCCGCCTGGGGGGGGCACGGAGCATCGTGGGCCGGACCCTGGACGAGGCCATCGCGTCACTGGACACCGGCGACCAGGGGGTCGCCAAGGAGCTCCTGCGGGCACTCACCCACCTGCCGGGCAGCCCCACGTCCCGGCCTGCCCCCGAGCGCGACCTGCTGGGTTCCACAGAGGACCGGGACCGGCGGGCCGCCGTGCTCCAGGAGCTGGAGTCCCGCTGGCGCATCCTGCACGGCTACGCCGATCCGCGCTTCCCGGACCAGCGCACCTACCGGTTGGCCCACGAGGCGATCATCGCCCGCATCCAGCAGTACGGCGAGGAGACGACCGACCGGAACCGCGCCCGCCAGATCTTCCTGCAGGGTCTGGACCTGTGGCTCCAGAACGGCCGCCGCGAGGACGACCTGCTCCCAGAGACCCGCTTCGACATGGTCCTGCGTCACGCCGACGAGCTGGTGCTGCGGACCGAGGCGGAGCGGGCCTTCTTCGACGACTGCCAGGAGCTGCACAACGCTGGCTGGCTGGCCCGGTACGAGAGCGACCGAAAACACCGCATCCGCGAGCGGCTGCGGTCCACGGTCCTGCCGATGGTCCTGCTGGCCTGCGGCTTCCTGCTGGGGCAGGTGCCGGTGGGGCTGCAGACCTTTCGGGTGCTCCAGGTCAAGCTGCTCGACGCTGTCGGCGCGGTGGCCCCCAGCCAGCCGGGTGCCGCCCTGGACCAGGCCGACCTCTCGGGTCTCACCCTGCGTGGCATCGACTGGACCGGCGCGTCCCTGGCGCTGGCCGACCTCAGCCGCTCGGACCTGGAGCAAGGGGTCCTGGTCGGGGCGGACCTGCGGGGCGCCAACCTGCAGGACAGCCTGCTGTTCGGCGCCGACCTGACCGGCGCCAGGCTCCAGGGCGCCGACCTGCGCGGCACCCGCCTCCACGCGGCTGTGGTGCACGTGGACCGCAACGGGGTGGACTTCACCGCGTCGGTCTTCAACGTGGACACCGACTGGGGCGAGGGGGGCCCGCCGGTGGGTTCGCTGGGCCCTGGGGCCCACGCCGCCGGGGCGAACCTGCGCGGGCTGAGCCTGCGGGACGGCGATCTGAACTACGCAGACCTGACCGGTGCGGACCTGTCCGCGGTGAAATTCCAGCGGGCGAGCCTGTTCGCGGCCGAGCTGGTGGGGGCCGATCTGTCCGACGCCGACCTGCGCCAGGCCAACCTGGACCAGGCCGAGCTGCGCACCGCCAAGGCACCGGGGGCCCGCCTGTCCAAGGCCCGGCTGGTCGGGGCCGACCTGCGCGAGGCCGACCTGACCGGCGCAACCCTCATCGGCGCCGACCTGCGCCAGGCCATCCTGGAGGGCGCGGTCCTGCGCGAGGCCGACCTCCAGCAGGCCAACCTGCGAGGAGCGCGGCTGTGCGGCGCCGACCTGACCGGCGCCAACCTGACGGGGGCCGACACCACGGACATGAAGACCTGTCACACCACCCGGGGGCTGGTGGACGGCCGGTAGTCTTCAGCCGCAGGTCACCGTCAGCGTGAAGTTGCCCTCCTGGCCCTCGGGGCTGTCCACGCCCACCACCCAGTTCAGATCGGTGTCCGAGAAGAAGGTCACGTCGCCGCCCACGTCTGCGGTGCCTTCGCAGCGGTTGATCAGGCCCCCGGGCTCGGGACAGCTGTCGGGGTCGGACCAGCTCATGACGGACAGCGCGGCCTGGTTGCAAGCGTCCAGGCGGATGTTGACCTCGCTGTAGGCGGCCTGTTCGAAGGTCCACAGGCGCTCCTTGCCGTCGTAGTTGTTGCCGTCCACGAAGCAGAAGTTCGACTGGTGCATGTCCAGGTCCCACAGGGTCGTGCCACCGACCGTGGTGCCGCTCACCACGTCCCCACAGACCAGGGCGCCCACCTGGCAGTCGGCGATGGGCGCGGCGCTGGTGTCCTGGTCGCCGTCGCAGAACTCCGAGGTCACCCCCAGGGTGTCCGTGCCGCCCCCGATGGTGAGGGTGCCGGAGTCGTTGACGGAGATGCCGGAGCATGCCGACAGCGTGACGATTGCGATCAGGCTCACCAAGGGGATCGGGCTGTGCATGACCCTTGCGTTAACGCGGATCGTTGACCACCTTGACCCTGTTGGAGGCCACGTTGCTCGGACTCGCACTGCTGCTGGGCTGTCCCGCCGACACGGCCAGGCTCTACCACGACGAACCTCACGCCCCGAGCCTGTCCAAGTACGACATCGAGGCCCTGGAGCACATGGGGGCGATGGTGGTCGACAACGGCGTCAACTTCACCCTGTGGTCCGGCGACGCCGAGCGGGTGGAGCTGCTGCTGTTCGACGACCCCGAAGCCGAGCTGCCCGTGCAGCAGTTCGAGCTGACCCCCTTCGGCGACGTCTGGAGCGTCTACGTCGAGGGCATCGGCTACGGCCAGCACTACGGCTTCATCGCCTGGGGCAGCAACTGGCCCCACGACCCGGACTTCATCCCCGGCAGTCAGACCGGCTTCCTCAAGGACGTCGACGAGCACGGCGCCCGCTTCAACCCCAACAAGCTGCTCATCGACCCCTACGCTCGGGCCATCCACCGGGATCACGACTGGGCCAAGGGCTCCGCCGGCACCGGCGAGTCCAGGCGGGCGGACAGCACCTGGGACGCAGGCAGCAAGGCCATCGTCACGCGGTCCCAGTACGAGTGGTCCGCCGACGAGCAGACCTGGGTCGACCTGCGCCAGTCCGACGACCACCCCGGACACGGCTGGGAGGACCTGATCCTCTACGAGGTCCACCCCAAGGGCCTGACCATGAATGGCCTGGAAGAGGTCGAGTACGAGGGCAGCTACCGCGGGGTCGGCGAGATGGCCTCCTACCTCCAGGATCTGGGCATCACCGGCGTCGAGCTGCTGCCTGTGCACGAAAAGGCGCCCGACGGCGGCTACTGGGGCTACAACAACCTCAACTTCTTCGCCCTGGAGAACAGCTACTCCAGCGAGTACCTGGACAACGATCGGCCGGACCTCGTGGTGGACGAGTTCAAGGGCATGGTCGACCAGCTGCACGCCCACGGCATCGAGGTCATCGTCGACGTGGTCTACAACCACACCGGCGAAGGCGGGCTGTGGCGCGACATCCTGGTCTACAACGACTACCACTCCGACGGCACCGCCGTGCAGGAGGCCGTCAACCTGGACACCACCGAGGTCGCCGGCATCTACAGCTTCCGCGGCATCGACAACGCCGGCTACTACGCCCTGGACGGGGGCGGCCTGACCTATTGGAACAACACCGGCGTCGGAAACCAGACCCGTCCCAACCACACCCCGATGCGCCGGCTCATCCTGGACTCGCTCCGCTACATGGTCGAGGAGCTCCACGTCGACGGCTTCCGCTTCGACCTGGCGCCCATCCTGGGCGAGATCGACGGGGACTACAACAACTGGGACGACCCGGCGAACACCGTGCTCCAGGACATCGTGGACGACCCGGTGCTGGTGGCTCACAACACCCGGATCATCGCCGAGCCGTGGTCGGCCGGTGGCTACTACAACCCGGTGATGGGCGCGTTTCCGGCGTCGAGCACCGACAGCGACATGGGCTGGGGAGAGTGGAACGCCCACTTCCGGGACCTGTGGCGCTCCCTGCTCAACGAGGACATTCCGCTGTCCACCCATGACGGCACCGTGGACTGGGGCGGCGTCATGACCGGCGCCTACGACATGTACGCCTGGAACGGCCGCCAGCCCTGGCATGCGACCAACTTCATCACCGTGCACGACGGCTTCACGCTGTACGACCTGTTCACCTACGAGGAGAAGCAGAACGACTGCGGCGTGCTGAACCCCCTCTGCTGCGACGAGCCCTACAACGCCTGGTGCGATGTCGACAGCGGCGAGAGCCACAACCGCTCCCGGGACTGGGTCGACGAGGGACTGAAGCGGCAGATGGTGCGCAACAGCTTCGTGGCCATGCTCATCAGCCACGGGACCCCGCTGTTGCTCGGCGGCGACGAGTGGCTGCGCACCCAGTACGGCAACAACAACGCCTACTCGACGTGGGCCGACAACGAGTGGAATTGGTTCCGCTGGGGCGAGTGGCGGGCCTATGACGAGCGCTGGCGCATGCACGACTTCGTGAGCGACATGATCCAGCTCCGCAAGGACCACGCCGCCGCGCTCTCTCCCGCCGGCTATGGCGAGGGCATGCCCCTGTCCTGGCTGGGCACCGACGGCGGCAGCCCCAACTGGGACGGCCAGGCCATCCAGATGCACTACGCCGACGACGGCACCCAGGACTGGCCCGCCGAGCTCACCATCCTGATCAACATGGGCAACGACCAGGTCGACTTCAGCCTGCCCGCCGGGCGCAGCTGGGCCCGGGTGGTGGACACCCAGGCCTACTGGGACGACGCCTGGCTGGAGAGCAACCCGGACCACGACAGCCGGGTCAGCGCCAACATCGACCTGGAGAGTCCCGAGCAGGTCGGGGACAGCTACGGCGTGCCGGCCAAGACCATCGTGATCCTTCGGAACGAAGGGTAGCGCCGGGTAGGGTCAGTGCATGACAGCGTTGGCTGCCCTGCTTGGTGTGCTCTTCGGCTGCGAGGTGGTCTACACCCAGGACTGCGTGCCGCCGCCGCCCGGGGTGAGCGGCTGCCTGGACACGGGCGTCGCGGACTCGACGGCCCACGACGACTCCGCCCAGAGCATGACCGAGACCGGGACCGACGACACCGGCTGGCCCGCCGGCGACTGGGTCGCGGCGCTGCAGCACAAAGGCCTGACCTTCGACACCATCCAGGACGCCATCGCCGATGCCAGCGACGGCGACACGGTGCTCGTGAGCCCAGGCACGCACCTGGAGCTCATCGACTTCCACGGCAAGGCCGTGCACGTGCGCAGCACCCACGGGCCCCTGGCGACCGTGCTCGACGGTGGCGGCACGGACTCGGTGGTCCAGATCCGTGCCCTGGAGCCCGACACGGCGATCCTGGAGGGCTTCACCATCACCGGCGGCAAGGGCCATCAGGGCCACGGCGGCGGCGTGTTCGTCGAGAACGCCGACCCGGTCATTCGCCACAACGTCTTCGTGGACAACGTGGCGAGCGTCGGCGGCGGCGTCTACCTGCGCCACGGCTACGCCACCGTCACCAACAACCTGTTCATCGGCAACGAGGGCGGCGATGGCGGCGCGGGCATCGGCTGCACCAACTGCAAGGGCCGCATCGCCTACAACACCTTCGTCGACAACGTCGGCAACGTGGGCACGGTGTTCGAGTACTACTACGAGCCCCAAGCGGACCTGGTCGGCAACCTGATCGTGCTGCCGGACGACGTGCCCTATGTGGTCCGGTACTGGGAGCCCCTGGGCTACACCTTCGAGAGCAGCCACAACCTGGTCTGGCCCGAGGTTCCCTGGGTCGCGCCCGACGCGCCGGAGTGGCCAGACGGGGGGACGCTCCACGGGCCGCCGGAGTTCGTCGACCAGGGCGGAGGCGACTACCGCCTGGCGGCGGACAGCCCAGCGGTAGACGCCGGGCCAGCCGGTGACACGGACCCGGACGGCAGCCCGGCGGACCTGGGGGCGTATGGCGGTGCGCTGGGGGACTGGTAGGTCGAGCGAGACGCTCGGGCAGACGGACCGAGTCCGGACCAGTCCGGTGCGGATGTCCGATCCCGAGAACCAGTCGGGGTTCGGTGTCCGGATCAGGCGCCAGATCGCCTCGGATCGGGTCTTCGGAGGCTGAATTCGGCCCCATCCGGGTCCTCACGGGCCCGTTGGCGGACATCGAACCCCGACTGGTCTCCCGAACTGGACATTCGGCCCCGACTGGTCCTGATAGGAGCCCTCTTCAGAGGCCTGCTAGACCGAGGGGTAACCTCCCGTCGCCTGGCTTACTCGCGTGAATTCAGGCGCTTCCGCTCCTCGCGGCGCCCTAGCGCTGGTCCCCGACGCCTCCAGTGTCCGCAGGCTCGGCCTGGTCACCCGTGTCGCCGGTGTCCTCCGGCTGGTCGGAGTCTCCGGTGTCCTCGGGCTCGTCGCTGTCGCCAGTGTCCTCCGGCTCGTCGGTGTCACCAGTCTCTCCCTGCTCGCCGCTGTCGCCGGTGTCATCGGTGTCATCGGTGTCGTCGGTGTCGTCGGTGTCGTCGGTGTCGTCGGTGTCGTCGGTGTCGTCGGTGTCGCCGGTGTCCTCGGGCTCGTCTGTGTCCCCGGTGTCCTCGGGCTCGTCTGTGTCCC
>Ga0209992_10002736_pt1 | contig 15704 bp, 14 predicted proteins | sample 2SBtaG_2_FD_182564 | JGI IMG/M metagenome (GOLD analysis project Ga0209992, IMG submission 182564) | Deep subsurface microbial communities from Kolumbo volcano to uncover new lineages of life (NeLLi) - 2SBTROV12_ACTIVE470 metaG (SPAdes)... | ecosystem: Environmental > Aquatic > Marine >... | reverse complement strand
ATAAAGATAAAGGTAAATTTATTGCTACCTTAAGCCATGAGCTTCGTACACCGCTGAATGGCATAGTGGGTTTAACTCGTATGATGCTAGATACTGAGTTGAGTAAGCAACAAAAAAGCTGGTGCAATACCATTTTCTCAAGTGCTGAAACACTTGGTAATATTTTCAATGACATCATAGATCTCGATAAAATCGACCGAGAGCAGTTAGATATCGCTGCTGATAGTATTAACGTCTCTGATTTTATTAATGATGTGGTGAATTTTGCTGGCCTGATAGCTGAACAAAAGGGTTTAGAGTTCAACATTAATAGGCAAGGGATTTTAGATGTCTACGCTTTATTAGACCCAACTCGATTAAGACAAGTACTTTGGAATTTAATCAATAATGCAGTTAAATTCACACACCGAGGTACTGTAACACTTGAGTGTAAACGTGAAAATCGTAATGGTGAAGTGTGGCTCATTATGAAGGTTACTGACACTGGTTCCGGTATTGCACAAGATCAACTCGCTCGAATCTTCGAAATGTATTACAAAGCGCCAAGTGCAAATGGTTCTAATGCCATTGGCTCTGGTATCGGGTTAGCTGTCACTAAAGCGCTTGTTGAAGCAATGCAGGGTAGCATTCAAGTGAGCAGTATTGTTGGTCAAGGTAGTCGTTTTGAGGTTGAAATTCCACTAACTCTGACCACCGCGCCTAAAGAGCAAAGCTATGCAGGTCGGAGCCTTTATATTCTGCTAGTTGAAGATGTGCCTTTGAATGCAGAAATTGCGACAAACCTACTTGAGCAGCGAGGGCATGAAGTCATTTGGGCCGAAACTGGCGAAGATGCACTGTCGTTTGTTGCAACTGAAGATGATCTGGATTTAGTCTTACTCGATATGCAATTACCTGATATTAATGGTGATGAAGTCGCTCGGCAGATTAGAGCGGATAGTTATTTCGATAAATTACCCATCGTTGCCTTAACTGCTAATGTTCGTAGTGCTGAAGAAGAACTTGAAGGGATCAGCATTCAAGGTGCACTAGCTAAGCCGATCAACACTATTAAGCTTGATAAAATGCTTGCAGAGTTATTTGGTATTAATGCCAGAGCGACTAAACCTAGACTCGCAGAAACTAGAGCAAATAGTACTGATAAAAAAGCTGAGTTCACCCTATTGGAAATGGAAACTATCTGTGATTTTATTGATTCAATGGGCGTTGAGGCGTTCAAACGAAGTTCGGATCTATTCGCTGAATTAAGTCCTAAGTATTGTGAAGAACTGCAGCAATCTATTGATAATAGTGATTTCGATGAGTACAGCTCTGTAGCACATAAGCTTAAAGGGGCATCAGGTTCAGTTGGCTTAAAGCAGGTTCAAGAGCATGCTAAAAAGATGGAAAAAGAAGTGGTTGATGTTGGATCTGAAGTCGCTCAAACATGGTTACATGAATTATATGATTTGCTAGAAGCTGGACAGATAGAACTCAAAATAGTTGTTGATAGTTGGAATGGGTAAGCGCTTAAAAGCAAGATATGTAGGCATAAGAGAAAACTAATATTGAATTATTACTGTTGCCAAAGGTTCTAGGGTTTAGCTTAAGAAACTTGGAGTAATACTAGTCCTCTTGACTAAGTAATCTATTTTGAGGCGATGAAAAGTTTTCGATAGCATCACTTATGCGTCCTTCTATCGTCGAAGTAACTATAATCATGAAGGAAAGGAAATTTGCTTTTAAGTTGTTCTCGGTTATGAATCCTTCATCAATGTTGTTATAAATGACACTATTTTTATAAACTAACTAATCATTCTAGTGAGCCAATATGACGGAGTATTATTGATTAGTAGTGAATGTTAGACATTAAAAAAAGGGCCTTTAGGCCCTTTTTTATAGGTATAAACAGATAAAATAGATTAGCTATCAATCTTACCTATGAAGCGGTAACCTTCACCGTGTATCGTACTAATTAGCTCAGAAGTATTTGTATCACTCTCAAAGTGCTTACGAATACGGCGAATTGTTACGTCTACAGTTCTATCATTTGCGCGAAGCTCACGACCCGTCATATGCTTGATAAGTTGTTCGCGACTAAATATACGGCCAGGTGAGTCTAGCATTAAACGTAAAGCACGGTACTCACCTTTAGGTAAACGCTTAGCTTCACCTGCAGGGGATGTTAGACAACGGCTATTTTCATCAAGTTCCCAACCGTTGAACGTAAGCACACCACTGCTTTCAATGGATCCGTCTTCAGGGCTGTTACCTGTACGAGAGATTAAGTTACGTGCACGAATAGTCAGCTCTCTTGGGTTGAAAGGCTTTGTGATGTAATCATCAGCACCAATTTCTAAACCAAGAATACGGTCAACATCATTGTCTCGGCCAGTTAAGAAAATCAAGCCAACGTTTTTCTTCTGACGAAGTTCGCGAGCTAAGATTAAGCCATTCTTACCCGGTAAGTTGATGTCCATAATAACCAGGTTGACATCATCATGAGTCGTTAGCTTGTCGTGCATATCATCGCCATCAATGGCTTCAATTACTTTGTAACCTTCTGCCTCAAATAAACTAACGAGGTTCAAGCGAGTTACGTCTTCATCCTCAACAATCAGAATGACTGGCGTTTGCATTATCATTTAACCTTTTAGGAATATATTATTTACATTTTATTCGGTACTAGAAAAAAAAACCGAATATTTAAGATTATAGGAGTATATCTAAATGTTAACAAGTAAAATCAGTTAGGGTGAAACTTTGCTACTGCGAGTAGCCGAGAAAGCACTTTAAAGTTATGTTTTGCAATCTGTTGCTTATTAACATAAAGCCTGATTTTATTGCCCTCTTGAACAAGTGCCGCCATTCCTTCATTATCTAAAAAACTGAGGTTATCACTAACCATTAACATGTCTAGGGGCGTATTCTTGTCATAAGTTGACAGTATATCATTGCCAAGAGCTCCATCAAAGTATGTGATTTCACATTGGCTGGAAAGTTCCAAAATAGCGATGTTTTTTTCTACTTTTTTTATACTAATTGGTAAACCTTTTATTTTCAGACTTTTATTCTTAGTAAGAATTGCGCCGGGGCCTGATTTCAGGTCATAAAAACAAAAACGAATGCTGATATCATCCATTGATGGAAATTCAATAAAGTTTGCCATTTGATATAAAAATGCAGAGCGTATTTGTTCAGGTGTTTTGGACATAACACTAAAAGAGCAGATTAGCAGGATGCAGGTTAGCCAAAACTTCATGATGTTAATTCACCCAAGGGTAAGGAGATAACAAATCGAGTGCCACTGCTGTAGTCTTCGTCTAGTGTAATAGAGCCATCTAAAGCCTGAGTGACTAGGTTGTAAACTAAGTGCATACCAAGGCCACTGCCACCTTCACCTCGTTTGGTTGTTACAAAAGGATCGAAGATTCTCTTTTTTATAGAAGTTGGCACACCACTACCATTATCCATATAAGTAATATCTAGGTTGCTTCCCTTGCTTTCAGCGCCGATTTTGATCTTATTGTTTTGTTCATCTTCAAAGCCATGAATAAGAGAATTAGATATGAGTTGTTCGAATATTTGCTGAAGTGGACCAGTCTTACTCGAAATAGTTAATTTTTCAGGCAAGCTTAATTCAATCTCTGGTGACTTAATTGAAATCTCTGCATTCATAGCCATTAAGATATTATTTAACAAAGCACTCACGTTAACGTCAGCACTAATTTCAGTATCTTGACTCACAGCAACACGTTTGAAGTTAGAGATGAGGTCTGCAGCACGGTTTAAATTTCGATAGATGAGGTCAAGGTTTTCAACCCCATCGTTGATAAATCTTTCTAATTGCTTTGATGTTAGTGTCTTTTGCTCAAAGGCGGCTTGTATATCAGCAAGTTTATCTCGTAAAAGAGTTGAACCCGTTACACCAAGGCCAATTGGCGTATTAACTTCATGAGCAACCCCCGCGACCATTTGACCCAAAGAAGCCATTTTCTCACTTTCTACAATCTGGTTTTGGTATTGGTGCATGCGCTCTAAGGTATTAAGTAATTCTTGGTTTGCTTCACGAAGAGCTATGGTCCTTTGATTAACTTTTTCTTCTAAGCTTTGGTTTAGTTTATTAATTTCTTGCTTGTCAGCTTCGTGACGTTCAATTTGATTTTGTGTACGAGAAAGCATGATATTGAGATTATTTGAAAGGGTATTTAACTCTTCAATGTGACTGCTCGATGCTCGCGTGCTGTAATTATGATTTTTAGATACGTCTTGCAGAAGCAAAGATAGATCTTCAATAGGCGCTGCAATGCGCTTTTGTATACTTCGAGAGACTAATAGGACTAATAAGAGAACGAAGAGGGTGAGTAATATATCTACAAGAATTTTGTTGTTGATGTACCTATTCAGTCTCTCAAGAGAGCCTCTAATGTAAACATAACCCTCAATTTTTCCTTCATACTCAACAGGCTTTATTAGCTCTATGTGATCGTCAGTGATGCGCGGCATTTTGAGTTCTTCAATACTGCCTACCTTTAATGGTACTGGAGGTGTTTTACTAGCATTATAGCTGGTAAAAAAAACAGGTTTTTTTGTAACGTCGTCAATATCATAAATATGTATGTTTTTGACGAGCTCAACTTTACTAAATGACTTTAAACGTTTTTCTTCGGTTTTCCTGTCTTCGAAAATCAGCGTGATCTGGGCATTAAAAGCAATGATATCGGCTATCATATCGAGCTTATTAATGATCAGCTGTTTTTGTTCTTTAACGTCAAGATAAGTAGAGATAGAAATTGATAGCGATAGGCATAGAGCTGTTACGAGCATCACTGCACTTATCAATACCTTTCTAATGCTTGTTTTTGTTATTTGTTTAGCCATTCGCTAGCCTTTGCAACCTACATGCTTACCAATATGGTGTGAGTAGTAGACATAAACTTCAAATTTTTGAAATATTTACAAAAATAAAGCGTTATTTAGAACTTTAATAAACCTAGTGTAGCAAAGGGAAAAAATAAAAATAACTAAAAATTGCGATGAAGCCTAAGCTATTTTTCTTTAAGTTTGAATTATTTCATTCTTTAACTTAAAAATGTTACATAGCTAAGCTGTGTATTGAAAAGGCTGTGGCTAAGAAGGAAAAATTAAAACAAGGGTCATTTAAGCTTATGTCGTGTTGAATGACCCATTATGCAAAGAGGTTCAAGGTTTTTGTGCATGGTACACTGCAAATTTATTATTTTTAGCCAGTGTCTCATAATCATTGAATTGTGTTTCTAAAATAGGTGGATATTTCAAGAAACTATTAGCAACTATGGTGAGCTTACCTTTGGCTTTTAAGAATTGTTTAGAAAGCGCTAAAAAGTCTTCAGCAATTTGGTAATCAGTTGAAATACCGGTATGGAATGGCGGGTTACTGATGATTAAATCAAATTGACCAGACACTTCTTGCATGCCATCACTCAAAGTCATATTACCTTCGAGGTTGTTTAGTTTTAGCGTTTGTTCGGTAGCATATATAGCTAACGCGCTGACATCTAAACAGTTCAGTTTCAATTCTGGTGTTTTTAGTCCTAAATAGGTAGCAATAACTCCTGCACCACAGCCAAAATCTAGCACTTTGCCTTTGTAGGGCACTGCAATTTTCTCGAGCAATAGACGCGTACCGTCATCTAATTTACCGTGATTGAAAACGCCAGGTACGCTTGCTACTTCAAAACTTATGTCATTCACACTAACAGTGAATGTGGTCTGGTAGCTGTTAATGTTAAAAGTATCTAACAAGGATAAATCAGCAAACTCGAATAATATGCAATGCTTCGCGCTTTCTAGTTTATAAGATTCACCTGCAAAAGGTTTAAACTGCTTTTCAGCAGATTTAACACCGCCTTTATTATCTCCAACAATTAATACACGTGTTTTAGGTGAAGCAATAGCTCTGATATTATCGAGCATCATCAAGGCTTCAGGCTTTGACTTTGGATAGTAATAGATAATTAAATCTAGTTCTTCAAGAACTGGCAAACTATGACCAACATGACTAGTAGTGCCTTTTTGTTTTTGTGAGTCTTGATGATCAGCAAGGTTATAGCTAAAAGCGTGAATATCGCTATTTGGGTTTAATTGCTTTAACTCGCGAAGAAAGCCGTCGCGCATTGTGTTAATAACTAAAATGCGTTCGCCTGTCAGTTCTTCTTCGTTGCGAAGAAGCAATAAACTTGGGTTTGCTAATCGACTCATAAATACTCTATTTCACATACTTGTTTTATTTGCGTTATTACAAAACTACTTACTAACCTAAAACCTTAAAGATAAAAGAGCCATCAGGCTCTTTTATCTAACTAAAAAATCACTATAAAAGTTAGAATTTACTTTTAGTTGCTACGTTTGAACATTAAGTCCCAAACGCCGTGACCTAGACGGTGGCCGCGCTGCTCAAACTTAGTCAGCGGACGATTGTCTGGACGGGGCACATAATCTTGTGTCTCAGAGATGTTTTCGTAACCAGGTGCTGCTGTCATTACTTCTAGCATATGCTCTGCGTAGTTTTCCCAGTCAGTAGCCATGTGGAACACGCCACTAATTTTCAGCTTTTGGCGTAGGCTTTCAACAAACTCTGGCTGCACAATACGGCGCTTGTGGTGGCGCTTCTTGTGCCAAGGATCAGGGAAGAATAACTGCATTGTTGTTAGGCTGCCATCAGCGATGCAATCAGCAAGAACTTCAACAGCGTCATGTTCAAATACGCGAAGGTTCGTTAACCCCGCTTCGTCGGCTTCCATTAAGCATGCACCTACACCCGGACGGTGCACTTCAATACCGATAAAGTTTAAATTCGGCGCGTTTTTCGCCATTTCAACTAAAGATTTACCCATGCCAAAACCGATTTCAAGTACGACGTCGTTGTCGTTGCCGAATACTTGAGAGAAATCTAGTAAGCCTTGGCTATGCTCTAAGCCCATGCTTGGCCAACATTTTTCAATGGCAGCAGCTTGTCCTTTTGTTAAACGGCCTTCACGCTTTACAAAACTACGGACTTTGCGGATGTATTTACCTTCATTTAGAGCTTCTTCTAAATTGGCTTTACTCGATTCGTTCATAATCAATTCTGTGCTGTAAAAATGGGCGCATATTATCCCTGTTCCACGACCGAAGTACAATACTTGACTGGATATAAAAGGCCTCTACACTGTGCGCCGAGTAAAGTAATCATAGTCGTGGTGATATGCAGGTTTCAAAACAGCAAGCCAAATGGTTTGCCGAGCAAGTAGTAGAGTGGTACCACCTTCATGGTCGTAAGACCTTACCTTGGCAATTGGGCAAAACGCCTTACAAGGTATGGGTGTCGGAAGTGATGTTGCAGCAAACACAAGTTGTTACTGTGATCCCTTATTTTGAGCGTTTTATGGCGCGTTTTCCGACAATTGTCGATTTAGCTGATGCACCAGAAGACGAAGTGTTGCATCACTGGACGGGGCTAGGCTATTACGCCAGAGCACGTAATTTATATAAGACAGCTAAAATTGTGCGTGACCAATATGCGGGGAAGTTTCCTGAAACTTTTGAACAAGTTGTCGATTTACCTGGGATAGGGCGCTCGACTGCTGGGGCGATTTTGTCGCTTTCACTTGGTCAGCCGCATCCGATTTTAGATGGTAATGTAAAGCGTGTTCTAGCTCGATTCTTTATGGTTGAAGGCTGGTATGGGGTAAAAAAGGTCGAAAATTTACTTTGGTCATTGAGTGATACTATTACGCCAAAAGATAACGTCACGGAATTTAATCAAGCCATGATGGACTTGGGGGCAAGTCTCTGTTCGAGAAGTAAGTTTAACTGTGAGGTATGTCCGTTAGTGAGCCAGTGCCAAGCCTATGCTAACAACCAAGTTAAAGCCTTCCCGAATTCTAAGCCGAAGAAAGAAAAACCAAAAAAGCAGGCGTATCATTTGATAATTAACGCAGATAACAAGGTACTGATGGAAAAGCGCCCAAGTTCGGGCATTTGGGGCGGTTTGTTTGGCTTCTTTGAATTTGAATCATTGCAAGAAGTAGAGACTTTTATTGCTCAGCAGGGGCTTGTAGGAAAAGTACAATCTCTTGAGTCATTTGTGCATATTTTTACTCACTTTGAACTGACGATACATCCGCAAATTTTAAAGTTAGAAACTATTCCAGATTGTGTTCATGACAATCCGCTCATCTGGTTTGACTTAGCAGAGCATCCAGAAGTTGGGCTTGCAGCACCAACGAAAAAGTTAGTTAAACTCCTAGGCACAATGGGGTAGACTAACGTCATTAATCGAGCATTTAATTAGGTGATGAACTATGGCACGCACAGTGTTTTGTCAGAAATTACAAAAAGAGGCTGAAGGCCTTGCTTTTCAACTTTACCCTGGTGAAGTGGGTGAAAAGATTTTCAACAATATCTCTAAAGAAGCTTGGCAACAGTGGCAGCATAAACAAACTATGTTGATCAATGAAAAGCACCTAAACATGATGGACCCAGATCATCGTCAGTTGCTAGAAGAGCAAATGGTCGGTTTCTTATTTGAGGGTAAAGAAGTAGAAATCGAAGGTTATCGTCCGCCTGAGAAGTAATCTTCTTAATATTAATTTTTATCTAAATTTAAAAAGCCCCGCAAACTAGAGTTTGCGGGGCTTTTTATTTGTTTCTTAGTTTTTGGTGTTATTTGCGATTAGTGAAGAATACGCGCTCTAATAGTACCTTCAACTGCGCTCAGCTCTTTTAGCGCTACCTCAGAATGGTCGGTATCTACATCAATAACAACATAACCAATTTTGTCATCGGTTTGTAGGTACTGAGCAGCAATGTTGATGCCGTGCTGAGCAAATGCTTGGTTAATTTGTGTAAGCACACCTGGGCGGTTGACGTGAACGTGTAATAAGCGGCTACGATTCGCAAGCTCAGGTAACGATACTTCAGGGAAGTTTACCGCGCTTAGTGTAGAGCCATTATCTGAGTATTTAGCCAGTTTACCAGCGACTTCAATACCAATGTTTTCTTGTGCTTCTTGTGTCGAACCACCTACGTGTGGGGTTAAGATCACGTTATCGAATTCGCGCAGTGGAGAAACAAACTCTTCATCGTTAGATTTTGGCTCTACCGGGAATACGTCGATTGCAGCACCTGCTAGCTTTTTATCTCTTAGAGATTCCGATAGTGCATCAATATCGACCACTGTTCCGCGAGAAGCGTTAATTAAAATCGCACCTTGCTTCATCACTTCAAGCTCAGCCATGCCGATCAGGTTCTTAGTCGATGGTGTTTCAGGAACGTGCAAGCTTACTACATCGGCGCGCTGTAAAAGTTGCGTTAGGTTTTGAATTTGTTGTGCATTACCTAGCGTCAGTTTGTCTTCAATGTCGTAAAATTCAACTTTCATACCGATGTTTTCGGCCATAATGCCAAGCTGAGTACCAATATGGCCGTAGCCGATGATGCCTAAGGTTTTACCACGGGCTTCATAAGAGCCTACTGCTGATTTAAACCATTCTCCACGGTGAGCCATGGCGTTGCGCTGAGGAATGCCGCGAAGTAATAACAGTATTTCACCTAGTACGAGCTCTGCGACTGAGCGCGTATTTGAAAATGGCGCGTTAAATACCGCAATACCTCGCTCTTTGGTAGATTGTAGGTCAACTTGATTAGTACCAATACAGAAGCAGCCTACCGCAACCAGTTTTTCTGCTGCATGAATAACGCGTTGGTTTAAGTGAGTACGAGAGCGAATACCCACAAAGTGAACGTCTGAAATACGTTCGATGAGTTCATCTTCAGGTAAGGAAGTCTTAACATAATCAATGTTGCTATATCCATTGCGCTTTAGGGTTTCAACTGCGCTTTGATGTACGCCCTCTAACAACAGTATTTTGATCTTTTCTTTCGCTAAAGAAACCTTACTCATGACTCATTCCTATTTTACAATTTTAGGACCTTTTGGTGTCCCTGTGATAACGATGTCTGCGCCGCGCTCAGCAAATAAGCCGTTGGTAACTACGCCGACGATTTGGTTAATTTGTTGTTCAAGCTGCTTTGCATCGTTGATCTCTAAACCGTGAACATCCAAGATCACATTACCGTTGTCAGTGATCACGCCCTGACGGTATACCGGATCGCCACCTAGTTTAAGCAGTTCTCTTGCCACATAACTGCGTGCCATAGGGATCACTTCAACTGGTAGTGGGAATACACCCAAAGTTTCTACATGTTTGGTGTTATCAACAATACAAATAAACTTATCAGCTACTGCCGCTACGATTTTTTCACGGGTTAATGCTGCGCCGCCACCTTTGATCATGTCATTGTGTGCATTGATCTCATCAGCACCATCAACATACACGTCTAACTTAGCCACATCGTTTAACTCGTACACTTCAATGCCTAGTGCTTTTAATTTTTCAGTAGAAGCTTCTGAGCTAGATACTGCGCCTTTAATGTCATCTTTAATGCTGCCTAACGCATCAATAAAATGGTTTACCGTAGAGCCTGTGCCAACACCTACAATAGTGCCTTCTTTTACAAACTCTAGTGCAGCCCACGCCGCTGCTTTTTTCATTTCGTCTTGAGTCATTTCAGTTCCAAGGTTGTTGTCAAAAGTTGTCAACGCAAGTATACCGAAATCGTAGGCAAAGTGACGTGTTTTAAGCGTTCAACTTTGAAGTTTTACCACTGGTAAAACTTCGTCGGTGTTAAAATCTGCTGTAAAGGCACATCCCATGCTTCTATTGGTAAGCTTTCTACTTTCTGACAATCGTGGGCAAGACCTATTAACTTAGGCTTTTCACGTTGTTCAGCATAGTGCTTTGCCAATGTTCTATCGTAGTAGCCGCCGCCCATTCCGAGTCGATTACCTTGCTCATCAAATGCAACTAAGGGCATTAGCAAAATATCTAATTCTGGAAGCGGGCAAATCTGGCTGCAATTCAACTTAGGTTCCAAGATAGCATAGCGATTTGCCACCATGGGTGAATTTTCTTCATATTTCTGAAATAGCAGGGTTGCGCGGTTGAAAGGGTGGATTATAGGTAGGTAAATTGAATGATTTTTTTCTCTAAGCTTATGAATTAGTTGATTTGTTTTGAGTTCACCATCATTGCTCAAATAAACCCCAACCTTAGCGTTTTTAGTTAGCCTTATATGTTGAGAAAAATTAATAGTTAAATTTTCTTCAGCTTTATTTTGAAATGATGGAGAAAGGATTCTTCTTGATTCGCGTACTTCTCCTCTAATTTTAGTACGCGATATTATTGAATTATGAACTTTACTCATATTAAAAAGCGAAGAGATTTGGAAAAGTCAGTGCAATAGCTAAGATAACTACAAGAACAATAACTACAATACCAAGGCCGTATTGTACTTTTTTACTTCGCTTGGGTGGTGGATCGAGCTCAAGTTCATCAAACAGGTCATCTTTTTGCCAATCATCTTCAACTTTATTTTCTTTCGCGATCTCTTGTAAAGGTAAACGTTGCTCTAATTCTTCTAGGTGTTCTTCAATTCGTATAAGACTTGAAGTGACATAATCAAGGGCTTCTAGAATACGTTCATCGTTAGAATTTTGAATTGAGGTGGCGCCATCTGCACTACTCTCAGCTGATTGAAGTTTGGCATGTATACCGAAACTGGCTAATAACTTTACTTGCTTAAGGCATTTTGCTTTTTCGTTAGGGGCAAATAAAGATCGGCCTTGCGTAAATGCTGTGATTTTTTGCGGCGTTGTTTTAAGTTTTAAGCTGAGCTGCTCGATTGCGGCTGATTCACTCACGCTGCTATCGAAGCCGGCAAATACAACACGGTATTTGTCAGTCATGGAAACATCCTTAAATTCGCTAATGTTCTGAGTATACCCAAATTTTAAAGACATGCGAATCAAGGTATGGCTTTATGATGGCCTTATAAGCAAGATATAAGGCCATGGTAAAAGTTTTTAATACTTAGCTGATTTGCCATTCGGTATGGCGTTTTGAATAAATTCACGTAAGTCTTGATTTGATTGTTCTAAATCAGCACGACGTAAATACATCATATGACCTGAGCGATAACCTTTAAAGCTTAAACGGTCGCGCATTTTTGCACTTGGGTCGAGTTGCCACATTGTATATTTTGCATCGAAATAATTGGTTGCACCGTCATAGTATCCTGCTTGCACTAACACATTAAGGTAAGGGTTTTGCGCCATGGCTAAACGTAGTTGCTCACCGGTGTTGTTATTACTGCGATCCCATGGGTGAACCGAGCCAAACATATTGTATTTAATGTCGGTTTTGTAGTTTAGCTCCTCACGAAGATAGTAATTAATGGCAGGTGTGAAAGAGTGTAGCCATGAGGTTAGCTCAGGCCAGTAGTCAGGGCGGCTGCCTGCATCACGTTTATCAATACCTAAATAACGAGAATCTAAGCGGCCAAGTGTTTGACCTCTGTCTCTTAGCAGCTCTTTCCAAAAAGCGCTGGTCGGAATATCTAAATTGTTCTGAGCGACAAAGGTTTCTGATAAACCACTGAACTTAGCAACTTGCTTAATTGTTTGTTGCTTTTCAGCATCGCTGATAAATGCACCTTTTGCCAATGCTGGTAGGTATTGGTTAATGGTGTAAGTTTCAACTTCGTCTAATACGTCTAACAAGTCTTTATTTTGTAACTCTGGCGCTAAAGCTTTGTGGTACCAAGCAGCCGCCGCATAGTAAGGTAAGCGATTTGCTGCTTTTACAGGGCCTTGTCGTTTAATGCCAATGTCAGTAGGAGATACAAGTACCACGCCATTTAAATACATCCACTGGCTGTTTTGTAGCTCGTGAGCAAGACCTGATACACGGGTAGTACCATAGCTTTCACCAATTAAAAACTTAGGTGATAAAAAGCGGTTGTTGCGATTCACAAAAGTGTTTAGCCATTCAGCGAGATATTTGATATCAGCATTAATACCAAAGAAACGCTTCTTTTGCTCTGATTTGCTTGGCATTTTTCCGTCTTTATTAGGCAAAACACGAGAATAGCCAGTATTCACAGGGTTTACGAAAACAATGTCAGCTACGTCTAAAATTGAGTAAGGGTTGGTCTGTACACCGTACGGTTGAACCGGATAGCCTTCAATATCGATATTTAAAGTTTTAGGACCAGTGTAAGCAATATGCATCCATACTGACGCAGAGCCTGGGCCACCGTTGAACGAGATTAAAAGTGGGCGTTTACTTAAATCCTTAACATCGGCTTTCTTGTAGTAAGTGTAATGCAAGGTGGCAATCGGGTGACCTTCTTCATCCCACACTGGCTGAGTTCCTGTGGTTGCAGTGTAATTAATTCTCTCACCAAGAATTTTAGTTTTATGTTTTGTGACAACTTGATTGTCTATGTCGATTTGACGGCTATGTTCACTTGCACTGACAGCATTGTTTATTAGCAATGCTGCAGTGATGATGATGGTTTTTAGTTTCATTAGTTTATTTCCTCCGAAGCTAAATAATGTTCTGCTCTTCCTTAATATGCAAAGTTTATGAGTTCAAGTATGTGCAAATTGAGATGGGTGTGAAAGTGATTGAAATTTATGCACCAGCTCAGTTCAATTCGCATAACTACGCACTTAATTGGTGCACTTTATCTAATTTTAAATGTTCTAATATTGTTAACTTTATGTATTTTTTAAAGTTTTATTTTTGGTATGGAGCTTGATTATTCATTGTCAACATAACGCATCACAATGTCGAAGGGGGCAATATGAAAATGATCAGCGCTATCATCAAGCCATTCAAACTTGATGAAGTCAGAGAAGCATTATCGGAGCTAGGTGTAGAAGGTATGACAGTTGTTGACGTAAAGGGGTTTGGTCGTCAACGCGGTCATACTGAGCTTTACCGAGGCGCTGAATATCAAGTTGATTTTATTCCAAAAATCAAAGTTGAAATCGCAACACAAAGCGATAACGCAGAGCGCATTGTAAACACCTTAAGTGAAGCCGCTCGTACCGGAAAAATCGGTGACGGGAAGATTTTTGTGTATGACCTAGACCAAATTGTACGTATCCGTACTGGTGAATTCGACGAAGAAGCGATTTAGGAGCAATAACAATGGAAAACAGCATCATAGAACTCAAGTTCTCTTTAAATACTTTTTACTTTTTAATATCAGGCGTATTGGTTATGTGGATGGCAGCGGGCTTTGCCATGCTTGAAGCGGGTTTGGTTCGCTCAAAAAACACCACTGAAATCCTAACAAAAAACATCGCGCTCTATGCCATTGCTTGTACTATGTTTTTGCTGGTGGGTTACAACATTATGTACGTAGATAATACCGCTGGTGGCATAGTGCCGAACTTTGGCGCGCTTATCGGGAGTGCTGCTGATGATGCAACCCATGCATTAGAAGCTGACTTTTTCTTCCAAGTTGTCTTTGTGGCAACTGCAATGTCAATAGTGTCAGGCGCTGTGGCTGAGCGAATGAAACTTTGGGCTTTCTTGGCATTTACTGTCGTTCTAACTGGTTTAATTTATCCAATTGAAGGCTTCTGGACTTGGGGCGGTGGTTTCTTATCTGAAATGGGCTTTGTAGACTTTGCAGGTTCTGCGATTGTTCATGGTGCTGGTGCTGCAGCAGCATTAGCGGGCGTATTACTATTAGGTGCTCGTAAAGGTAAGTATGGTAAGAACGGTGAAGTCTATCCAATTCCTGGTTCAAATATGCCACTTGCAACACTAGGTACATTTATATTGTGGATGGGCTGGTTTGGTTTTAACGGTGGTTCGCAGTTATTCATTGCTGATAAAGCAAATGCAGTTGCTGTAAGTCAAATTTTAGTTAATACCAATGCTGCGGCAGCGGCTGGAGCAATAGCTGCATTGTTAGTGTGTAAGTTACTTTGGGGTAAAGCAGACCTAACCATGATTTTAAATGGTGCTTTAGCGGGTCTAGTTGTAATCACTGCAGAGCCTGCTTCACCATCACCTACATTGGCAGTATTGCTGGGTGCATTAGGTGGTTCGCTGGTGGTATTCAGCATAGTGTTCCTTGATAAGGCTAAGATTGATGACCCTGTAGGTGCGATTTCTGTACACGGTACCTGTGGCGCATTAGGTATCATGCTAGTACCACTTTCAAATGGTGATGCGAACTTTATAACACAGTTAATTGGTTTAGTGAGCATCTTTGCTTTTGTATTCATCGCTTCTTACATTGTATGGGCCATCTTAAAGTCAACAATGGGTATCCGAGTTGGCGAAGAAGAAGAATTGTCAGGTATGGACCAGCACGACTGTGGTGTTGATGCTTACCCTGAGTTTGTAACGGTTCGCGGTCAATAGTTTTCAAAGTTTCAATTTGCACACAGTGAGTGAAGAACAAATATCAGAAGTATCGAGTAAAGATTTACTGAGTGGTGTTCATGTGATGAGAGTTACTCACTGTGTGCATTTTGAAAACTGAATAAAATCAAGCCTAACTTAGCAATGAGTTAGGCTTTCAGGTCTTGTTAATCTAAGGTAACCTATGGTGATTAAATTGGCATTAACCATTCGTGAATAAAGGCATGGCCGAAAAAAAGACTCCTACTCCAAAATCGTCTACAAAAAAAGCAACACCGAAAAAAAGCCCTGCGCCTAAATCGAAAAGCACAAAAAAAACAACGAATAAAATTACAAAACAGTCAAAAGATAGATTTTCTCAATTTAAGCAAAGAATCTTGCTAGGGCTTTGGCGTTTGTTTTGGAAAGGCAGTA
>Ga0209992_10002735_pt1 | contig 15715 bp, 21 predicted proteins | sample 2SBtaG_2_FD_182564 | JGI IMG/M metagenome (GOLD analysis project Ga0209992, IMG submission 182564) | Deep subsurface microbial communities from Kolumbo volcano to uncover new lineages of life (NeLLi) - 2SBTROV12_ACTIVE470 metaG (SPAdes)... | ecosystem: Environmental > Aquatic > Marine >... | reverse complement strand
TCATTAAATAAAACGGTAGATGAAAAAATTCACCCAGTTTTTGGTGCAAAATCAAAAATCCTAAAAAATACCTCTAATGAAAATCTAGGAAATTTTATGAAAAATACATGTCACTCTATGATTAGAAAAGGAATCACTACTTTTGTAGATTTTAGAGAAGGGGGATTAGGTGGTGTAACTTTACTAAAAAAGGTGACAAAAGAAATACCTATTCGCTCAATTGTTTTGGGACGCATGGAATTTTATCTAAATAGTAAGGAAATTAAAAAAAACATATCATTTCCAAGCACAAAAAATACTGAATTTATTAATTTATTGAAAAAGTGTGATGGGATTGGTGTCAGTGGTGCAAATGAAAATAGTACTTCAGTTTTAAATCACTATTCAAAAATAACTAAACTAAGAGCGATTCATTCTGCTGAAACTAAACAAAGTACTACCAGATCCAAAAAAGTTGCAGGAAAATCAGAAACAATTAGAGCATTGACGCTAAAACCTGATTTTTTAGTTCATATGACATATGCTTCAAAAACTGATCTTCAAAAGTCTGCTAAAAAAACAAGAGGAATTGTAATTTGTCCAAGAGCAAATTCTGCTCTTGCAGAAGGAATACCTGATATTGAATTAATGCAAAAATCAGGCTGTACCCTAGCTTTAGGCACAGATAATGTAATGATTAACTCTCCTGATATGTTTAGAGAAATGGATTTTATTTGGAAGGTGACTATGGGAATTCACAAAAAAAGAATTGATGCAAAAGAAATTCTTAAAATGGCTACTGTTAATGGTGGAAAAATTTTGAATAAACCAATTGGAGTTATTCAATCTGGAAAAATTGCTGATTGCATTTTTCTAGATAAACATGCTTTAGATTTAGAACCTATGCATGATCCACATGCATCTATTGTTCATAGAGCATCTGAGTCTACAATCAAAGCTGTAATGATAGGAGGAAAATTAGTTCATGGCAAACTCTAAACCCTATGTGATTTTAAGTGCCGCAATATCCATTGATGGAAAAATTTCTACTAAATCAGGGGATTCAAAATTGTCTTCTTCTGAAGATTTTGTTAGACTACATAAACTTAGAAGTAAAGTAGATGCAATTATTGTCGGAAAAAATACTGTATTGAAAGATGATCCTTTGTTAACAGTACGTCGTACTAAGGGAAAAAACCCTGTTAGAATAATTTTAGATTCTAAAGGTGCAATTCCTTCAAAATCAAAAATATTACAAACTTCAAAAGAAATTCCTACAATTATTGCTGTATCAAAAACTATTTCAAAATCAAATCTTCAAAAATTAAAAGAATTTCCTGTAGAGGTAATTGTTGTAGGACAGAAATCTGTTAATATTAAATCTCTGCTGAAAAAACTTTCAGAAAAAAATTTGAATCTTTTGTTGGTAGAAGGAGGTGGAATGATTAATTGGGAATTTATTAACCAAAATCTTTTTGATGAAATGATAATTACTCTTTCACCCTATCTAATTGGAGGAAATGATGCAATATCTCTTATTCAAGGAATGGGATTTAACAAAATTTCAAAATCACCACATCTACGTCTTAAATCAATCAAGAGGCTCAAAAATCATCTAGTTTTGAATTATCTCAAAGTGTAAGTTATTATACTTTATTTGAAATAAAATTACAAGAAATTGGCAGTAAAAAAGAAAACTACAACAAAAAAGAAAGCAGCTCCAAAAAGAAAAGCAGCTACAAAAAAGAAAGCAGCTCCAAAAAGAAAAGCAGCTACAAAAAAGAAAGCAACCAAATCTAAATCTAAAAAACCAGCATTTGGTGGATATGCAATTAGTTTTGCAGGACGTTCTGAAACTGTAGAACAAGTATTTGGTAAAAAACCAATTGCACCAAGTGAAATGACCAAAAAGATTTGGGCATTTGTTAAATCAAAGAGCCTTTCTAATCGTTAAACCCACATGTTAACGAATTTTCGTTAACTAATTTCTATCTTTTAATTATTTTTCTCAAAATGAATAAGGTATAGATATTGGATTTAATCTAAAATTTACATGTCAACTGCATCTTTAAGACGCGATCATGAATTAATTGAAAAAGTTATCAAAGCCATGGAATCTACCATTCAATTATTAACAGATGGTAAACAAATTCCTGAATCAATACTATTACCTGTAATAGATTTTTCAAAAAACTTTACAGATGTTTGTCATCACAGTAAAGAAGAAAAATCACTATTCCCAGCATTAGAACAAGCTGGACTTCCTACCAATATGGGACCAATTGCAATGATGCTAATTGATCATCAACGTTCAAGAGAAATTGGTACTGAAATGGAGGCATCAGCAAAAGAATATCTTACATCAGGTGATTCAACAAAACTAGTTAGTGACATGCAACAGTATGTTGAACACATTACTGAACATCTGTGGAAGGAGAATAACAAATTGTTCATGATGGCAGAAGCAAGATTACAATATGTATCTGAAAAAGTCGATAAAGAATTAACAGAAATTGAAAAATCGAAACTTGATGAACTTGGTAAAACAAGAGAACATTATGAGAAATTAGCCGAAAATCTCACAAAAGATGTTTCTGAACAGGGAAATTAATTTTGTCTGAAAGCGTATTTGGTCAAGTTACAACAGTCAGAAAATTTACCAGTGGTGATATTGAAGTTGATTTTTACCATGAAGATGAATTGACAACATATCGATATTCATCGGATCCAAGTAGGCTAGGAAATTTCCCTAAAGAATTAATCGAAATTCTGGTTTCTACTTTAGCTACTGACATTTGCATTGAAATTTTCTTTGGAGATGATGGGAATCCAACTCATGTTGAACTAGAAGAATGTGATGATGAAGATGATTTAGAAGAAGATGAAGAATTTGATGATGATTCAGAAGAATAATAGTAATTTCAAAAATATCTATTCTACGTAGTGATGATGAGTCAAATTATCATAAAATCTAACTGATTTCAAATTTACAAATTCCAGCATACCATATCTTGATAATTCTCTTCCGAATCCACTGTGTTTTATTCCTCCAAATGGAATTCTTGGATCTGAAATTACAACATTATTGACACTTACAATTCCTGATTCTATTCGTCTTGACATCTTATCTGCTTTAGCAAGATCTTTTGTCCAAATACTTGCACCAAGACCAAATTCACTCTCATTTGCCAATTTTACTGCCTCACTTTCATTTTCAACAATTGTAATTGGAGCTACTGGACCAAACGTCTCTTCTTGTGCTATTCTCATATTTGATTTAACATTTTTGAGAATTGTTGGTTTGTAAAAGAATCCCTTTCCATCTATTTCAGATCCTCCTAAAAGAATTTCAGCACCCTTTTCTTTTGCATCTTCAACTATTCCTGAAATTGTTTCTAAACCGTCTTTGCTTGATAATGGTCCAACATCTGTTTCAATTGACATAGGATCTCCTACTTTGAGCTGAGATGCTTTTTTAATAAATAATTCAATAAATTCATCTGCAATATTTTTTCCAACAAAAAATCTTTTTGATGCAACACAACTTTGTCCACAATTGATGAATCTACCTTTTACGGCGCCTTCTGCAGCTTTTTCAATAATAGCGTCATCTAATACTATGAAAGGATCACTTCCTCCTAATTCTAATACACATTTTTTCAAATGCTTTGCAGCTCTTTCACCTACTTTTGCGCCTGCATTAGTACTACCAGTAAAAGTTACAGCATTAACATCTGAATCTATTAGATGATTTGCAGATTCTACACTTCCAACTACTGTTTGAAAAATTCCATCAGGCATTCCAGATTCAGTAAATGCTTTTTCAATTTCAATTCCTGATTGCATTGTTACTCTAGATGGTTTCATAACAATTACATTTCCAGCCATTAAACAAGGAGCTGCAAATCTTAATGCTTGCCAATAAGGAAAATTCCATGGCATAATTGAGCCTATAACGCCAAGTGGTTCAAAAGTCAGAAAACTCTTTCTTGCATCCGTGTTTAAAACTTCATCCGAGAGAAAACTATCCCCATGATCAGCATAGAATTCTAAAGCCCATGCACATTTTTCAACTTCTCCAATTGATTCTTTGAGTGGTTTACCCATCTCAGATGTAGCTACTGTAGCTAATTCTGTTTTATTCTTCTTTAGATATTCAACTAAATTGTAAATGTAACTTCTACGTTTTTCATAATCTTTTTTCCATTCTGGATATGCTCTTTTTGCTTTTTTTACTAAATCAAATACTTGATCTTTATCCATTGCTGAAAATGTTTTAATTTCTTCTCCAGTTGATGGGTTTACTGTAGCTATTTGACTCAAGGATATTCCGAAGATTTTCTCCTATTTATTCTAGTAACCTGTTTTTCAATTTTTTATTTAATATGATTTCTAAAATTAATCAAAAAGTTTGCTGCATATCTTTTTTGATTTCATCAATTTTCTTTTGATATGCTTTTTTAGATTTATCATTCTTTTTTAGATTTAATACATTTTGACAAGATGGACATTTGAACATTCCATCAAGAGCATTTTCAAATGTTACTCTAGGACAATCCTCATTTCCACAGTGATAGAAATCTGAAGCATTTTCATAATCTAATCTCTGTTGTAATCTTTCATCGATTTTCTTCTTTTGATTTTCGATAAAATGCTCTACTTCTTCTCTTCTAGTTCTCCATCTGTAGACAAACCATCCTTTTCGTTCATCTTTGACTCTAATTCCAGTAATGAGTGATTTTCCAAATAGATCATAGAGTACTTTTCTTACCATGTTTATTCTAAGACCTGTAGAACTTGCTATCTCTTCATCAGTGGCATCTTCTGCCTTTAGAAGAGATCTTGCTACTTTGAGATATTCATCTCCTCCAATCATTGAAGCAATTCTTACAAAAGGATCTTCGTATTTGTCTACCAACTCTAATCACTCCTGATTTTCTACTATTAATCCCTTGTTTCCTTTACCTGCACATTTTTACCATTTTTGGTAGGAATGATCTTTCTTTTTGCATTGGGAAACTCTTTTTCAAACTGTTTACCGTTTTGGATACGATCTAAAAGAATTGCTAAAGCACTAATTTCTGAATGAGGCTGACTTCCAACTCCAACATTATAATCTGCCAATTCGTAAATTTCTCTTGGAACTTTTTCAGCACCTACAACAATTAACAAATTTTCTTCATTTCTAATTTTTTCTTGGGCTTTGTTGATATTTTCTCCATACATTGAAAGATGAACAATTTTGAATCCTTCTTCTTTTTTCTTTTTTACTATGGGTTTCCATTTTTCAACAAACTCTATCTCAAAATTACCTCCCCAGGTATTGTTGATTTTTCCAATAGTCTCTTTGATCTCAGGATTTATCTCAGTCATGTAAATCCGCTCTGCACCAAATCCTCTGGAAACAAGTGCAACATGTGTTGTTACTCTATCATCTCTAACTAGGCGTTGTCCAATCCTAACTACTTCAATTACCAAATGTTTTTTCGACTCCTTCCCATGCATTGGTTTTAGGTTTATGGAAACTCTGACTTTCAATAATTTCTTTGATTAACTCTTTTAACCCTGAAATGTTTTTTCCAGTTTTTGCAGAAACTGAAATCACTTTTTTATTTTCACTTAGATTAAGGAATTCTATTTTTCGTTGAATTTCATCATTTTTTAACAAATCTGATTTGTTTAGAGCATAAACTACTTTGTCTTGTTCAACTCCTAATTCACTTAAAGTTCTCATGCAACTAGAAAATTTCTTTTTTAATTCAGAAATTGAATCATTAATGTCAATAACTAAAACAATCACATCAGTATGTGTTAATTCCTCCAATGTTGATTTGAATGCGTCAATCATGTAGGCTGGTAATTTACTGATAAAACCAACTGTATCTGCAATTAAAAATGGCTCTTGATTAATCATTAATCTACGTGTAGTTGTGGTTAGAGTAGTAAACAATTCCTTACTTTGAGTCCTTGTTTCACCAGTTGTCTTGTTAAACAATGTCGTCTTTCCAGCAGAAGTATATCCTGCAAGTGAAATTGTTTTGAATCCCATTCTCTTTCTTCCTTGTCTGTGAAGCTCTCTTTGTTTTCCAGCTTTTTCTAGCTTGGATCTTATTGTTTGCATTCTATGTTTGATATCATTATAATACACATCAACTTCGAATTTTCCTATTCCCATGAATCCAGGCTGTTCACCCAAGTTTGCAAGTCTAACTTTCTCTTTTGCTCTGGCCATTTCATATCTCAACTGTGCTAATTTCACTTGTAATTTCGATTCTGCACTTGATGCCCTACTTTCAAAAATTTCAAGAATTAATGCTTCTCTGTCTAATACTTCTCTATGTAGTACCGTTGCAAGATTATAGTTTTGACTTGGTTTTAGAATTTCATCATAAATGATAACATTTGGTCTTAGTTTATTGGCAATCTCTTCTAATTGTTCTAGAACTCCTCCACTAATCCCGTATTTTGGTTTCTGGAGAAAATTCTGTTTGATAATGTGAACTACTTCATATCCTGCAGCATCACAAAGCCCTTTGGCTTCATTAATGGCATCTTCTTGATCATAGGTGATTAAAATTGCAGAATTCATCTTAATTCATTTTTGAAATTGAATCTAAGATAATTGTATTGGACATTATTTGGAAATTAATCCGATTTTTTTAGTGTTTTTTCTATATTCATATTCAAAACTATTTCAGCGATATCACTAGCATATTCAGCAACCCTTCTAATATTCTCAGTCATTCTTCTAACCCTATAGATTTCCTCATCATCCTTTAGTGACTTTGATGCATCTCTGACTTTTTTCTCAAATTTTGATATTTCCTCAATTTTTGTGATTGTCTTTTCAGCCTGATTATAGTCTTCTTTGAATAATGCAAGACATGAATCATCTAAAACAGACAAGCAAAATTCATTCATATCCTGTAATTTTTGCAAAATCTCTTTTTTCACAGGTTTTTTAAATTCAATTAGATCTTTTGCAATGAAAGCGGCATGATCACCTGTTCTCTCTATATTTTTTACAACTAATCTATATCCTAAACAATTTCTTGCGTTTCTGAAACCCATCTCTTTTAGCATGTGTTCGTTTTGAATTGCAATTTTTAATTGTCGAATTATATAAAATCCAAATCTATCAACTTCGTCATCAGTATTGATTACTTCTTGTGCTAATTCTAAATTATTTTCTTTTACTGCCAAAATTGCATCACTTGACATTGACTTTGCCAGGTGAATCATTCGCTTGAAAGCTCCATCTACAGATAATTCTAATAAATTGACAAGTACCTGAACTGTAATTCCTCCACTTGAGTCTGCAATTATTTCTGAACCCATTAGCATTCGTTTTACAGCTTCTTTTACCGTGTTTCTTTGATGGGCACTTAATCTTCCATTTTTTGGTTTTACGTTAATTGTTTTGAATCCTAAAAAGTATAATGAAATTAATTTTCTAACTATTGAAGATGCTTCTTCCTCTCCTTCAATTTCAATAACAGCATCTTCTTTTTTCTGAGTTCTAGATTCAAATTTTGGTGGATAAAGCTCTAATGTTGATGAGCCTTTTCTGACCATTCTGATTTGATCACCTTGTTTAAGACCCAATTCCATAATCCACTGTTTTGGTAATGAAACTATGTACGATGACTTACCTGTAAACTGAATTTTTCTAGTTTCACCGCCATCTTCCATAATCTAAAGAGAAAATTCTATTCTATATAGTTTAAGCTTGATAGTATAGACTAGCATTGAACTAATATTTAGAATTGATTCTACTATGAGCATGGATCATATCCTGAAACTACAGCAAACTTTGGATGCATTGTTTGGCAATGGGACATCAAAATCCTTACCTAAAGATGCTGAAATGACGTTTTCACGAAAAACTGGTAGAATAAGAACAGTTTCGCACAAAGGAAAATTATTGTGCACTTTACGAATTGATGGTAGTTTGGCCATTAGCACCCATTTTGCTCAGACCTTATTGAAGAACAAAAAATTCAAAGAAAATTGTGTTGAGATAAATGCAGATGCTGCTCCCTATGTAGAACAAGGCAGATCAGTATTTTGTAAACATGTAGTATCATGTGGGAAAAATGTACGGATAGCTGCAGATACTCCAGTATTGTTCAAAAATAAAGTAATAGCTGTTGGTAGAGCAATACTATCTTCAGAAATGATATCTGATTTTGATAGAGGAGTAGCCATCAAAGTCAGAGATAGTTTAAAAAGTCGTAATGAGGAAATAAAGTCATGATGCGAGGAGGAGGAAATCGCGAAATGCGAAGGATGATGGATAAGATGGGTCTAGATATGAATGAATTATCCAATGTCCAAGAGGTAATTATTAAAACTGATAAAAAAGAAATCATCATTGCAAAACCTTCAGTTACTGAAATGAAGGCAAAAGATAATTCAATTTTTACAGTTACTGCAGACAGTTATGAAGAAAGAGAATTAGAAGTTCCAATTTTCTCAGAAGAAGATATCCAATTAGTTAGCCAACAAGCTGGAGTTGATGAGGAAAAGGCAAAAAGTGCTTTAGAAGAGGCAGAAGGCGATCTAGCAAGAGCTATTTTGCTTTTAACCACAGGATAATATCCAATATTTCTTGTTTTTGTGCCTAAAAATGAATGATTTAAGTAATGGAATATTAGATTTGGAGTATAATGAGTAGCATGGCTGAATCCAAAGTAACTGGAATTATCAAATCTTTGAATGCCTTAGAGGATGATCTTGACTCCCTAACTAGTAAAGTTGGGGACATGAAAAAACAACTATCTGTAAAGGCCATTAATGAAATTGATAGTTTATTAGAAAAAACTAGAGAAATGGCTACCAAAGAAGCTGAAGTAATCATCAATGCATCAAAAGAAAAAGCATCTGCTGAATCTGCAAAAATTGCTCAAGAAGGAGATGCAAAATTGTCTGAAATCAAATCTACCATCGATGCTAATTTTGATGAAGCAGTCAAACATGTAGTGTCAACAGTTTTGAAGGCATAAACCTAAATCTCATATTTCATTTCATCAATTATAGATCCCTTACAGAATTCCCGTATTGGACTTGCAACTACCTATGGTAAACCATACTACAGATTTTCAACTTATCTGAAAAATCTCAATCTATCATTTGACTCCATTCTTCCCGAAGAAATTCCTGATTTTGAAGGTAATTTTGTATTAACCACAAGAAAAGAATCTCCTAAGATATGTAAGAAAATTCTACTTCATGAAGATATTCTAGAACATCATCCTACTGTTATTCGAGGAATGATGATGCAAAAGCTAAATCTTGGATTTGTTGAAGAAGACCTAATTCTTGGAATTGATCCTGGTCAAAGGATGGGATTGTCAGTTTTTTACCTTGGTGTAGAAATTGAGAGTTCTGTTCATACTTCAATTGAAGAATTAGTTTTACATATAATTGGAATTTTAGGTGGTCTTAGAGCAAAAAGAAAAATTCTAAAAATTGGAGATGGAAATATGGATATTGCAAAAAAAATTGTTACAATGCTTAATCTAAAATTTTGTTCATCATTTGAATTGGAATTTGTAGATGAAAGTAGAACAAGTTTGAAAATTAAAAATTACAATCAACGAGGAAAACGAGACATGTTATCCGCGAAATACATTTCTCAAAGAGATGGATATCGACATTCAATTCTCCCACTGTCAATAACTGGATAGAAAGTTGAATTTCCTCTTGAAAATACATGAAAAAATCATATTTTTTGAAATTAATCAATAATTTCATGACTTCAAAGTGATGAAAGTATGAGAATATCATAAATTTTCATTAGTTTTTTTTAAAAAAATGAAATTTTTTGTCAAACATCTATATTGTAACCTGCTATTTTTTCAAAAAATATGATTTTGAAATCAGCTATACATATTTATTGTTGATTTTGTGTTTTTATTTGAAAATACTAATTTTGATCGGTATAAAATATCAAATATTTTCAACTTACTATGTCATTTTGTATGAATTTTATCGATCCATGCTTATATAGTTATGAATTCTATAACATAATACCAAGATGACTTGTAAAGGAATTTGTGTTAGATATAAGGCTCAAAAGCCTGTTGGCACTGGAAGATATGCTTCCGGACAACGTCGATGCCAGATTTGTGAAATATTCATCAAATGGGAAGGACTTTGGTGTCCATGTTGTGGATATAGATTAAGAACAAAACCACGTAATTTGAAGTACAAAGCAAAATTACGAGCTAGAGTTGAGGCTGATTCTATGGAAGCTGCAGCAGCTACTGAAATTGAATCAGAAGTTCAAGAAGTAACTGTTAAAGCAAAATCTAAATCAAAAGCTAAAACTGCTAAATCAAAAACAACAAAATCTAAAACTAAAGAGAAAACTGCTTGCAAACACTGTGAAAAACTCTTCGTTTATCCAGATAAACATGAGAAAAATTGCAAGAAGAACCCTGAAGTTATAGAATCCCAGAAGAGTGAATCAATAGCAATAAAAGCATAAGACTCGTTCGTAGCTTGTTGACCTCTCCAAATGGATTTTTCCAGAAAATGGTAAATTTGGAGAGTCGAAGTTTTTCTTTACAAATTCAAAAATTTGAAAATGGTTATTTTGTTTCAGTAACTGAAGGTTCTAACAAATTAGGTTCAATGGTAGTTTCATTAGCAACAGGACCTACTCCAATTACTACAACTATTATCCCATCTAGATCTGAAGCTCTTTTTCTAAAACTTATTGCCGAACGAATTAGTACTAGAATGAGAGGAATTGCATTGGCATCTACTTTTATTCAAAAACCCTTAGAACCTGAAACAGCAAAAGCCTTAATGTCTGAGATAATGGATATGATTGAGAATGAGTGATTTAAGAAGTTACATCTCCCAGATAAAGAAAACCAAAGAACTCAAAACTGTAAAAACTCCTGTATCCACTAAATTCGAAATAGCTGGAATTACAGCTAAGGTAGATGGTTCACATGCAGTTATGTTTGAAAAAATCAAAGAAAGTAACTTTAGACTAATTTCAAATTTAGTAGGAACTAGAAAACGATTTGGAATTGCTGTCGGTGGAAATGAATCTAACATTCATGAGAAAGTGATTTCAGCAATCAAAAAAGCAAAAAAACCTAAAATTATCTCTTCAGGAAAATTCATGGAAAACAAGTCAAACAACATCCTTTCTATGCCTATTGTGACTCATTTTGAAAAAGAATCAGGCCCATTTATCACATCATCTGTTGCATATGCAAAAAATCCTGAAACTGGAAAACAAAATTCCTCATTTCATAGAATGATGCCAATTGATGAATCTCATCTTTCAATAAGGATGGTGGAAGGTCGTCATACCCATAGGTGTTTTGTTGATGCCAAAGAACATGGTGAGGATCTCAAAATTGCTATCACAGTAGGTGTTCATCCTGCAATTTCTATTGCAGGTGCATATCAAGCTGATTGGGGAAAAGATGAAATCGATATTGCAAATTCACTTTTAGGTGGAAAATTAACTTTAGCCAAATTACCTTTTTCTGGATTGAATGTGCCATCTGGTGCTGAAATTGTTATGGAAGGGAAAATCCTTCAAGACAAAACTCACCCTGAATGGATGGTTGAAATGCTGCAGACATATGATCATAAAAGATCTCAACCTGTTTTTGAGATTGAAAATATGTTTTTTAGAAATAACCCTATTTTCCATGATGTTCTTTCTGGATATTCAGAACATAGATTATTGATGGGAATGCCTATTGAATCTAAATTAAATGGAGAATTGAAAAAATCTTTCTCACAAACTAAACAAGTCTCACTGTCTAATGGTGGATGTAATTGGTTACATGCAGTGGTACAAATTAAAAAGAAAAACGATTCTGATCCAAAAAAAATTATCAAGAAAACATTTGAGTCTCATCGTTCTTTGAAACAAGTAACAGTTGTTGATGAAGATATTGATGTTAATAGTGCCGAATCTGTAGAATATGCTATGGCAACAAGATTCCAAGCTGATAAGGATCTTGTAATTATCAAAAATGTTCGTGGTTCCAGTCTTGATCCTTCTAGTAATCAACAAAAATTACGAACTGCAAAAATGGGAATAGATGCAACTAGATCTCTATCTAAAAGACCTGAAGGATTTGAATTAGCTAAAATTCCAAAAATTGACAAAATTAAACTAGAAAAATATTTCAAATAGACAAAATCAACTGATTAAATTAAATTGTCCTATTTTAGGAACAGAAATTAGGTTAAAAATGTCATCTGAAAATCATCTTAGAGAAAAAAGTCCTGCAGAATCACATGCTGAAGTAATTGTTAGAATGTTCCCATCTGATGCAAATCCAGCTGGTAATGTGTTTGGTGGTGAAATTTTAAAGCATATTGATATGGTTGCAGGTATTGTAGCTCAACGACATTCTCAATCTAATGCTGTAACTGTATCCATGGATAGCGTCAATTTTTTGAAACCTGTTTTTGTAGGAAATGTTCTAACATTAAATGCTAGAATTAACTATGTTCACAATTCATCAATGGAGATTGAAGTAAAAGCAGAAGCTGAAGATATAGTAACTGGAATTCGAACTGTTACTGGTACAGCATTTGTCACATTTGTGGCTCTTGACAAAAATGGAAAACCTACACATGCTCCAAAATTAGCTCTCAAAACAGATGATGACAGAATCAAATTTGAAGAGGGTAAAATCCGAATGGATAACAGATTAAAAAATCGTCAAAAATAAAGCCATACTTTTCACATAGATCCATTTAAGAATAATGAATCCTATCTTTAGTTAATGTCTGAACAAGGAAAAAATAATGAATGGGATTCATTATGGGGAGAATATACAAAATCTCTTGAAAATTGGAAATCTCTTTTTGAGCAAATTCAAAATGCAAGTAATGACATGCAATCTAAATTCAACAGTGTGTGGGACAAAGCAACTGTAGAATCTAGTGCAGAAACCATGAAATTATTTGGTGAGAATTGGCAAAAAGCTCTCAATGAAGCAGGAATGAATTCATTCAAAGAATTTGGTGAGAATTGGCAAAAAGCTCTCAATGACACTAATACTGCTACCTTCAAACAATTTACTGAAAATTGGCAAAAGGCACTTAGTTCATCTGGATTAGAACAGATGAATGCATATGGTGAAATGATGAAAAAATTTGCTGAAACTTGGACTTCAATGTGGCCAAAATCACAATAAGTTTTTGAATTGAGAGAAAAATTTCTCTTTTTTTGTTCTTGTACTGCTATTGAAATAATGACTGCAATAGGAGTTACAGGCTATTTGTATTATCTGGGTGAGTACATTCTATCTTTAATTTCATTAGTTGTTTTTGGAAAATTAATCATTTTCCATTTTATTATGGAGTATTTTGATAGAAAAAACCGACACAATGTGGAAAGAATAAAAATATGATTAATTCACAATTTTTTGATGTCTATTACACAAAATGAATGCTTTGTAGAATTATCAAGCTTTGATGATTTAGCAAGATTAGCATGTGCTTTACAAGAATATCCTAAACGAGTTTATTCTCAGGAGCTAGATGGTTCTAGAGTTGTTTCATCTAGTATCACTTTGGCAAATACTTTGCTAGTTTTTTATGCTCCAATGCCTAAATCTGGACGATATGTTTCATACCAGATTAATTCTGGAAAAGAAATTTGTGATATTGTAGATTCAACAAAAATTAATTCTCATTATGCACCTATTATTCACATGGATTCAGAGATTTCCTCACTACCAACAAAATCTGAAAAACTCTCAGACCAATTTCATCCCATTAAAGTAAAAGATTTGGGAAGTTTAGCTCGATTAACATATGATCCAGAATTCCCAGATGAGCAAAATCTAACTCTTTATGCTGTACCTCACAAAAATTCTTGGGTGATGGGATACATTACATCATTAGAAATGGATGAAGTGTATTATAATTTCAATTATGTTGAATTGGAATCTGAACCCACTAAACATTTTGTAAAATACCAAGGAAACCAAGGTCAAGATCCAGAATTTTCAGATAATTTTGATCATGGTTTTTCATATTTGCCAATCATCAAAATTAAAACTGAACATTCCATTTTTGGATTAGATGACTGATATCTCATTGTTTTTTAGATAACTCGTAAATTTTATCTCTCGATTCTTCAACTAACCGTTTCAATACTGGAATGTAAATTTCTGTTGCATATGCAATTTCAATATCCTCATTATTTCCAATTTCAATAAATGCTGATGCTGTAACTTGATTTTCTTCAATTTCAGGCTCACTTCCCTCTCTTCTTTTATGATTAATGATTTCTAAAAATACTGGTAACTGTCTTCTAACTTCAATATCTAATTCTTCCCTTGAACGTATTTTTCCCTGATTAAGATTGACTTTGATTTGTTGATTAATGTCATCTTTGTATCTATCAGATGCCCTAATCATAATTTTAATTTCAGGCAATTTTTCAAATTTATTTCTAAAATCATAAATCTTCTTTATTGAATTAGGATATGGATTTTCATGTTCCTCTATAAATTTTGATGAAAACCAAGTAGAAAATTCAATTGCATTTTCATCATTTTTCTCTTTTGCTTTTTCGTAAAAACTTTCTTCAGAAATTTTGTGAGATACAAATAACCCAAAATCTGTATTTGCATCTTCAAAAATTCCTGAAATTATACTATTTATTGCAAGAATAAATTGATTAAAAAAATGCTTTACATAAAACGGATCAGGATCATACTGTTTAATTTGTTTTAGATATACTTCACATTTTTCAATTTCTTCTTCTATGTTCATTGGAATTAATCAGATTCTGAAGATGCATATTTTGATTGTGATTTTAAACTAGTTGCCAATTCTTTAAAAATCTCATTTACACTTACATCTACTAAATTGATTGTTGCATTTTCTTTAACAATTTGTTTTTCAAATTTATCTTTAATTGCAAATGATACTGATGACCAATGTAATGTTCCTTTCAATTGTTCATCAACGGTTGAATTAGTTGTTGGAAAATTTGCTGGAGAGAAAACTATTCCGTTTGTCCACTGCATTGTTGGAATTCCTCCACCTGAAGAACGTGTACTAAATGCAATTTGTTTTACCCAATCTTCAAATTTGTATTCAATAACTTCATGAATAACCAGTTTTTTCCATGGTTCAATAGAGATTTCCATTCAACCAATAATGAAATTGCACCAATTATAATCCTATTTGTGCCTATTTTGAGAAGTTTTCATCAGATTTGGACCTTAAAAATAGAATTTTTAATAATCTTGTTTTGGTAAAATCATTGCTTAATTAGTAGAAGCAAATTATTATTTTTTATAATGAAGAAATGGGCTGACTACTTGATTTCTGAAGTTAGCTATGATCCTGAACATTTGATTTTAGTAGCTACAAGACATCAAGATACTGATAAAGGAATTACTCAAGGTAAACCTGTTGATCGTTTAACAATTGCATCTGATATTAAAAATGGATTATTTTACATTACAATCTACAGTGGAAATAATTCCTGGAAAAAAGGAAATAAACTTGAAACTTTTTCAATTGGAGGAAGTCCTTATCTTCGAATAGATGGTAACAAAGTGAAATTAGATTATTTGGGAGATTTACCAGAATCTAAATTTGAAGAATCGATAACAATTCAAGAATTAGAATCAAAACCTGAACCAATTACAGAACCAGAACCACCTTCCAGTCCTAGAGGTTCATTACCAAAAGAGTCAGCAGAAGAACTACCTCAAGAATTAGA
>Ga0209992_10002733_pt1 | contig 15723 bp, 21 predicted proteins | sample 2SBtaG_2_FD_182564 | JGI IMG/M metagenome (GOLD analysis project Ga0209992, IMG submission 182564) | Deep subsurface microbial communities from Kolumbo volcano to uncover new lineages of life (NeLLi) - 2SBTROV12_ACTIVE470 metaG (SPAdes)... | ecosystem: Environmental > Aquatic > Marine >... | reverse complement strand
GCTGGATTACCTTCTTTAAATACTTCTAATACAATAAAGTCATCACCATAAACAATTGGTTTAGGCAAATGAATAGCATCAGGCTCGCGTAATAATTGCAACGCTTCAAATTCAGTTTCAAAAAGTCCGGGAGTGCTTTGTGCCTGAGGATGCGTTTTGACAAAAAACTGACGGCCATCTTTTAAACTGACAATACGACTATCATTAATACATCCACCATAAGCAGATTCTGAATTAGTAATTTGTGCTTCTTGCTTAGTGCTGGACGAAATTGCTACTTCAATACGGGTTTGAAGTGTCATTAATTCTTTTTGTTTAAGATTTCGAGACAATATGCCAACATATTGGGACAGGCTGATTCAATCATATCCAATACTTGTTCAAACCCGGCTACACCACCATAGTAAGGATCAGGCACGCTAGGCGTGTCCTGATTATTTTTATAACCATCCAGAAAAGATCCTAATAAACGAATATGTTGTTTAGAACCACCTGCCATCGCTTCCAAATCGTTAAAATTATCGGTATCCATTGCCACGAGCAGATCAAATGACTCTATATCCTCTACTGTGACTTTACGCGCTATTGATTGGAGTTTATAAGCACGTTTCGCTGCAACTTCACGCATACGCGTATCGGCTGGCTCACCTTCGTGATAAGCAATCGTGCCAGCTGAGTCGACATGAATTTTGTCAGCATAGCCTTTATTTTCAACATAATGTTGAAACACGCCTTCACCTGTTGGCGAACGGCATATATTTCCCATACATACAAACAGAACATTTACTTTATCTTCTGAATTCATCTCAAAAGTCTAGTCAACAATGGGTTGCACCAACACCCAGGGCTTAATTACGACAGCCCAGACAGTAACATTACTTTCATGCCAGGCACTGGCTTGCTCATCACTGACGTTGGCAACTAACCCTTCCTCCATCCATGCTTCCAGTTGTTGCTTATTATCTTCAGATAATTCACAGGCAACTTTAATTAAATCCAGTTTATGTGAGACATAAATCGCCATACCTGTCGCAAAAAACGGTAATAACTCGGTCCAGGCAAGCTTGGAGGTTTCCAGATTTATTTTAATCCGAATTTCTTCTGGCGTACCTTCATTTTTATTTTCTTTCATATCAGCAAAATGAGTTAAATGTGAGAATTAAATCAGAAAATAAACTTGTTTCCGATTAAAAATCGATAATATCGTATTTGAATAACATTGCTATTAATTTGTTAACCTGTAAAACTAAATACATTAACAATTAGCAAATAAATTTAATGAACGATTCAAAAGAAGAACAAAACTCGACTGAAAATATTGTTATTTCCCAATCTGTCGCTATTCTCATAGACGGCAACAATATAGAGCGTAGTATTCATACCGAAGCAAATGATACGAATACAATGCTGAATTTTGATGCATTGATTCCAAAATTATTGGTGAATCGTGGCTTGAGTCGCCTTGTCTATTTCCGTGAAGGGAAGCACATCTCCAATAAACTCCAGGAACGCCTGCATAATTTTTATCACGGCTCTGTCAGACCTTGTCATAAAAGCGCAGATATCCCCCTTTCAATTTTTGCCATTCAGGTCGCCGCCAAGGTTGATACCATTATTATTATGTCTGGTGATTCAGACTACATTGAATTGGTTCGCCACCTGAAATCAGAAGGCGTTCGAGTTGAAATCGCCGCTGTTCTGAGCACAACATCGAGATTTATAATGGATGAAGTCGATTACTTCCATGAAATCACCAAAGAAGACTGGTTCACATTACCTACTAAAAAACCACAAAGTCGTCGCAAAAAAAAACCGGCTAAAACTAAACCTGTCCCCAAATCCAATACAACTCCTATTGATACTGACGCAGCAGATCCCAATAACAAATAATATTCTCCATTCAAATCATCTGGATATAACAATTAAACCTGGCTGCCTAAAACGACATATCGTGTAACTAATTCAAACACTTAAATTAGTTACACGGGTATTTTACTGCCAAAATGACACCTGCTGATACCTCAGCAGATTCAGATAATAGATCAGGCTGAGATTTCAATCCGTCAATCACTTCTCTCGCTAATGTTTCAGCTGCTTTACCGTCCGGCAAACAAACACGGGGAATAGCCGAATCTTTTCCATGATGACAATCGCAAGGTGTTACATACCAGACACACATCATAGCTCTAGTACCATGAAAACCTTTTTCTAAAGCTTCTTCACATGCAGCTAATACATCTGCCCCTGTCGGCGCAGCATGTAAACCTGGGCTTAATATCATCAGGAGCACAATTTTTTTAAAAATTCTCATGGAAAATGATTCATTTTATTTGAATTATTAAGATTATATACGCATAGTACGCCTCACAAAAATAGAGCACACTTAATCATCATTGGAGAACCCCATGCAATTAGTAAAAGATAAGGTCGCCGTTTTAAATTACACCTTGAAAGATAAAGAGGGAGAAATTATAGACCAATCCAATGATGGTTCATTCACCTATTTGCATGGCGCTAGAAATATTATTCCAGGCCTGGAAAATGCGTTAGTAAACAAGCAAGCCGGTGATAAAACCAGTGTGGTAATTGAACCTAAAGATGCTTATGGCGAACGTAGTCTGGAGAAAATTCAGCGAGTACCACTAAGCATGTTCCCACCCGATGTAGAGATAGCAGAAGGCATGCAATTTGAATCTGAATCCTCTGATGGCGAACGCGTTATCGTTACAGTAACCGCGATAGACGCAGGTGAAGTTGTCGTTGATGAAAATCATCCTATGGCTGGAGTACAACTTCATTTTGATGTAGAGCTTATTGAAGTAAGAGAAGCGACTGAAGAAGAATTAAAACACGGTCATGTACATGGTCCACATGGACATGAACACTAATGGAACTGGAGACCTTCTTAAATAAATTAAGTGACAAACCTGAGTCAATTGAATTTGCCGATACCATTTCTGCTATTGAACAAAATTACAATTATACCGCTACTGCTTTTACTAATGGTGATGTAACGAATGAAGCGGGACAAAATGAAGGCTCTTGTAAAATACTAGCTTTTGCATTTATTAATAATTTGACGGTAACAGAAACGCTAAATTGCTTTGGCAAATACTATCGTAATGATGTATTGGGTAATCCTGCTGGAAATGATCATCAAAATATACGGCAATTTATATTAGATGGTTTTGAAGGCGTTAAATTTGACGTTTTGCCATTACAAATTAAATCTTAAAAGAAAAAGAAGCAGGCAATAGACAAACAAAAATGACGTGCATGGATGCACTAATACTGCGAGTGCAGGAAGCACAAGAGCAGTGAAATCACAATAATCGTCCAATAATATCCTGGTTCATTTGCCTTATTAACAGTCCTCCCTGATGCGAATGGCACTTACTTAAGGAAAAATGCTGTCATGCTGGTGTATACCAGCATCCAGTAAATAAAAGTGTCCGCAAAGCGGACTCGTTGGAATCGACTGGATTCTGGCTTTCGCCAGAAAGACGAAGAATAGGTGGTTACAGGCATATTTCATAACGTTCGTCCTTAAGTAAGTGCAATTCCTCCCTGATGCCTTATCTTTTGCATAGACATCTCCTGTAAACAAACAGTAAATGGTATAAAAAAATATCAAGATTCCAATTCCTTTAAACGCACTCTTTTATTACTCTCTTCATTTAAACAACTAAACCAGCAACATAGCCTGAAGACCAGGCCCATTGGAAATTATATCCGCCTAGATGACCGGTGACATCAACTGCTTCACCAATAAAGTATAAACCTGTTTGAGTTTTACTCTCCATTGTTTGAGAAGATAAACTAACTGTATCTACACCACCCATAGTAACTTCCGCCGTTCGATAGCCTTCTGTACCAGAGGGCTTTAATTCCCACGAAGATAAATTCGAGACTATATTTTTTAAAACTTTATCAGGAATATCAGAGAGATATTTTTCGCGCCACTCCGGCCAGAATAAAGTTTCGAGTTCTTGTACTAACTTTTTCGCCAATTGTCGGGAAAATAAATTTCGTAGTAATAACTTAGGCTTTTCTTTTTTAGTGCTATTGATTATTGAAGCAATATCGTTATTTGGGAATAAATTAATATAAATACTCTCCCCTGTAGTCCAGTAGCTCGATAATTGCAAAGCAGCAGGACCACTCAAGCCACGATGTGTAAATAGAATATTTTCCTGAAATTGCTTTTTACCTGTCGACAATATAACTTCTTGCGAAACACCGCTTAATCGTTCAGATAATTCTTTAAAATAATCACTAAAAGTAAACGGCACTAGTCCTGCTCGCGTAGGAACAACAGGGATATTAAATTGTTTGGCAACCTTGTATGCAAAATTTGTTGCTCCCATTTTCGGAATCGATAATCCACCTGTAGCAATAACCAGACTAGATGATTCAAATTCACCAAGATTCGACTCTAATTTAAATCGTGCTTCAGTTTCTTCAATTACATTGGATGTAATCGAGGTAACATCACAATGCTTATGAATCTGAACACCCGCTTGTTCGCATTCATTTAACAACATCGCTAAAATTTCTTTAGCAGAGCCTTTGCAGAACAATTGTCCATGTTTGCGTTCTTCATAAGCTATGCCATGCTTTTCAACTAAATTAATAAAATCATACTGTGTGTAGCGACTTAAAGCAGATTTGCAAAAATGAGGGTTACTTGAAAGAAAATAGTCTGGATCAATATTCAGATTGGTAAAATTACATCGTCCACCACCCGACATTAGTATTTTTTTACCTATCTTGTTACTACTATCCAAAACCAGAACGCGGCGACCACGTTGACCGGCCGTAATGGCACAAATCAAACCTGTAGCACCACCACCAACAACAATGACATCGTAAATCATAACTTAATCTGAGATTCTTTGATTAATCTTCAATGATGGTCGCCTCGATTACCACGTAAACTTGTTCAAATGTACTCACTTTTATACTCCAAAAGATAAATCAAAGAAGCTGTATAATAGCGTATTATTTTATAATTCATTTTATTAAATTCAGACATGTTGGATATTACACAAATTGAATCCGAACTTGGGATCAATACCAAAGCAGCGATTATTGAACCACTACAACACCCAGTTCTGGATGAACATGAAATTCATCTCCATATAAAACGTGATGATTTATTACACCCCATCATATCGGGCAATAAATGGCGCAAACTTAAGTACACGCTTCTTTATGCATTAACTCACGGACACCAACATATTATTAGTATGGGCGGTGCTTATTCTAATCACTTACATGCACTTGCCTATATCGGTCATAAACTGAATATAAAAACAACCGGGCTCATCCGAGGTGAGCAACCAGCAGCAGAAAATCAAACCTTATCTGATCTGAGAAAATGGGGTATGACACTGGAATTTGTCAAGCGAAGCGCATTTCGTGAGCTTAGAAAAAATCGTGCACATGATTCTAAGCCAGCAAAACAATATAACGGTTTCTGGATAGCTGAAGGCGGCGCTAATCAGGATGCATTACGTGGTGTTTCTGAAATATTGCAAGAGATCGATATAGACTTCGATACATTAATATTGGCTTGTGGCACAGGAACAACGCTGGCAGGTCTAGCCAAAGTACTCCCTGCCTCTAAACAAGTGCTAGGCTTCTCCGCACTTAAAGGCGGTGGCTTTTTGGAAAAAGATATTAAAAAACTATTACGAAAAAACTCAAAACATAACTGGTCAGTTAACTTTGATTATCACTTCGGTGGCTTCGCAAAATCAAATGAGGAACTAACGTCATTTATTAGAGAGTTTCAATCACACAACAACATACCACTGGAACCGATATATAACGGTAAAATGCTATTTGGGTTGATTGATCTGATTAAAAATGGTTATTTTATTAAAGAACACAAAATTATTGCTATTCATACAGGCGGACTTCAAGGGAATAGTGAATAAACCTACAGCTTTCTATTCCTGACTATAACTATGTATCTTGTATTATCTTAATCAAAGCTTCGCCATGTCGATTTGCCATTTTTTCACTTACTTTATCTATTTTTAACAAATCAGATTTATTTTCAGGTGATAATTTTGCCATTGCTATCATTGCATGGTCCGCTAGTATCCATTTTCTTGGTCTGTTTCGTTCACGAGCAGTTATTTCTCGCCATGCAGCCAATTTTTTTACGATCTCTAACTGCTTACCTTTAAATCTTTTAGCAGCAAAGATTTTCTTCCACATTGTTTCCGGGTCAGGTTGATATGTTTTCGCTTTTGTTAGTCTTTCAGTTTGTGCATTAAAATCATGTAGGTTTTGCACATGTTTTATTTTTTCCAAAAAGACTTCATAGATTTTACCAAGATAGACCGCATCATCTACCGCATATCGAAGCTGCTCTTTTGTTAAAGGTCTCTTCTTCCAGTCAGCACGAGCGTGTCCTTTATCCAGTTCGATATCCAATACTTCCTTGACTAGATTTCCATAACCTATGCCTTGCGCATAATCAAATAATGGTGCGGCAATCTGTGTATCAAACAACGGTATTGGCACCGCACCTTTTATATGGAAAAATAATTCAAGATCCTGATGTGCCGAGTGAAATACTTTTGTAATGGATTCTTGATAAAGCAAATCGTATAAAGCTTGCAGATTTTTAATTGCCAGAGGATCGACAACAGCATGAACAGTTCCATTGGAAATCTGTACTAAACATAATTCAGGGTAATAGGTACTTACGCGTTCAAATTCAGTATCTACTGCTAACCATGCTGAGCCACTAAGTTCCTTACAAAGTTGAAATAATGATTCTTCATTATCAATAAATGTAAATGTTTCGGTCATATTGGCAATCAATATATTTATTGGATTATAACGCGCCGACTTCCTGCAAAGTGGAATAAATCGTTTCTGCCATTACTCGATAACCTTTATTATTCGGATGTACTGCATCAGACTTTAGTGAATTGTCACCCAGTATGTCAGGAACCAGATCTTCAATAAAAATAATATCCGTTGAGTCGGCTATCTTTTTATAAACTTCAAAAGAAGATAAAAACAAACCAGGCTTGGGAACGCCAAGTAAGATGACAGGAATATTTTTATCTTTAGCCAGTTGTATCATTTGTCGAACATTTGATTCCATCTTGCTCACACTTTTTTTTCGCAAGAGGTCATTGCCACCATGACATAGAACTAAAAGTTTTGGTTTATGTTCTTTCAATACTCCAGGTAAGCGTTTTAAACCTGCCACGGATTCCTCTCCAGAGATGCCGGCATTAATCACTTTAAGTCCCGATAATGTTTGCAATACAGCAGGATAACTTTCGCTTTTTATTGCGCCATTGCCATGAGTCAGGCTATCACCAAAGGCAAGTATAACAGCATCGCTGGGTAATTTTGACAGTTCAGGAGAAGAATCACCACAAGCACTAAGCAGGACAAGAATAATGATATTTAATAAAATTTTAATTTTCATATGTAGAGTATATCGTTTTAATTAATAATAATTTTCATATTGTAGCAAGGCAATTACGTCCGTTCTTTTTCGCTTTATAAAGCGCTGTATCTGCCGCCTTGAGAACTTCATCTGCTTTAATATATTTATCATTAGCTTGCGCAATACCAATACTTATCGTCACTGAAACTATTTTGCTGCCTCTGTTTTTACCGCGACGACCTCGACGTTTTTTTACATTTTCCTTCGACTTTGTACGATGTTCAGTATCACGCACTGTCATTCTATAGGCTTCTATATCTACACGAACAGCCTCCAGAAAGGGTTTGCTATACTCGATCTCTTTTCCTGAAAAAATGATACAGAATTCTTCGCCACCATAACGGTAGGCTGTACCACCGCCTTTTACTGCTGCAATATTTCTGGCAACCATTTTTAAAACTTCATCACCAATATCATGACCATGGGTATCATTAAAACTTTTAAAATGATCAACGTCTGCCATCGCTATTACATAAGATTTTCCCAAACCTTTTAAGCGTTCATTTAGAGCACGGCGACCGAGCAACCCGGTTAAATCATCACGATAAGCCATATCGTGAGCACCGCGCATTAAACTAACAATCAAACTGATACCAATAAAACTAAACATGACAACAGATATTTTTTGTAAATCAAAATAGGTCAAAATAATGAAAATAAATAATAGTGCCGATAACAATGCAGCATAATATTCATTATCCGTTTTATATATGCGATATAGTCCTGTAATAAATGCTGAGAAACATATGATAGACGCATTGATAGACAACAAATAATTATCAAACGGGCGAATAGAAAAATATTTATCCATAGTCATCATTAATGTCATTTCAGACACTGTTTTAAATATTATTGTGCTAATAACAAACAAGGCAGGGACGAGAGAAATAATTAAAACACCATAACGATTTCGCAAACCACGTTCTGGCAGGAAAAAGAATAGAAATAATGTCGCAGGTAATAAAATGCTTATGGATGTATAGATAAAGAGAGCACGGAATTCATTCAGAGAAACCTGTAATTCTGACTGAATAAAATAATAGACAAGTAGCAAAGCAAGTGAAACTGTAAATAAACGGGCATGGTTATAATTAACACATAAAACCATAGCTATACCAAGAGTGGCATAGGGTAGCCAGTTTAATAATTGTTGATACTCAGAATTTAAACCAATCGCTGATTCGCGAATATAAATAGCAATGAGTAATAAAATGACAGAGGGGAATAGCCTGCGTAACAAAAGCAGAGGCATAGTTTAACTTTCTGTAAGAGTTAAACTAATTTACTGTTCTTTATTCATGTCCATATCCATATTATCGAACGCTGCCAGCTTTTCCTTATGTTCAGCAATCATTCTCTCGTATATTCTGAGCTCTTCTTTTAATGATTCATTTTCAAGTTCAAGCCTGGTGATTTCTTCTTTCGCCTTTTGTAATTTCATATCTTCAGCATTAACTGTGAAAGATAAGGTCAGCATAAAAACAGTGGCTAAAAAAGCAGATATAATTTTATTCTTTATAAATTTATTCATAATCAAAACCCGTTAACTCCAGTTCTTTTAGTTTAAAAAATAGCTCACTCAAAGCTTCTTCAGTATATGGCTTAGCGGGTAGTTTACCCCATATTGGCGCTGGCCACGCAGAATCATTTCGATAACGGACAATATGATGTACATGACACTGCGGAACAATATTTCCCAATGCAGCCATATTCATTTTATCGCCCTTAAAGAGCCTCATCAACGCTTCTGCAAGCAACGAGGATTCTTTCAATAATTGTACCTGATCTTCTTTCGATAATTGATATATTTCACTGATATCCTGTCGATCTGGCACCAGAATAAACCACGGATAATTCGCATCACGCATTAACAAAAGGTGGCATAAAGAAAAACGACCAAGAACGACACAATCCTTAAGTAATTGCGGATGAATATCAGCCATGTTTGATTAATTCCTGCTTACATTGTCGACAATGATAACGCACACCTTTCAGTACTCTATTATGCCGTATACGTGTTAATTGATGCGTACGACAAACGCAATAGTAATCAAATCGTTGATAATATCTTGTTGGAATACCATCAAGATCAAAATGACAGGTGACACTTGCATCAGCATTAAACATCGCCATTATATTTTTCCATTCTTTACCATGCGGCTGTGTCTTTTTCATACCATACAAAACATCAACAATATAATGAGCCACTTCATGCGGTACTGTTGTCAAAAGATTTTCAGAAAAATATCTGGCGAAAATATAAGGATTGTAACGAATCATGCGACGGGATTTATTGACCTTATACATCCCCGCTGCTCTCCCCTTCAAATCAAACATGACAGGAATGGGCTCGAATGAATAGTCCAGTTTCGTGCTGGCTTGATATATAGTCGCTTCAGTTGCAGAGATAATCTGCTCTTGTTGTTCTGCTTGGATAGGTGTGACGTGCAACATTGAACCAACTCTGCCACATCGTAAGCAAAGCGGCAAACTATTACCGTTTCCGTCCTGTAACACTGAAAAAAATGGCTAAATACCTGACGATCAGAGCAATTAATTAATAAGTACGATCTGGTATATCGATTGCATTTATAGGCATGATATTTGGAAATTTCACAAAAACTTAATTAATGGAACATTATTTTGGCTACACCGATTTCACATAACTCGATACGAAATACAGGTATAGCCTCGCTTATTAATACGAACAACAATAAGTCGCCTGCTAATAATGAAGCAAGCATCTTTAGCAAAGAAGGTTATATGTTTGGTGAAGATGGCTTCTCCTTTGACGATCTAATTGACATTGTTAATCCACTGCAACATATCCCAATCGTCAGTTCGATATATAGAAAGATAAGCGGTGATGTTATTGCGCCAGCAATGAAAATTGCGGGTGGGGCGTTATTTGGCGGACCACTAGGCGCGGCGATTTCTTTTGTTACAACGACGATTCAATCTCAATTTATAACTAACAGTGTGGATTCAGATTCGCCGGAAATAGATCAACAATTGACCACAGTTAACCCAACAGCTATTGCAAGCAAGTCATCACAGCAATTCCCAAAACTAATAAATAGTAGCGACTATTATCTAGCAGACGACTTAGCAACTAATCATGATACCCCATCATCAGACAATACCCGTGGATGGGTACTTAGTTCAATTAGTATGGGTAAAGAAATCCCCATTGATAAAATGGGAAATAGTCATGCAAGCATTAATACTATACAAAACAGGCATTATCATCGTCCAGGAGATGGCATCGTCAACCTCGCCTATAAGAACACTGAAAACTACACAAATGTCATAACGTCAAACAAAGCTTTATCAAATAGTATTGATATCACGATAGGTTCAAGCTCTGAACCAGCAAAACCCGCTTTTTCTATTTAGGGGTAATAAACCGTCCCGCATAAAACAACCTGATAGGTTGATTTACATTCACTCAGTCTTTCTTTTAAACTCCCCTACATGACATCAATGCTTCCCGATTCACTATTATGGATACCGGAATCCATAGTGAACACACTATTAGAATATTATGATTATCCTCATCCAGAAAAGCCCGGAGAAATTATCGAGGGTTATGATAAAGATCATGTTTTAAGAACAGCAAAAATGTGTGCTGCTGTTGCGCATGACCTGGGACACAATAAAGAACGGGTTCGTCATTATCAAATTGCCTGTTTACTACACGATTTGGGGCGAGCTGGTCTTGATCAGGATTTATTTGGAAAAATCTGGACCTGGGCGCGCACTCAAAATATTCCAACACGGCCTGCAGAATGGCGTGCACTACATCCACAAACAATTTATGAAAAAGAAACTGAAGCATTCTGGGAGCTATACCAAACCCAACTACAAGAACAAGGTATAAAAATAAATGCATGGGCAAAAGAACAAGTCGAAATGCGACTGGGTTATGCTCGTCGTCTAAGTCGATTACTTGAACAGGTAAAACCAAAACTTGAAAAAAATGATATCCAATGGTCTACGTGGATGGAAAAAGTGAGTCTATATTATTATTACCCTGAAAAACTGGCTGAAGAACCGGATTGGCTACGTCAACTGGGTGAAATTCTTGTCGCTTGCGAACAACTGGAAGCCTACAGTAACCGCGAACGTGGTAGCGATTACTATAATCGTAACGATGAAAGCTTTGCAGACGCCTTTGATTATCTAGATAGCTTAAAAGAAAAAGGCCAACTCAGTGCAAAAGTACTTAATGCTGTTCGACGTTTAACGGCACAGGGGACATTTGACGCTATACTCACAGAAGCTCGTAATGGGCACATATCTGAAAAAGATCTGAGCTTTCTTAGATCGTTAAACACATAAAATCACAACGTCATACTGGCGTATGCCAGTATGACGTCGGAATAAGGGATTTGTGTAGAAGAGACAGGCGTAGGCGGGTATCCAGTAAGTCATAGATTAACGTGATAACATAATTCACTGGGTTCCCGCCTCGGCTATGGTTCCTGCTTCGCTCTACCGACTACATCCGTATAGTCGTGCGCGGGAACGACGTGTTAATGGGACAGCAGTAATATATTAATAGAGGAATGATATGTCAGTAGTAACACAACAATTCTCACTTGATATGCAAGGTGATACAAAAATAGAAAATATCACTGAAAAATGTCAACGCTTGTTAAAAGAATCCGGACTTAATGCAGGCATAGTTACCTTATTTATAAAACATACCACAGCATCCGTCATGATCTTTGAAGACGAGCCCGGCTTACGCAAAGATACTAAAGATATCTGGAATCAGTTAATCCCGGCTAATCCTCAATGGCAACATAATACGCGTAACAAGGGAGAAGATAATGGACATAGTCATCTACGTGGACAAATCCAGGGGCAATCATTAACTATTCCATTTACAGAAAGCGCATTAATGTTAGGAACATGGCAACAAATCGTCGTTGTCGACTTTGATACTTGCGCAAGAACACGAGACATTATCGTTCAGATTATGGGCGAGTAACTATTTTCTCAATTTATCCAATAGATTTGGATGACATATAATATTAGTAAAAACAATAAGTTATATATTTACAGAGATAAATATTTTAATTTATTGAGAAACACTATTATTTGTATGTACATATACCGTACATGTACTATACTTTTATTATTTCCAGATATTAATGGATTATGAAATGAAGGATCACAACTACAAAGATGAACGATTTGATTTGCGCATGAGTGCAGATATAAAAACTTTAGTTGCCCGCGCTGCTGAAGTTGCAGGTACGACAATGAGCGCATTTATGATTGAAACTGTTCGGGATAGAGCAATCAGATTAATCGAACAACAAGAACAAATTGTATTAAACAATAAAGCACGCGATGTGTTTCTAAATGCCCTTGCTAAGCCCTCTGCCCCAAATGCTAAGCTTCGTCGTGCCTCTAAGAAATATCAGGCTGAAGAAATTAATTAAAAGTATTGCCTTAAAGGAGTTATATGATGCTCAGGGTCGAGCTTCTACAAAAATCTCATAAAAAAGATCATTTTGATTGTGGGATTAAATCGCTTAATGACTATCTCATTCGTTATGCACGTCAAAATGATCAAAAAAGTATTTCCAGAACCTTTGTAGCCACTGATGATGAGAAAGTCATACAAGGTTATTATTCGATATGTTCAGCTTCAATCAACTTTAAAGAATTACCTGAGAATATTTCAAATCAATTACCCCGTTACCCGATACCCGCAGCTTGTTTATCTAGATTAGCTGTAAATCTAAAAATGCAAGGCACAGGCTTGGGAGAACATTTACTGTTTAATGCGTTGAAGCGAATTTATTTAACTTCAAATGAAATGGGAATAAAGTGCATCATAGTTGATTCAATTAATGAAGAGGCAAAATCTTTTTATGAAAGTTATGGTTTTATTAATTTACCTGATCAGAATTTAAAACTATTCTTGCTTATCGATACAATTAAAAAATTATTTGAATAGTTTTATTAATCACTTCCTATATCTACTTCGCCTTCGACATAATACCAACAACCATCAATTCGACGGAAAGCAGACTTTTCATGCAAGATACCTGGCGAATCATCATCACTCTTGTAATAAGCATTAAATTCAACTTTACCCTCATCTGCTTTTTGTTGGCTGTTTAATATTTCCAGTTTCACCCATTCCATATTTTTTTCAGAAAGCGATGCAACAGTGTGGCCTTTTGAGGATTCAGGTAACCATGTGTTCATTAAATATTCACCATAATTACCCAACGCATATGCGGTATATCGGGAACGCATTAATTGTTTCGGTGTCGCAGCAACAGCACTTTTATTAAGAAAGCGTTCGCAACATTTTTTAAATGGTTGGCCGCTATCACATAGACAGGTTTCAGTCATATGAAAAATTTATGTTTTATATGGCTCTATATGAATAAAGGCATCACCAACATTGAATCGCTCTTCTATCATTGTCTCAATTTGATCAGCGATTTTATGTGATTCCTCAGTTGTTAATTTAGCATTCACTGAAACCACCATATCTATGGCAATATCTGATCCAATCCATCGTGAACGAATACGCCCTACTTCTTTGACTCCTTCAATATTCATAACAGCCACATTAATATCTTCAGGATCGATAGCATACTCATCGACAAGCACAGGAAATGCAGTTTTAAATAATCGGTAAGCCATATAAAGAACAAAACCGGCAACACCTAGTGCACATAATCGATCAAGTATTAAAAATCCCATCGTTGATAATTGCCAACCCACAATAACAACTAGCGTGGTTAATACATCGGCAAAGGTATGTGCCGCATCGGCGAGCATAATGCTGGATTTCAATTTTCTGGCCCAATAACGTTCCCACGCCGCCAATGCGATATTTATAACGAGCACTGTTATCATTACGGCGAGCTGCCAATTGCCGCTAATAATCTCCGTTGTTTCTTTTATAACTGCATTCTTTGCAATTTCAAATGCAAGCACGGCCAACAAAGTAGCCAAGACAAAGACCGCTAAGGTTTCAAATTTACGATGTCCATACGGATGTTCACGATCCGCTGGCATTGCAGAAATACGAACAACAACCCAGGCAACAATATTATTTGCAACATCTGTTAAGGAATGGATCGCATCGGCAATAATTGCTAATGACCCGGTTGATAAACCAACAAGTAATTTTGCTATCAAGACAACAAAATTGACACTACCTTCAATAATAATCAGGCGATGAATCTTTTTGTCGCGTTCAGAAAATTCAAATTTTTCCAATTTATAAAACCTATGTTAGACCACAATTGTTTTGTTTGATGGCTTATTATATGAGGGAATATTACGTTTGTTACTAATTTTGAGAATAAAATAACATAAATAAATGTAGCATTACTGGAAATACCTGTTAATGTGCGCGCGTCTGTGGCACTTACATGCGCACAGAGCGTCATCTTTAGTTGTTAATTAGACTTATCTCATATTAATTAATATGAATATTTACTGAGTCTAAAGCCCCTCCTTTCGAGAAGCCAATTATTTGTATGCCGCAACAACGGCAAAACACTCTTATGCCTCGGACTGCTCCGCAATAATGCGCGTGCGCCGAAATACAAGTCATCTTATGTAGATTTAAGCTAGAAATAGCAAAACGGATGACATAACAAGATTTAGGAATACTTTATTAAATGAAATTTGAAACACTCGGATTATCCGAAAAATTGTTACGCGCTGTGCGTGACAACGGCTATACAAAGCCAACCCCTATTCAGGCACAAGCCATCCCCGCTATATTAAAAAAATCGGACATCATGGCAGCTGCACAAACTGGCACAGGTAAAACTGCCGGTTTCACATTACCCATATTGCAATTACTCAGTAACAAACCAAAAGTAAAAAGCAATCATGTTCGTGCGCTCGTATTAACTCCCACGCGTGAACTTGCAGCACAAGTGCAAGATAGCGTAGTCACTTATGAAAAACATATGCACCTTCGCTCTGCTGTTGTCTTCGGTGGCGTTGGAATTAACCCACAAATGATGAAGCTACGACGTGGCGTTGATGTATTAGTCGCCACGCCCGGTCGCTTACTCGATCTCTATCAACAAAATGCGATCCGTTTTAATGAACTTGAAATACTGGTACTTGATGAAGCTGATCGTATGTTGGATATGGGATTCATCCATGATATTAAAAAAATTATGGCTCTGCTGCCAAAGCAGCGTCAGAACCTGATGTTCTCTGCCACTTTCTCTGATGAAATT
>Ga0209992_10002732_pt1 | contig 15726 bp, 8 predicted proteins | sample 2SBtaG_2_FD_182564 | JGI IMG/M metagenome (GOLD analysis project Ga0209992, IMG submission 182564) | Deep subsurface microbial communities from Kolumbo volcano to uncover new lineages of life (NeLLi) - 2SBTROV12_ACTIVE470 metaG (SPAdes)... | ecosystem: Environmental > Aquatic > Marine > Volcanic... | reverse complement strand
GGACCCCACGACAAACGCGCTGCCCGCCTGCAGTTGGCCGACCACAAGGCATCCGACCTTGACGACAGCGCGAGCGCGTTCCAGCTCATCGCCGACGAATTGGCCGAAGGGGGCGACGACCTCGAGGACCTGTACCGACTCGCCGAGGCGTATGGTGATGCCGCCGAGCTGACCGAGCCGCTATGGACGCTGCTGGAGACGGAAGCGAAGTCGCTCAGCGGCGATGAGGCCAACGATCGTTGGCTGACGTTGGCGATGCGGGCTGTTGAGCACAAATCCGGCCATCGTGCGGCGCGCCGTTATGCAGAGAGGGCCCAGGACGCGGGCGGTGATGCGGATGTCGCGATCGCGGTGCTCGACCAGGTCTACGACGCCGGCTCGGCCGTTGACGACGACCTTATTGATCGGCTCGTCGCCTACCACAGCGTGGCGAACGCGCCGCGTGCGGCCGTCTTGTTGCAGTCACAGGCCGACAACGCGACGTCCAAGAAAGCGCGGATCAAGTCGCTGACCCGGCTCGCAGACTTTGCGGCGAGCGAAGTCGGTCGGGAATCTGGGCTCGATGCGCTGGCGCCGCTGCGGTCACTCGCGCTCGTGGAGCCGACCAAAGCCCGGCGCTGGCAGAAGCTGCGCGCCATGGCCGGGGACGACCGGGCGGGTGACGCGCTCGACACGGTCATGCAGGCGTTCGAAGACGCGACCAAGGACGGACTGCGACACGATCTGCTCAATGTCGCGGCGGACGTGGCGAGCGATGCCGGAGACGCGGAGTCGGCGGCCGGTTACCTGCGCATGGCGCTCGACGAGGTCGACAAGCCGACGACGCGCAAACGTCTTCGCGAGCTGCTCGGTGATGCCGGCCAGGACGAGGAGCTCGCGATCGAGCTCGAACAGGCGGCGGAACGCGACCCGGACAAGGCCGTCCAACACCTCGAGGGTGCGCTGGCGCTCTGGCTCGACAAGGTCGGGGACGCCGAGCGCGGGATGCTGGTACTCGACCGACTGCTGGAGGCGGCGCCTGACCGGATCGACCTGGCGGATCGGCGGCTTGACGTCATGCGTCTCAACGGCCACGACGGCTACGGTGACGCGCTCGAAAAAGCGGTGGCGTCCGCCCGCGATTCCGACGACGCCAAGCGCCTCGCAAGCCTGCTCGCCAAACTGCTGGACGCGCGCGGCGAGACTCTGAAGGCGGCGCAGCGTTTCGCCTTGATGAACGAACTCGCCGGACTCAGCGCGTCCACCGAAGCGCTCGCCGCGTTCGTCGATGTCATGGCCAGCGAAGCCGATGAGCTCGAAACCGCCGACGCCCGCAAGGTGTTCGGGTGGCTGCTCGACAACGTAGAAGCTGCCTCCGAGCCCGATCGGTACGCCGGGGCGCGCCTGCAGCAACTCGGGATCATCGAAGACGAGGCCGAACAGCTCATCATCCTCGACAACCTCGTCGTGCACGCCACAGAAAACATGGCCGACCCCGACAGCGCCATCGAGTGGGCCGCGCGCGCTTTGTTGCTCGACGCCGGCAACGACGACCGCATCGGCGCGCTGCTCGACCTCGCCAAGACCGGTGAAGCAGACAGCGCGATCCCTGCCTTGCAGGCGGCCATCGGTGGACGGGACGCGGAGGCGCTCCTGGGTGTCGACGCCTACGTCGCCCTGCTCGGCCTCGACGCGACCGACGAAGACAGTCAGCAGCTGCTGCTCACGCGCTGCGTGGATGCCGAGAGCGCCAAGGCCGTGTCCGATGCGGCCGTACCGATGCTCCGCGACGCCGGCCAACACCGGGCCGCCGCCGATCTCGCCCGCGCTGCCATCGAACACCAGCCAGCAGCCGAACGCGGACCTGCCCTGGTCGCCCTCGCAACGTCCATGGCCAACAACCTCGGCGAGCCGGCTGAAGGCATCGCCCTGTTGACCGGCGCGCTCGCGTCAAGCGACGACGCGGACGCTCTGCTCGAGACGTCCCACGGCTTGGCGACGGAGCATAACGCCATCGAAGAGTGGCTCGCCGCCATCGAGTCCCAGGTCGCCGACGGCACGCTGACAGGGGACATCGCACAAGCCGCGGTCGCGCGCGGGGCCGCCGTCGCGCTCGACGATATCGAAGACCCGGTTCGCGCCGCCGACCTGTGGACACGCATTTGGGACGCCGACCCGGAAAACTTCGACGCCCGCGACATGGTGCTCGCGATGCGTCGTGCCGCGGCAGATGCCGAGCAGCTTTCGGCAGACCTCGAACGGGCTGTCATCCAGGGCGGACCCGACATCGCGGACCTCTCCGTCGAGCTTGCGGTGCTCTGTCACGAAGAGTTGGGGCGTTCACGCGAGGCGCTCAGCACGGTTCGCACGGTGTTGCGGCGGGATCCAAACCGCGACGATGCGCTCCTCGTAGCCGAACAGCTCACCGAAGACGTCACCCATCGACGCGCGGCGCTGGCATTGCTTGAGACCGCGTACCGCAACTCCGAACGATGGGGCGAGCTTGCGGACGTCCTGCGACGCATCGTCAGCGACACGAAGGGCCGCAGCGCACTCAAGGCGATTCACTCTCTCGCGGACGTGCAACTGACCCACCTCGACGCGCCCAAGGACGCGCTCGACAGCCTGACGACCGCGCTGCAGATGGAGCCGTCGGCGCGCCTGCTCGAACGTTCCTTGAAGCTCGCCCGGGACCACGCCAGCGCCGAAACGCCCGCGCGCCTGTACGACCTTGCGCTCAACGGCAGCCTGCCGGCAGACGACCGCTCCGACGTCCTGGCCAGCGCCGCCGACCACTACTTCCAGGAACGCAACGAGCCGCGGAAGGCCGAAGAGCTGTGGCGCTCCCTGCTTGAAAACGAGCCGACGCACGCCGGCGCCTACGATGGTTTGGACGCGATCTACGAAAGCGAAGACCGGTGGGACGAGCTGATCGCGCTGCTCGAAGCGCGGGTCAAACACGCCAAGGACAGCGCCGACGAGATCAGCATCCTGCATCGGTTGGGCGGCATCGCGCAGGCCACCAACCGCAACGACGTCGCCATCGAGACGTTCGAGCAGCTCGTCGCCATCGAGCCCGATGACCACGACCACATCATCAACCTGGTCGAGTTGCTCCGCGTCACGCGCAACCCGCGGAAGCTGGCCGATGCGCTCCAGAAACTCGCGGATTCGCACGACGAGAAGCACGAGAAGTCGCGCGCGTTGACCGAAGCCGGCCACCTCTACGCGACACGCCTCGAGCAGCCGGATCGCGCCGAGAAACTGTTCGTCCAGGCGTTCGATCTCGATCCCGGCTCCGACGAAGCGTTCAAGTGGCTTGAGACCCGCCTCGTCGGCAACTCGTCCAAGCTCCAGCGGCTCTATCAGCACAGGAGTTCGGGTGTCGACGAAGGTGCGCCGCGAACCCGTGTCCTGCGCAAACTCGCGGCCTTGTATAGCGAGGCTGGTCGCGGTGAACAGGCGAGGGCTGTCCTCGAAAAGGCGCGCGAAGGCGACCAGGACAACGAGGCGATCGACGAGGACCTGCTGCTGCTGTGCGAGAAACACGGCGACTCCGAGGGCTTCGAGGACGTGGCCAAGCGGCGACTGCAGCGCGGTGTTGGCAAGGCCGAACGGGCGCAGCTGCTCGAGAAGCTCACGAAGATGGCGCTCGATCACGGCGGCGACGCAAGCAAGTGGCTGGACCGGCTGCGGGAAGTGACGGACAACGGCGCGCTCATCAAGCACTTCGAGGGCTTGGTTCACGCCTCCAGCGAGGACCCGGAGACGGCCGCCCAGGGCCTCGAGAGCGTCATCAAGGAGACGAGCGACCCCGGCGAACAAGCCAAGCTGCTCGAACAGGTCGCCGACCTCTACCTCAACAAGCTCGACCGGCAGGCGCGCGCCATCACGGCCTATCAGCGCATCCTCAAGCTCGACGCGAAACGCTACGATATTCAGCGGAAACTGGCCGATATCTTCCGCGATCGTGGCAGCCACGAGGCGCTGGTTGAGACGCTCCGCAAGTGGCTCAGCGCGGTGGATGATGCGCCGTCCAAGGTGCCGATCCTGGCCGAGATTGGCGGCGTACAGCTCGAGTTGGGGCAAACCGAAGCCGGTACAGCCACGCTGGAGCAGGCCTACGAGATCGACCGCAACACGATGGCTGTCAACGCGCAGCTCGCGGGCCTCCTGCACGCTGATGGTGCGACGGAGCGAGCCGCGGAAATGCAGCATTGGGTCGTCGACCAGCTGCGTCGCGAACGCAAACGCGACGAGCTTCCCACCGCTGCGACGCTCGCCGGCGAGATGTATGTCGTGCTCGGGCAGCACAAACAGGCGCAGCGCTTCTTCCGGACCGCCTTGCAGGCCAACAAGGGCCACATCCCGGCGACGCTGGGGCTGGGCACCACCTACCTCGACAGCGGCAACCCGCAGCGCGCCATGACCGAGTTCGAGAAGGTCGCGCGCCTGCCCGCCCGCAAGGCCGAAGCTTCCGATCGCGCGGCGGCCTACGTCGGAGTCGCTCGCTGCTGGTTGGCGCAGTCCAAACGTGCCCAGGCGCGCGCCGCGATCAACAAGGCGCTGGCCCTGCAGGCCGACAACAAGGACGCCATCGCGCTTCTCAGCGAAGTCTAGCCCGCCCAATCGGCGACTCCACGCGAATTTGGCGCGGCGTTGCCCACTGCAGGATTCCCCATGAGCAAGACCCAAGTCGCCGTGATTGGCGCGACCGGATATGGCGGCGCTGAGCTGTTGCGTCACCTGCTGGTTCATCCCGCCGTCGAAGTCACGCGGATCGTCGCCAAGGACCACATCGGCAAGCGCATCGACGGTGTCGTCCTGTCGCTCAGCGGGATGACAGACCTGGTCGTCGAGGACCTCGAGCCGGAAGTGGTCGCCAAGGACGCGGAGCTTGTTTTTCTCGGCCTGCCCCATCGCGTCTCCGGGCGACTCGCGTGCCGCTACGCCGATCTCGGCTGCAAAGTCATCGATCTATCGGGCGACATGCGGCTGCTCGATGCCGGCGCGTATGCCGCGTACTACGGCGTCGAACACCCCCTCCCCGACCGCCTCGGCAGCTTCGTCTACGGTTTGCCCGAGCTGTTCCGCGACAAACTGCGCGGCGCCGATCGGATCGCGAGTCCCGGCTGTTTTGCCACCGCGATCACGCTCGCATTGCTGCCCTGGGCGCGCGCAGGACTCCTGTCCGGACGTGTTCGGGTTGCGGCGATGACCGGTTCGTCCGGATCGGGCGCCAATCCCAGCATGACGACCCATCACCCGCTCCGCGCGGGCACGATGCGCCCCTACAAACCGCTCGTTCACCAGCACACGCCCGAGATCCAACAGAACCTCATCGCCGCCGGTGCGCCCGAAGCTGTCCTCGATTTCGTGCCCGTCTCTGCGCCGATTGTCCGCGGCATCCTGACGACGTGTTTCTTTGACGTGGCGGCCGAGCACTCCCCCGATTCTCTGCGCGACGTACTCCGCGAATCCTACGCCGATGAGCCCTTCGTCCGCACGATCGAAGGCCGTCTGCCCGAGGTGGGCGCGATCGCCGGCAGCATGTATTGCGATGTCGGTGTCGCACCGGGCGACCTGGTCGTCGACGGCAAGCGAACTGTGGTTGTGCACAGCGCGCTCGACAACCTCGTCAAGGGCGGCGCCGGGCAAGCGGTTCAGTCGATGAACCTCGCGCTCGACCTCGACGAAACGACCGGTCTGCGCGCCCCGTCGCTCTGGCCGTAGCTGCAGAGTTCCGTCATGTCTTGTGTGCTCGTGAAATACGGCGGCGCGGCGATCGACGATCCTGCCGACCGTACCCGCCTGATGCGCGATCTTGCGCGGCTCCACGACGCTGGAAGTCGCGTGATCGTCGTGCACGGCGGCGGACCGCAGATGACCGCGGTTGCTCGTTCGCTCGGGATTCAACCGACGTTCGTCGGCGGCCGTCGCGTGACCGACGCAGCGATGCTCGAAGTCGTGCAAATGGTGCTCGCTGGGCGAATCAACACCGACCTGATGGCGTCGGCGCTCGGTGCGGGGTTGCCGGCCATCGCGATGTGTGCTGCTTCGGGCCGCTTCGTGACCGCGGTCAAACGGCCACCGCGAAAGGTCCCCGGCGCCGATCATGCCGTCGATTTCGGCTTCGTTGCGGACGTCGCCAAGGTCGATCCCAAGCCGATTACGACCCTGTGGGACGCCGGATTCGTGCCCGTCCTGTCCTCCCTCGTCGCCGACGCCGATGGTCAGCTGCTCAACCTGAACGCGGACACGCTCGTGCGATCGATCGCGGGCTCATTGCCGCTTTCGGACGTGGTCTACGTAGCGGACGTTCGCGGCGTCTTCGCCGACATCGACGATCCATCCAGCCATATCGCCAGCATCCACGAGTCGGACATCCCGGGCCTCATCGACAGCGGCAGTGTGCGCGGCGGAATGATCGCGAAGCTCGACGAGATCGGGCAGCTCGTTCGCGCCAACAAGCTCAGCGCGTGGATCGTCGGCCGAGATACCGACCAGCCGGTCAGCTCCGCGCTCCACGGCGAACCAGCACAGCGCACGCGCATCCACGCGGACTGACGCGGTTTTGGGCCGCCCAGCTCCGGTTGCCGTTTGGATCCCAGCGCGCGACTATGCCGCGTCATGCCCGGTTGCCATCCCATTGCCGTCAGGAAAACCGCCAGCATCGCAGCTTTCGTTGCGTTCTTGGCGATCTTTTTGTCTTGCAGCGGCGCCCACGCCGTAACGCTCGACGGCAAGTGGGGCATCGGCTTCGAAGAGACCTTGACCGGCGTCATCGACCCGACCGACCCGGACCGAAGCGCGATCGCGATCCCCGCATCTGGCCTCTCACTGCGGCGATTTGTGGGCGACCTGGACGTCGAACTCGTGCTCGGAGCGCGGTCGGTGTTCCCCAGCTCCGGCACCACAACATGGGCCGCGTTTGCGTCGATCGGCGGGCACTACGCATCGTTCCGATCGCCCCGCGCGAACCTCTCCGTGGGGCTGCGCGCGATTGTGGGCGCCTACAAGCCATCCAGCACCGCCCAAAACACGACAACTCAGGTCGGATTTGCGTTCGAGATCCCGATCCGCGCCGTCTTCTTCCTCGCCGATCAATTCGCGCTGTCCGGCTCCGTGGGCATCGTCGGCGCGATCGAAGGCAAAGACGGCAACCCGCTCACCGGCGGCAAGGACGCTGTGAAGGTCAGCCTCTTTCGCGGCGGGTTTTCCGGCGGGCTTGGCTTCATCTTCCTCTTCGATTGAACTGCGGCCCCTCCCGCAAGCGCGCTGCATGGTCGGCGCGGAGACAACGCCATGGATTCTGTCACGCACCGCATTGCGCTTTTGCCCGGCGACGGCATCGGCCCCGAGGTGACCACCGAAGCAACCCGCGTGCTGCACGCCGCTTGTGAGCGTTTCGGGATCTCGGTGACCACCAAGTCGTTCGACCTCGGCGCCGAACGTTACCTGCGCACGGGCGATACGATGCCGCAGGACGTCTTTGAGCACCTGCGCGACGACTTTGACGCCATCTTGCTTGGCGCTTTCGGCGATCCCCGTGTTCCCAAGCAAGTGCACGCGCGCGACATCCTCCTCGGCCTGCGTCAGCGCCTCGATCTGTACGCCAATGTGCGGCCGGTGCAGCTGATCGAGGAGCGCTTCTGCCCGCTCAAGGGTCGCGGTCCCGACGACATCGACATGGTGATCGTGCGCGAGAACACCGAGTCCGTTTACGCGGGAATCGGCGGCACATTGCGCCCCGGAACGCCTCATGAGGTCGCGCAAACTGTGATGATTTCAACCCGCATGGCATGCGAACGACTGCTCCGCTACGCCTTCGAGTTGGCCCGGCAGCGCAAGGGATTCTTCACCCTGTGTGACAAGGCCAACGCCATCGAAGACGCCCACGGGTTGTGGCGGCGCACCCTGGCCGCAATCAATGACGAATACCCCGACGTCGAGGCCCGCACGCTCTACGCCGACGTCGCCGCCATGCGCATGGTCACGCACCCCCACGATTTTGACATCGTCGTCGCCGACAACGTGATGGGCGATATCCTGAGTGACCTTGCAGCCGCACTCGTCGGTGGCCTCGGCCTGGCACCAAGCGCTTCGGTTCATCCCGGTGTGCACGCGCTGTACGAGCCCGTGCACGGATCTGCGCCCGATATTGTCGGAACCGGCAAGGCAAACCCGCTCGCCGCCATCCTCTCCGTCGCGATGTTGCTGCGTGATTTCGGTCACAACGACGCCGCCGATGCCGTGTCGAGCGCGTGCAAGAACGCGGTACTGGGCCGCCACACTACGCCAGACCTTGGGGGAACGCTTGCGACCGCCGACGTCGGCACCTACATTTGCGGCTCTTTGGCGCAGGCCTGAGCCTTTTCGGGCCGTTGCGCCCCTGCACCAGATAACGCGCACGACGACCTCTCCGTCCCGCGCGATGGGAGCCGCCCCATGGGTGATCGCACCGGTGATCAAGCGCATAACGCCGCCGCAAACGCAGGACTACGCGCCGATGCGCCCGACGGACAGCTGACGTTCGGCGGCCGGATCCTCTTTCTCTACGACGATCCCGGCCTGATCCGGCGGCAGCTCGATGGCGAAGACCTGCCGTGGGACCCAAGCCTGCCGCTCATCGACAACATCAGCACCGACGAAATCACGCCCGGCTGGGTGTGCTTCCACTTTGACGAGACCCTGGGCGACTACTCTTTGGTCGGGCTTCGCGGCGGTGTCATCAAGCACATGGACCTGCGCAACGGCGGCTTCTCCGTCATCGTCTCGGGGCGTTCCAAGGGGTGTGGCAGCAGCCGCGAAACCGCCCCGTTTTCCGAGCAGGCCGCCGGCATTCGCCTCGTCATCGCCAAGAACATCGAGAAGATCTACGGCAACAACTGCCAGAATATCGGCCTGTTGACGTCGACCGACTTCGGCCTCATCGAGCGCATACGGGCCGGCGAGTCGATCGACCTGGACGAGTTCACCGAGGGCTTCGACCCGGTCGCGGGCGAGATCGTGCGACGCGGCGGCCTCTTCAAGTTCAACCAGGCGCGGCTCGCCGGCGATTTCGTGCCCCCGGCTGTCACGACGGCCAAACGTCCGCTCAACCTCGTTGAAAAGATCATCGCGCGCCACGCCATCACCGACGCAACGACCGGGGCCGCCGGGGTCGAGGCCGTGCAGCCGGGCGACGCCGTCTTCGTGCGCGCGAACGTCCGTTTTTCGCATGACTACACGACCGCGATGGCGCAGGCCTCGTTCAAGTCCGCGCTCGGCGACGACGCCAAGGTGTCCGACCCATCCAGCATCTACGCGTTTCGCGACCACCTCACCTTCTTGCCGCAGGTGATGAGCGAGAAGCACCGCGAGATGGGGCTGCTCGAAAAGGCCGGCGCGCTCGCGTCGATTCAGCGCAACTTCTGCAAAGAACAAGGCATCCGCCTGTACGACGAGACCGAAGACGGCAGCGGCAGCGAGGCGATCTGCCATAACGCCGTGCTCGAAGACCTCGCCCTGCCCGCCGATATCGTCGTCGGCACCGATTCGCACACGTGCACGGCCGGCGCGCTCGGCTGTTTCGCGTTCGGTGTCGGGTCGAGCGACATCGCCAACCTCTGGTACACGCGCGACATCCGCGTGAAGGTCCCCAGCTCGGTGCGCATTGAGGTCAGCGGGCGAGCGCGGGCCAATATCACCGCCAAGGACCTGATGCTCTACACGATGTCGCTGCCCTACTTCCGCGAGGGAAAGGCGATCGGCAAGGTGCTCGAGTTCGGTGGCGACGGCATCGCGGCGCTGCCCATGGACGAGCGCGCCACACTCACGAACATGGCGGTCGAGGCCGGCGCGACAACCGGCATCATCGAAGCGGACGATGTGGTGCTCGACTACCTCGCCAAGATGCGCGATGGGGTCGACGTCGAAGCGCTGCGTGAACGCCTCCTGCGCGTGGATCGTGGGGCGACCTACGACGAGATCTTTCACGTCTCGTTGGCGGACCTTTCGATGATGGTCGCGACGCCGGGCGATCCGCGAAATGGTGTACCCCTGACCGAGCTTTCGCCCGAGCCGATCGCCGTCGACATCGCTTACGGCGGCTCGTGCACCGGCGGCAAGATGCACGACATGGACCTGTACGCGTCCGTGCTCAAGCGCGCGCTCGCCAAGGGCATGACGGTCGCCGATGGCGTGTCGCTGTACATCCAATTCGGCAGCCAACGCATCAAGCAGTATGCGGTCGACCAGGGCTATCTCGACGTCTTCGAGCAGGCCGGCGCCAACGTCATCGATCCGTCATGCGGCGCGTGCATTCGGGCCGGTCCGGGTGTGTCGACGTCCACCGACCAGGTGACGATCAGCGCGATCAACCGAAACTTCCCGGGACGTTCGGGTCCAGGCAACGTGTACCTGGCAAGCCCGTTGGTGGTCGCGGCGTCGGCGATCAAGGGCCACATCGCCAGTCCGAATGACATCTGAGTTCTTGCATGTATGCCGCTCGCGTCAAAGGCGACAGCGCACTACAATGACGGCATGACCAACGCTCCAATCGAGCCCGTGATGCGCCGCTGTTGCGTGGCGATCGGCCTGATCGCGGCGTGCTGCGTCATCGTGTCGGTTACGGCCGTCCCGACCGCGCACGCAAAGGCGACCGATGACGCGATCGGCAAAGCCATCGAGCTGCGCAAGTCGGGCCAGTTCGATACCGCGCTCAAGCTCCTCCAGGCGGTCATCGTCAACGACCCTTCGAACGCACGCGCGTTCCTGGAGCTCGGGGTGTTGCACGCCATTCACGGCGATCTCGGCAGGGCCTCCGAGGCGTTTCGGCAAGCCCTGCGCCTTGATCCGAAGATGGTCGCGGCGCGACGCAACCTCGCCGAGACGTTGCGCGCAGACGGCAAACACGACGAAGCGTTGCCGATGTACCGTGATCTCGCGCGAATGCCGAAATACCGCGTGTTGGCGCTGCGAGGGACCGCGATTTGTGCCGAGGGCGCCGGGCGAAAGGAAGACGCACGCGCCGCTCTGAACACGCTCAAGCGAGAACAAGCCGGCACAGCGGTCGCGTCCTGGGCCGACATTCGCCTGCGGGTTCTCTCCGACACGGGTGCGGACGCGGGAATCTCCGCCGAAGCGGCCGAAAAAGAAGGAAACGCGCACTTTGTGGCCGGCCGACACGCTCATGCGCGGGCCTGGTACCAGCATGCTTGTGACGTCGGGCCGACCGCCGATCGGTGCTTCCGGCTCGCGATCACCCAGATGGGCGCGCACGATTTCCTCGCCGCCGTCGCGTCGCTGCGCAAGTCACTCGCCATCGATCCGGGACACATGCCGTCACTCTCTGCCTGGCCGACCGCCATGCGTTGGTTGCGCACGCGTGGCGATGGCGCGCTCAACGTCGATCTGCCGACGGCGACCGACGAGCGCCCCATAACGCGCGCTGCCAAGGCGATCATCGACGGTGACAACCTGCTCGCGACGCGTATCTGCGACGCCGCGCTCAAAGGCCCCGACAAGGGTGTCGTGCTCACGCTCATCCGCGCCGAATCGTGGTTGCGTCGAGGCTCGTTGTCCCGCGCCGACACGGACCTCAAGGCCATCCTCGCCAAGACACCCGACCACGTAGCAGCGCGCCAGATGCGAGCGGAGGTGATGTTCCTTTCGCGCAGGTTCGCCACCGCCCGCTACCTGGCCGGGTTGCAGAAGCCCGCCACTGCGCCGCCTGGCTCGCCCGATGCCGTCCGCGCCGCGTACGGATCGCCGACCCGCGATCTCGAGGCTTTCGTTCGCTGGCGCCGCGCCAACATCATCGAGCGGTTGCAGGGTCTGGTCGATCCGGGTACGAGGGCGCCGGCGCCGTTTTCATGGACCGATCGTGTCGACCCCGAGTCGATTCGCGTCGCCCTGGCCGAACCCGCCAAGGCCGCGAAAAAACCCCGCAAACGCAAGCGGAAACGTCGTCGCCGTCGCCGCCGCCGCTGAGCGGACTCCCTCATTGCATCCCAGCGCATCGCATCCCCATCCCGCGCTCGCCGGAGAGCCGTCCGCCATGAACGACACGCGCGCCGCAAATTCGGCGCCCGAAACGCTGGCCGGCATCCTCCTCCGCCCATCCGCGGATGGCAGCGTGGTCCAGCACCGTGGCCGCGTTCACCTGGCCGGCGGACGCATTGTGGCGATCGACGACAGCGACGATGTGCCCGACATCGTGCTGCTCCCGGGCCTCGTCGACCTGCATATCCATTGGCCGCAAGGTCACGTGCGCGGCGCGTTTTCCGGTCAGCTCCTGCCGTGGCTGCGCGAATCGATCTGGCCCGCGGAAGCCGCATTCGTCGACGCCGACCACGCCAAACATCACGGTGAAGCGTTTCTCGCGCAGCTGTTCGCGTCCGGAACCTGCTCCGCCCTGCTCTTTGGGCCGCCTTTTCTCGACGCAACCGTCGGGCTCCTGGCCCGCTGTCCCGATGCCGATGTGCTGGACGGTCCCGCGCTGATGGAGGTCAACGCGCCCGATGACATGGTGACCCCGGTCGCCGATGTGCTCGATGCGATCGACGCCCTGCCCGAAGCCCTGCGCCGCCGCGTCGTCGTGTCCCCGCGGTTTGCGCCAAACGTGACCGCGAACGGCCTGCTTCGATGCGCCCGAACGGCCCGAGAATCCGGCCTCTTCGTGCAGTCTCACATCAGTGAAAACCGCGATGAGGTCGCTTGGGTTGGCCAGCTTTTCCCCGAAGCGCGCGACTACCTCGACGTCTACGACCGCGCGGGTCTGCTCGGCCCGCGAACCATTCTCGCCCACGGCGTTCACCTGACAGACCGCGAGCTGGCACGGTGCGCTGCGTCCGGCACGGTCATCGCGCATTGCCCGTCAAGCAACGAAGCGCTCAGCAGTGGACGTATGCCGCTGGAGCGATACAGGGAGCACGGCGTCGATTGGGTGCTGGCCACGGACGTCGGAGCCGGGCCGCTGATCAGTCAACTCGATACGATTCGCGTGTTCCTCGCCGTGCACGAAGCGGCCGGCATCGGCGTCAGCGCGTGTGAGGGACTGGCGAGGGCGTCCGTTGTGCCCGGTGCTTTCCTGGCCAGCACCAACGCGGACCTGCTTGGGCTGGGCTCGTTGGAAGTCGGCGCGCCCGCTCACGTCGTGGCCATCGATGACGCCGCAACCGTAAATGCCGCCCAAAACAGCGGAACCGCCGAGGCCACGCTGCGAGCGCTTGTCGGCGGTCCCGTCGAGGGGTTGGAGAGCCTGCCGGCCGCCGTCTACCGCTGGGGTCGACGCGTCTGAGCGCTTGCGGTCGTTACTTGACCCGTGAATCGCGGCTCACGCCGGGCGGATCACTTGTTGTAGTCGCCCGGAAGGTTGCCGAGCTCTTTGGCCTTATCGACGCCGGTTTCCAGCCCTGGACCCGCGCCGTCGAAGTGGAAGAACTCGCGGGCGCCACGCTCAATCAGATCGCGCGAAGACGGGTCGCCGAGGTTGAGCCGGTATTCGTTGATGATCTTGAGCTGCTGGTCGAGCCACAGCCGCCACGTGTAGGCGCCGATGCGAGCTTGAACCTCGCTCTTGAGCGGCTCACGGAAGGGGATGCGACCGCTGATAACGGGCTCTTCCTTGCCGCTGACATGGCACACGACGGTTTCGGACGCACTGACGGACTCGGACATGCTGATCTCCCTCGCCGACCGACCAAAGCGTCGGCCGCAACCCGCGCAGAGTGCAACTTCGCATCCCTGTCGGCAACGGACGGCGGCGCAAAGCCCACGAACCCGCGTGTTTGGCCTTCAACCGAGCCGTGGGATTTGCGACATTACAGCCGTCGAATCCACATTGACCACGATCCCAACAGGGCTGCCATGGGCCACGCGCCACGCCTCGTCGCGAGTCTTTCGCGGGCGATTGCCGTTTTCTCGCTCATGGCCGGGTGCGCCGGTCCCGCCGCCGAGGACGATGGCGGTGAATCGGCGGACGTGGCGGCCGTCGATACAGGACAAGACATCGCGGTCTCCAAACCCGATACGGGGGCGACGGATAGCGGCGTGACAGCCCACGACTCCGGCCCGGCCGTCGATGCCGGTTGCAAGACGGTAGCCGATTGCCCCAACCCGGCCGGTCCGTGCGACTCCGCGCGATGTCGCGCCGATGGAACCTGCGCGATCGTCGACCTGTGCCAATGCAAGGAAGCCGCAGATTGCGCCGCGTTCGACGACGGCAACGCCTGCAACGGCACGCTTTTTTGCGACAAGACGGCGCCGCCGTATCGATGCCGCTTCAAGCCCGGCAGCGCGGTCGCGTGTTCGACGCTCGCGGATACCGCTTGCAAGACCACCGCCTGCGAACCAAAAACCGGAAAGTGCGTCGCCACCAACGCCCCGAAAGGCACGTTGTGCAGCGATGGCCAGGTGTGTACGTCGGGAGACGCCTGCGAATCGGGAGCCTGCAAGGCCGGCACCTTCATCTGCGAATGCGAGGACGCCAAGGATTGCGCCGCGTACGAAGACGGCAACCTCTGCAACGGCGTGCTGTTCTGCGACAAGTCCAAGCCGATGCACAAGTGCGTGGTGAGCCCGACCACCGTCGTTCACTGCACGGGTAAGGCGACGGCATGTTCGACCGACTCCTGCGACACGAAAACTGGCAAGTGCGTGACCAAGTCAGCGCCCGACGGGACGGTCTGCGACGACGGCAACAAGTGCACGCACGGGGATGCGTGCAAGGCAGGGGCGTGCGTCAAGGGCGATGTCGACACCTGCAGCTGCAAGAGCCAGGCGGACTGCGGGCCGCTCGAGGACGGCGACGCGTGCAACGGGACCCTGTATTGCGACAAGACGGTCACGCCGAACAAATGCACGGTCAACCCCGCCACGGTGGTTCAGTGCCCGACCAGCCAGGACACCGCGTGCCTGAAGAACGCATGCTACCTCGGCACCGGGCTGTGCCAGCTGACGATCACCGAAAAGCTCGAAAAAGCGTGCACCGGCAGCGGGTCCAAGCAGGTGTGCACGTTTAAGCTGCTGCCTCCCAAAGCGCCCCCCGCCCAGGCCGGCCCTTGCGAAGACGGCAACAAGTGCACAACGGGTGAAGCGTGCAAGGCCGGAAAATGCGCCGGCGGGACCGACATCTGCGGCTGCAAAGTCGACGGCGATTGCACGCAGAAGCTCGACAACGTGTGCGCCGGCACGCTGTTCTGCAACAAGGCGACGGGTCAATGCGATGTCAATCCAGCCAAGGCCGTCGTCTGCAAGTCGTTCGCCGATACCGACTGCGCCAAGAACGCTTGCGCGCCGAAGACGGGCACATGTGCGGCGACTCCGCTCGGCAAAACCAAGAAGATCTGCGCCAAGGCGGGCGGCAAGGAGGCCTGCCGGTACGAGGTTTCGGCCGGCGCAGGCGAGATTCCGGGGTTGCCGTGTTCCGATGGCGACGCGTGCACGACGGGAGAGACCTGCGCGGGCGGCACGTGCACCGGCGGCGCGTCGATCTGCACCTGCAAGACGAACGCGGATTGCGCCAAGGACGGCGGAAACAAGTGCCTCGGGACCCATTATTGCGACCAGAAGACCCATACATGTGCGCTCAATCCGGCGACGAAGGTGACGTGCTCCAAGGCGTCCGACACCGCATGCCTTTCGAACACGTGCCAGCCGCAATCGGGCAAATGTGCGCTGCAACCCGCCAATGAAGCCCACCCGTGCGACGACAAGAACGCCTGCACCAAGGGCGACTTGTGCAAAGCGGGCAGCTGCGCGCCG
>Ga0209992_10002731_pt1 | contig 15727 bp, 6 predicted proteins | sample 2SBtaG_2_FD_182564 | JGI IMG/M metagenome (GOLD analysis project Ga0209992, IMG submission 182564) | Deep subsurface microbial communities from Kolumbo volcano to uncover new lineages of life (NeLLi) - 2SBTROV12_ACTIVE470 metaG (SPAdes)... | ecosystem: Environmental > Aquatic > Marine > Volcanic... | reverse complement strand
GCTTTCCTTATTACCCAAGGCGGGAGAGAGTAGCTCTAGTAGGTTACATTACATCCCCATTTCTGGCGGTGGGGACTTTGAAAAGATTGTATATTACGAGGATTCAATTACTGACACCTGCACGTATGATACCGAGAAAACTATTTACTTTATTAACGGCAAGGCTAGTGGAGAATTTCCCGTCGAAGAGGGGTCAGGCTATAGAATATTCGTAGACTGGGTGTCGGAAAGTGCCAATGAGAAATTTACGATTCATGGCATTGCTCAGAACATCTCGTTAAACGCCGAGGAAGACCCCAACGACCCACTGGATAGGGTGTCTTTCAATCAGCATGACTATTTCAATAAAACTGAAACCAATTCGGTTAAATCTACATATGTGGATGTTAGGGCCAAGGGTTCTGCAATTAGGGTTTATCTTGATACTGACAGGTATAAATTACCCAGAGGTGTAATTCCTGCCCAAGATGGCGATTTCTCGGGCGATCCATTAACCCCGCGAATCTTGTCCATCTCTGGGTGTCCACTTCCAATAGAAACCACAGAAACAACCACAACTAGATGGATACAAGTTCCCAGCGGTGAAATCACCATTGAGCATCCTTGGTATGTGCCCGCTCAGAGTGGAACAGTCAAGGGGGCATTTAGACCAATTAAGCACAAGAGCGAAAGATATTGTAATCCAAACTCTAAATGTGACGACAGGGGGGATAATGAAATTGAGGACGGCCCCGTGATTGCCGCAGAAGAATTTGAGCAGTTCTCGGCGTTCTCTGCTGGAGGCAAGAGGTCTAAGATTGTAGTCCTTTCTGACTCCACAATGATTCAGGGGCAGTGTCCCCAGTATAGAAGCGATGCAATAAAGGAAAATCAGAAGTTCATCCGAAGCCTGTATCCGACGAGTCCGCACGAGGATTCGGCGTTAAGTGCTTATACCATGAACAAAGAGAAGGGGGATGATGACACTGGTAGGCAATTCAAATTTACCCAAAAACTACGCGCTCCAGAGCGTGGAAGTGCCGCCAAGTACTACACGGTTAGCGGTATAGCGAACACAATCATGCCTCTCTATGGGAAAGGAGGAGCCGCTTTAGACTTAGGATCATATGTTGATAATGAAGACACATATCATCCCGCCAACCCGGGATTCACCAGAGAGCCTGATCCCATAGATGGAGATAAAAAGAAAGAGGAACTTAGGAGGTTTGGTGCCGGGGAAGCGGTAAATAGGTTTGGTATTTACCCCAGATTTAGTGGAGACTTCCTTAACGAGGGATTATACACTATAGATGGCGTAACTAAAGATTTCTTGGTAGACGCCAAAACCATTGGTGGGCCGCCAGACTTAATGAAGCTCAATGGTACCGACTACCTTGATTTTGATCTCTACACATCTGGATGTCCGGGTGACCTGTTTGGTTTCTCGGTCGATCTGTCGCAAAACAAGATGGTTGTTGGCACACCATTTAATGGATTCCACACGGAAGGCGCGATAAGTGGCATAAGCGGCATCGTCCAGTGGCATGAGATCAAAAATGACCCAACTAGATCTGGCATAAAGGTTAGCCAAAATGGTGGGGCCGGTGCCGCATTCTACTTTGAGAGAACGGGTAGTGGAAGCAATGTGGTCAGTGAATTCTTACCTTGGGAATTCAAGGAGAAAATCAAGCCCAGTAGTGTTAATGTTGGTTTGGACAATTGCACATCCTCTCAATTACAGCTACAAAGAGGAGATCACAACCTCAACTCAGACTTTGTGGCAGACTATGCTGGCAGGACAGACAAGTTTGGATATTCAGTTGCTATTGACGCTGACATGATAGCTGTGGGTGCCCCACATCATGATTTCGCAACCCTGCACGATCACATTTATGACGGGACATCGGCGTATCAACGTAAGAGCTTTAACGCGGAATTTGAAATCCCCGGACATAAGTATTACGACTTGGGCAGCTCTGGCGTGAGATACGACCAGTTTGGCGGCGACAGCGGGGTTATGATTCTCAACAACGGAGCTGTGTTTAATTACCGCCACGAGATAACAGACTGGCCGAATAGGATCAAGACGTGGCAGTATGCAGAAAAACTGTATGCACATGGGTACCTAACCAGAGTTGGTACTACTCATGGGGCTGGTGGAATCATAGTAGTCAGTGGTTGTGAAAACGATGCCTTTGGACAATCTGTTGCCCTGTATAGATCTGAGCGTGGAGACAGCGATTACACACTGTCTGTTGGCGCTCCGTTCCACGATCACCCCAGTAGCGGAAATCACATAACCAGCGGGCTGGCTGATGCTGGAGCTGCATACACATATGACGCAATGCTGAGAGAACAACTACCGGCTATCCCGAATGAAGGAAGCTGGATAGATGTTGAGATATTTGGGGATAAAGCAGAAGATGGCAATAACAGGCTAACGAATAGGGTGTATCAGAATGAAACAGGAGACCCAATATCTTACATTACCAGCGGGATTATCTTCTCTAACGTCAACGGAGACATATTCATTGAGGCGTCTGGATTTGATCCATCCACTAAGGGTTTTGTAGCCCACAGGCCCTTTGTAGAGTACGTAACGGGTGATTTATTGCCCGGCACGCCTGTTAACGCTACATTAAACTTACATATATCCGGTGCGCCGCATCCTGTTAGTGGATTTATGGATCTTACGATCCCCGGCCCATCATCAGCATATGTGTATAATAATGTAGACTTGGTTACTTTTGGGTGCAGCGGCGTGTCTAGTGGTTCTATGCCGATGCACATCTCTGGTTCAATGCTTGAAAATAGTTCGCTTAATTTGGTTCTCCCGTCAAGCTCCCCACCCCCAACATCTATATTAAACTTGAGGCTGAGAGGTAAATAATGCCTATTAGAATTAGATATCAGAATGATTCAAGTCAAGAGTGTACCATTAGGCCCACTCCGCTGATCTCCATATCTACCAATATTTTGAAGAATGGTGCTGGTGAGGCTTATGGTGTTACTTACAGCATCACATTAACTGGCACACTTTTGCCCAACGAGGGCACGCCTTATGCTACGGATAACACTGGCTTGAACGCTGGTGTTGTTGGTGGAACTTTCCCATTCTTTGGCATACCCACGCCTGTCCCCGTTCGTATTGGTCCACACGGCTCTTTTGACAACAATATATCTCACGTTAGTAGTAGGCCACCCACCCAGCTAGTGCCTATGGATCATCATGCAACAGCATTGATTTCAAAACAAAGAGCACTTAGGGCACTGTTTGCGCAGGATGGGCAACGGCTAGAAATTACAGACCTTAGTGAAGACCAGCCTGCTGTTATTTGTTTTCCGAGACTAACCAATATTGACTTCTCGGAAGGCCCATACGTTCTTAGGTCAGATTATACGATTAACCTAGAGGCCGACATTCTGTTTCACAGAGATGACGCCGCCCTTAACGTAGACCAAGAGGGAACATTCATACCGCACGCTTCGGGAGAATTTAGATCACTATTAGACACTCCAGCTTTCGGTACAGCAACCTCTGGTATAACCGAAGAAGACTTGGTCGTAGAAATGAGCGGGGCGTTCATTGCTGACTTCAGTGAAGACTGGTCGATTGAAGTTGACGAGAATGGCGAGACATATACCGATGCAAACGGGGTAACACAAATCAGGCCCAAGTCATATAGAATATCCCACTCTTTGAATGCTACCGGCAAAAAACACTATATGATGAAGGAGAATGAATCTGTAGAAAAAATTCCAGCTTGGGAATCTGCTCGGAAGTTTGTAACACAACGTTTACACAAGGATGCGGTTCCCTCTGGTTATCCCAACATATACGGGAAGATAAGCAGTGGCGTCATAAATCTAATGGATGATTATGGTGGGTTTAACTGCGTTAGAACTGAGAATGTTAGTGAATCTGCGGGTACATTTAGTGTCACTGAAAACTGGTTCTTGGCCAGTGGCACAGCTTTTGAGAACTACAATATTAATTTATCTACATCCAACAGCGCCCCGTTCGTGAGCGTTAATATCGATGGCAACATTAAGGGACTGAGCACCATCACTCCCAGTGGAGAAATGTATGGCGGCATTGGCTTGGGAGGCCCTGTTGGTGGGTTCCCTCAATCTTTGGCTCCGGCGCCACCACCGGCGACACCCACAACAGCGCAGACCCCATATCAAAATGCCGTAAGAAAATATAACACTATATCCAACAGTGGGCTTTTTGGGGTGGGGTCAGACATTTATAGGCGTGCCAACAATATGGTTGCTGTTCAGCTTAACTCTCAACCGCTTTCGGTGTCTATAGGGTCTAATGAGTACACTGGAGAACTTAGCTACAGTTTAGCGTTTGATAATCGTCCCACAAATATTATATCTGGAGCGATAGTAGAGACTTTGCAAGTGAGCGATACATATCCCGGTGATGTTTTTGCCATTGTCCCCGTTATAGGAAGAGCAACTGGTCCTATATTACAAAATATTGGGGGCAGGACAGAGTACAAAAGAGATGTGTCTTTGAATTTAGTTATGGATTATACTAAGATTCCTTATGGCTCTGGTAGAAACCCATTGATACTTAAAAAGCCGAGTGTGGTTGAACCTACAGCCACGCAGATCGCAGACTTATTGCGTGAGGTTAGTCCCAATAGCGAACCGGGTGTCAGGAAGTGTTTTGTGTCTCCCCCTTCGGAGACTTGGAGTCCAAAGGATGGAAATTATAGTTTTAATATCTCGTTCACATATGAGATGGATAAATAATGACTACTACCACGACTACGTGTCAACCAACTTCAACCGCTGTAGAAACTGATGATACTTATCATTGGAACAACCCTTGCTTACCTCTGGGGGAAGACCAATGGGGTATAGGTAGCGGGGTGATACTTCCATCTTCAGAGTCTAATTTCTTTGATTTTCGTCAGGCTCACCACTATAATAATGGTAGTGGTATTAATGTGTATTTTCCCCACCCTTCGGGCGGGAAGTTTTCTGATAAGTATTGGGCGGCGTCAGGATTAATTAAAACTGATGGGGAAATACCAGCAGAGAACCCCGATCTGAATCATTGGAAGACTTATGGCGTCTTGACCGGCGCAAGTGCAGCAGGGCACACCGGAGTTTTTTATTACAACGGATTTGCAGGAAAGTTTAACAAGCATGGGACAGTCCCGCCAACTACCGACTTCAATGTTTTCAATCCCTATGTTCATCATTATGATTTGGACACAGGAGGTCCAATTTTTATTCCATACGTATCTGATTACATTGTAAGCACGGCATATGTCCCTTACTCTGCCGTAATATATGCTTAGTTATTTAGGAAGGATATTATGAGTCAATACGATTATGACACAGACAATGTTCATGGGTTCGTAAGACCCAGTGGATATTATCAGCAAGATTGGCCCAAGCACCACAACCTGCCTCACGGGAAAGGGGGTTCTTTCTCGTCGGCTGGGTGGACTAAGGGTAATGAGGGCCTCCCTCAGCAGACTTTTCTGGGCGCATCAATTAGAAGTTTTAATCTTAACGCAGGTTTTGGAGATACCACGTCCACTCTATCTGTGGAACTAGTTAACGACGAGTATAATTTGTCTGACCAGACACTTCTTGGTAGCGGAGATGACGCTTACCACAACGGGGGTAGGGATCAATTTATGCCCCCCGTGGTTGGGACACCTGTTTATTTTAAGTTTGGTGGAAACCCCGCAGACATTGAGCAGGCTTACCGAAAGACATTTGATGACACATACCCAAGTTACGGCGACACATTGGCTGCCCCAGTTGCTTTCCCTCAAGTAGCAGGCTCAACAGAAGTCCAATTGCCCCATCACTTCTTGGTAAAAACAACTGATTCAGATGCAAAGAAGGGGATATGGGAAGACAGATCAGCTTTATGGAATCCAGATACAAAATGGAGGGGTAAAGACCATTTTGCATTTGGTGGAATTTTACAGAGCTACACTCAAAATCGTAGCTCTGCTGGCAACCCGCTGTACTCAGTGCAGGTTACTGACCCTAGAGAAATTTTGACCAACGCGGTTATCTTATTAAATAATTACCAAGGTAGCACATTTAACAACAAGAATCTGATTAATGTATATGGATTTTTAGAATACGACCTTAGTGACGGTGTCAGGGCCTGTCTAGATAATAATGCTATGGGTAAGAGCATACTTACTAAGAGGGTGGATGCATTTGGGAACGTTGGGTATTTTGGTAATGACATGTATTACTTGGGTCCAGTCGGTGCCCCTGCCAGACAATGCAATTTGCCCTCGCCTTTTGGTGAACTTCCTGAGTACTTCCCAGTTACCGGCCAAGGCTTCTCTAGAAGAAGCGACAAGGGTATGCCTTGGTACAGAATTGAACAAGCGTTAGTATCGCTATTTAATTACAATGGGTTGCTACCACAAGAGTATGCTGACGCTGGCTTTGGCGGGGCGATAGATTTTCGGGGATATAAATATGTTGTAGATTTCTCTGGGCTGCCCACAAAGCATATTCCGTCAATGTATTTTATGGATTTTGATCAAATGAATCTTTTGGAGTTGGCCCAAGAGATATGTGATGTTACAAGTCATGAGCTGTTTGTTAGCTTATTGCCCATAATTGATCATCCTGCTTGTAGTTTTATCGACGAGTGGAATAAATATATAGCGCCCATTAATGCGTCTCAGGTCATTGCCGGTATTATTCGTGTGGACGCTATAGATAAAAGCAAGCCTCCAAAATACGGGGCCATCAAATCCTATTTGGATACTCTGCACGCACGGGGTATAGACGTAGAGAGTCAAGATTTAGGTTACGAGTTGTCTAACGTTACAACTGACAAGTTTGTAGTTGGCGCTCAAGAAGTTGAGATGTACTATTTCAGTAATAATAAAGACAGAGACAATTTAGAGCTTAGAAAAAAGAACAACGGCGTATCCAATTCCTACGAACTCTTGCAGGCCGACAAGTGGCGTCTATCCACATCTTTAAAGCAACAAATTTTGCCCTTTTATGGTTTCCTTGGGGCAGATAAAGCTGTAACAATACCCAAAGGCTTTGGTTCTTATCAACAAATAATGTTAGATGCCACCTCTTTAAATGCCTATGGCGTGGGGAATTATTATATAGCTACAGAAATTGAGCTTCGTGCCGCCCTAGTGTCATATGAACAGTGGAAGACATTATTATTGCAATATGACGAAGTGTACATGCAGGAATTGTCAGAGAACCAGACTTGGGAGACCATATTGATCGCTGCGGGCGAGGGACTCACGGCAGACACAGAGAGCAAGATTGATGCACTATCTGGTGACGCAGACGCAAAAGATGCCCTAAAATCCATGTTCACGGGTAGAGATTTCGGCGTGTCTGTACCAAGATGTTTATTTAATTCTGATAAAAATTACATGGGGCCAGATGGCCTTCCCGCCAGCCCGTGTGCGCCCCCTTATGGTTACCCATTATACTACAAGCGCGCTGAGAAAATAGGTATTCCCGAGGGCGGCATCGCGTCTATTCAAAGCGCAGTTATATCATGCATGAGTAATGTTGATAGACTTAAAAAGAAATTAGACAACAACGCTCCTGAGTTCAAAATTTTAAAAGACGACGCGATGGAGGAAATAACAAGATTGGAGAAAGCGTTTGCGAGAACGAGGACGTTACTTACTGGCGATATGGGTTGGCCAGATCGAATCAAGCTTACTGCCCAGTTAGCCGAAGTTGCAACCGCTATAGCGGAAGCCAAGGTATATTCAGATAAACTTGATAAGATGCTGGCATCAATTCAGGCCAGTGATAAGGTTGAACTACAAGAAATAAAAAGCACCCTTAATGCCAACATGGGTCTAGTGAAAAATATGTCCCGTATGGCCAAAGAGCACCTGAAAAACGCAAAAAAAGTTTACAACTTTGTAAAGAAGGTTGCTGAGGAGAATTTGGGCAAAAAATTCTTGGTGAAGATTCCCAACTCTTGCAATGTAAATTATTCCTCTAATATAACTCTGTACAACCCAGAGGAGGTTGGAAGCATACAGAATGGCCCATTCGGATTTAAGCCCCAGCCTGTGAACAACAGTCTAAATTTTGCAAGCAGCATGGCATTTTCTTCAGAAATATCCATTTTACAAAGTCAAGTTCAGGTTAGCGATACGCATGAGCACTATTTAGATTATAATCATGGAGCTAGGTATACCTACGGTGCTTTAAAGGGCAGCTTCAATCCTATCTCTGAAAAGTGGGAATTTAATTACAAGCCTGAGCCACAAGGGGGATTTTTTAATTTTGCTCTCTACAACAGGAACTTGTCGTTTGCAGAAGCAAGCAATGTTCCGTTTGCTAACCTCCCTCCAGCCTCACAGCAATCATTAGCCCCTATGGATTTAACTAATCTGCTGGGCGATGGGGGTAGGGTGTCTTGCTATGCTAGGTATGACCACAGTGAACACCTCGATTTTAGCACTGTTGATTCTAAGTCTATTGCTCAGCAAAGTATTACAGCGAAAGGTTTTATTCCTGATGTGATGGAGGAGTTAGACAATCTTCATCCAGATAGAAAAATGAGCATGCAGCAGGTGCAGGCCAAAATTGCAGATGATAAGCTTTTGAAACGTCAGGGACCGTCTGTTGCTTATGTTAAATGTGATGTCAGTGAAGAATTATATATGCCCCCTCGCACAGTAGAGGTTCCCACAAAAGTGTGGGCGAGGGATTTTAAGGTAAAAATATCCAAACCCAAGGTTAGAATAGAATTCACCAAAGATGCGGATGGGTGTAAGGTGGCTAAAAAGGTTACTGAAAAATTACAACCTAGCTTTTCCCCAGCAGAGGGGAAGAAAAAAACCGTTCAAAATGAAGACTTCGCAAGATTTCATGATAAAAATCTGAAAGGCGAGATTGTTAATTCGAGGACGGATAATTTGGACGCCAGCAATGTGTATGCCTTAATTACGCTGCCGGGTCGTATTAAACCCGGTGTAGACATGAGGTACCTAGATGGCCCATTAGCTTCTTTTAATGCGGTTGGTATGTATAACCTTATGACACGAGATGTAGTTAGGGGTGTCCCGGGCTTTGACAAACCGGCCCCGATTGTAAATAGCGATAAACCTATGCATGTGGATAAAGTGGTCAAGGTTGATTTCGAGGATCTGGGAACAGCAAGAAGATTGCAGAAGCAGGCGATGCAGGGGGCCAGCCTTGATGCTAGCAAGCTATCTTTCATATCGCCTTCTCCGGTATACCCTAGCATGGTAGCCATGCCATTAATGTCAATGGAGAGATGTTATGGACCTTGGCTGTCCGCAACATCATTAGATCCTAACACTGGATCTCCGGGGGTGATGAATATTGGGGGCAAAATAGAATTTGTTAAGGATGAAAATCTTGCCCCTTGGAATTTTGCTGGGTATCAGCTCATGAATGCGGCAGGATCATTGCAGGCCCAATTTTCTAATAGCTTGCTTCTGTTTAGTGAGCGTGGAGGATTCGTGTTCCCCCAAGCCCCCACAGGTATAAGTCTGGCAAAAGCATTAAAGAAGGGCGGCCCACTGGTCACTTCGATTAGCGTTGACATTGGGACTGATAAGATCAGCACTGCCGTAAAAATGGATCTATATACTTCCAGTTTTGGTAAACTGCAAAAACAAAAAGAGGGCAACATAGCAACAATATCCAGAGAAAGACAAAAAATTATAGATCAAAACAATTCTGCAATTAGAAGAGGGTTGGGCAAATCTTCGAGCAACGTCAATTTGTTTGGTAGTGTTCTATCTGCGGGGGGAGCGGAACTAGTGGCGAGAACAAAATCAACAGAGGAGCATTTTACCACTTTAGAAAAGGGCGAGGCAGCTCGTATGGATTATTTGGTTGGATATAAAGAAAGACATAACCATGGAGTTCCTGTTGATGGAACCAAAGATGTGGTAAGTACAGCTATTCAGGGGGGAGCTACATCGGGGCCGGATCAAACGGAAGCCACCTCCACAGAGGCAGACGCAGGAATGCTTGATGCGATTATAAATGGTGGTAAGATGGCTATTAACATTATTGGTAACTTAAATGATGCTGGCGACTCTTTAGCTCAATGGGTTTCTAATGACCCCAATGAACCTGATATGCCCGCCCCGAAACCACCAAAGCCAAGACCGGAATAAGAAAGGAATAAGATGGATTTATTTAAGAATAATGAGGCCGAGGATTTTCACGTCTTTGTGACCGACAGTGAGTGGATGAAAGAGCTAGGTCTTTCTACATTTACCACAGGAACACTGTACGACTGGTGGTACCATAGGGGTGCGGGGGGTAAGTTTATAAATAGGTCTCTAGTCTTAAGGGGCGAATCGGACATAACGCCCAATGTGTTTTTTAACATAACCCCGACAATAGCGGGGGTCGCAGGTCCACACCTGCCCTCAGAGGGGACATCTGAAGTGTGGAGATTTGATGGGGGCAACAAGGGTAAGTATCAAGAAAAGAAATTTGGTTTGTCTTGGTCCTATGCCGATGGTCGCCCAAAGGCGGAGGACAATAAGCCGCCGTGGCACGGCAATGATTACGAGTACTCGGACTTAGACATAGATTATTTTGACGACATTAAGTGGATTCCAGCCGCAAGTGATGATATTAACGATGGAACTTTTTCTTATTTGTTGGACCCAAAAAGGCTTCTTGGATTTCCAGTCGCTGGCGGTGGGACATACGAGGTGACTAATATTATCGCCATGAATGACTGGGTTCGTGATTATTTAGTGAAAGAACCAGATGTGTCTAAGTGGTCAGATGAGGCTCAATCTCGGCACCGCTTTATTGAAGATATCAAAACGAGCAAGTCGGGCTGTTTAATATACCCGGCGGCAGTAACCTTTGATGTAGCGCCGGGGCAACTATTTAGTAATGATGCTGGAAGCCTTGTTCCGGCACACAAGACGGAATCCTTTAACATTCAATTATACCTTTACGATGAAAGGTCGGAGAGAAAGACCGGAAGAACAGCCATTATGAGCGCCATGAAACACGCTGGGGTACCGAGAGACTTGGCTGGACGGGACGGAAACTCGGAAGATGGAGAAATTTCGGAAGTAGAAGATAAGCCCGAGAACAAGGTGGTGGGAGATGTGGATATGCACATGAACCACATGACGGGTAAATGGCAGTCTGGAAGCAAACAGATGTTAGCTAAAATTTCCCAGACCATTCCCGCCGCGACATGGGCCGCCACAGCAAAAGACATGGAGGACCAAGACAACAAGGATGTTTTAGACGATACAGAAGACCCAAAACATTTGGTCCTAGGGAGCGGGGCAGCAATACCTATTACCATGCAGAATGGGAATCCCATGCAGTGGACGCCCAATTACGTTCTGCCTAAAGATTGCCGCAAGGACAACAAAGAAAAGTTTAAGGTTATTGTACACAATCCTGATCCCGGGCGCATCTGGGAGACAGACACAACTGTTATACTTAATGAAATCAACGGACTTTGGATGCCCTTAGAGTTTGGAAGTGGTGTTACAGAGGATGCAGTGGGTGTTTCGGTTTTTGAGGGGCGATGGGACTTTACATACTTTGCGACAAGCCTCCAGTATTTTTTCCGAGACAAGAACAACGCAAGGATTTCTCCTGAACGTGCCGAGAAATCCTTTCATGTCCAGTATTACCATGGCGATGCCGACAATTGGAATGCCGATCCCGCCCAAAGCCCACATCTCTACACTAGAAATATCAGCTCCTTTGAAACTGAGCTGGATGGATATCATCAGTTTACCTCGTTTGATTTTATGGACAGATATGTTGGTGGAACCAGAGGGGAAAATAGGTCTCTTGGGGCCACCGTGTATGGTCAAGACCCCATTGGAACTGTGATTAGCGATCCTCCACCAGAAACATCTGGGCCATTTTTTGGGTGCGTATTCCCGAACGGTTATAAGGGCGCGGATGAGGATGTAGATAGAAATGGTGCAGAGTATTATTCCGACACTCGATCTTTTGAGGTTTCGCCAAGACAGAATACTGCTTATTTCAACGCGGGAGGGATAGTTTCTACGGAAATAGCGTTTGATGGCGGGACTAATATGGAGTCGGATAGGCATGTTTATTCGGAAAGCCCGTCAATAATAGATCCCAATGATCCCAACAAAACCATACAGCCAGCTATGTTTGCGGATGTTTTTAATGGGAACCATGATGTCCCCCATCTGCCCGCCGACATTGCTATGAATGCCTCCCCCAGTGGTAGCTATGGTAGGCCGTTAACTAGTCTTTGGGAGATCACGAGAGCGGTACATACGACACTTGCCGGAGGAGCTTTAAGAACCCACTTAAAGGACTATTTCTTTTATTCCCCTGATGATCCTCTGGGAAATTGTGCGTATAACTGGTTACATAAACAGAAATATACAGATGGAGACACAGTTAGTCATGACGCCGCTTTGGGCTTCGATTATATTGGAGTTGGAGCTGCGGACGACAGCGCTTATGATTTCCAGCCCAAAACGGCCAATAAAATACAGTTCCGGCCCCTTAAGGCAGAAGTGTATGCTGGTGTTACCCCTAGATCGGAAACAGCCGCCGTTCTGGCAGAGTTTGAGCGTCGAGATTTTTATCATTATGGCGAAGGCAAAATGTCGCAAACAGATCCCGCCAATCCCAACAACACCATACCCGGAGGAACTCTTGTCTCCAAAACTTCTCGTGATAGAGAGAAGCAGTTCGGCCCGGGAGGTCTTAATCTCTTATATATGAATGGTGCTCCTGATTTTCATGGTCGCCCAGCTTACGGACTTAGCTTTAACGTGGATTATCCACAGTCCTTATTTGCCTCAAATGATCCATCTGAGCACTTCTCATCTAACGATGTGTGGTCAGCTCACCAGAACAAGTGGCCGCTCGGGCCGACCACATCAGATTCAGAGCCAGCAGGCGCTGTGGGTGTTATAGGCGCTATTTGCACGGTTTCGGCCTCTCAGTTTATTAATTTCACCACTGATCAGATATTTGGAATGCAATCAGACTTTGGCTACACGATTGGGAATACGACCAAGTGGTTATCTACTTGGGGTGGTCCCTCATTAACGTATAACGACTTCCATACCACCAATTTGTCCGCTAGAATTTATTACGCTTGGCCTAGAGAACAAACTATTTATGATCCCAGATTCTTTGCGGTCCACCATTTCAATCATGGGGCGACGATTTTTGATGTGGCTGTCAGGAGAGAGGGCCAAGACACAGATGGGGACGGTATACCAGATCATAACATTGCCATCGCAGATAGCACGGTGGACATAAGAATCCCCACCTGCGTCAAAAAAGCAGACCAAGAGGATACTACCGTTCTTAACCTTCCCACTGAACTTTTGGATGGCTACCAGATATTCGGAGATGCGTGCAAAGACACAGCCGCAGCCATTAATGATCCACTCCTGCCTTCCGGTAAGTGGGAAATAAACAAAATTAGAAGGGGGAAATTACTTCCGTTTAAATATGCTTATAAGAGGGTGGCATTTCCTTGGGATAAGGGAGACAAGATAACCTTAACTGATCACGTTGTATCTCTTGCGGCCCAAAGCGCCGGGGTCTATCACAGCGGAGGCTTGCCACAGACCCACCTGTCTACCCATAAGTTCATTGATGGGAGCCACTTGACGCCGCCGGGCACGAAAACGAAAAGTCCGTGGACCGTGAACATGGTGGTTCAGGATTTGGGTAAAAATTATAAGGTGGGAGACAGATTCACAATTGCGGGTAGCGATTGCGAACTCAAGGTGAGCTATGTTACAGACTTGGGTGATCACAAAGGATTTATTAATCAATTTGAGCTTGTAAGTTCTGGCACGTATTTCGATCATACTAAACTGTTTAAGCTCTCAAATCTGGGAAATATGACCCAAGCTCATATGAATAAACTCAAAAGCTTCACCCAAGGATCTGCCAAAATTGAGCCTGTAAGCTCCGTGTCTGTACACGGTAAGGGGTTTAAGGCATATCTGGTTCAGGGGCGAGTAAAAACCATGGACGCTACGGACGCTAAGCCCCAAATGGCAACATCCATTGATAATTTCCAACTTTCCATACAAGCCCCTAATTACCCAAAAGAACACAGCGACCCCAAGGGTCTGGAGCAGGGGAACAAGGTAACCCAAGCCATGATAGACAACCCCTCTGATGCGGGTAAATATGACATATTTTTTCATTTCCAAAACGACATATCTCACACTTTTTGGAGTCAGAGCGACTGGGGTAGCTACTCCAACAATAGTGACCAATATATAGATCTTACCATTGACCCTGTTTAACCTAGTAAAACTTAATTTTCGTGTATAATATAACGAACTCTATTAAGGAGACCAAATAAATGTCTACAATTACATTCCATGCAAACGGACATAAAGCCCAATATACCACGCTATATGATACTGATCCATCACTGATCGACCACGCTGGCGGGTCTGGGATAGGGTTTTTTGGGGGCGGGTTTGGCATATCCGTTCCTGTCGCTCAATACCAAGACTCATCTTACGTAACGAACTCTCATGGGACTTCTAGTGGCGTAAAGATTAACAATACAAAATATTTGAGCGTGAGCGGCATCGAGCACAACGGGGGTACGGTTGCCGCAGGAACCTCTGGTGTTCCTAACTATTACGCCCCATTAAACGTCAGATTTGAACACTCTGAGGCCGTGAGGGTTCAAAATTGCAAGCTTCGCATCTTTGATCGCAACGATATCACCAAGCATGCCAGTGGCGTGACCACTCAGGTGATGGAAATTAGACATCCCCATCCTACCGAGGTACATAACACAGGCAGTGGATCACTGGCTTATCGGGGTTCTGACCATTTTAGTTGGACATCTTATGATGCGCCAGAAGCAATGGCAGACTTAGCCTTCACAGCTTCCCCGGGGATGAGCGGACTGAATACATCAGCAGCAGAAGTTTTGCCTGCCGATGCTGGCGATGGTTACAGGAACTGGCTAACTCAAGAAGGTTCTGCACACCAGTCAACGCGGCACGACTGGTATATTGCGCTTAGTGCATCACCAGATAGTATTGGTAGTAAAACTGATTACGGCTTGTATTTTACCCTTGAGTATCTGTAATATGGAGGTCACTGTGAGATGCCATTACGAAAACCCTTGTTCAACGGCCCACTTGGGCAATTTCTAAGAAAGCATAGAATCGTTAGACGCCTCGCCTTCTGGGGTGGGGCCTTAGTAGGCTTATATTTTCTGGGGGCGTCCCAAGGATGGTGGCACAGATTCCTATTCTAAAAAATGTACTGGAGATTAGACATGAAAAGACGAATTATGTTGGCTGGCGTGCTACTTGGCGTTGCCATGATAGTTTTCGCAGCCAAGTGTACATGGTTTCACAATATTATTGATGAAAACTTTAACACGGCTTGTGCCTGCGATACCTGTGTAGAGGGATGCGAGCACGTTGACGCAGATGTTTGCGACTGTGATGGAAATTGCGGATGTCCAAACTGCGTTAAGTAATTTTTGATTATAGCAAAAGAAAAGGGGGAGCTTTTATGCTCCCCCTTTTTTGTTAGCTGTGCTCTCGACAGCTACTCGTTCTTCTCCGTTTTAGGATTCCACTTGACCCAACCGTGGTCGGGCAACCAGTTTCCTTCGCCATCTTTCCTCTTTGGAAACAGACCACCTCCCTTCTTGTGAGAACCAAATGATAGTCTAGCCCCGCATCCCAAACATCTCACCTCGTAGTAGAAATTGTCATCGACA
>Ga0209992_10002730_pt1 | contig 15732 bp, 15 predicted proteins | sample 2SBtaG_2_FD_182564 | JGI IMG/M metagenome (GOLD analysis project Ga0209992, IMG submission 182564) | Deep subsurface microbial communities from Kolumbo volcano to uncover new lineages of life (NeLLi) - 2SBTROV12_ACTIVE470 metaG (SPAdes)... | ecosystem: Environmental > Aquatic > Marine >... | reverse complement strand
CTGCGTGACCGGGCGGTAGGGCTACTCGTCGACGGTCTCGGGGTCCAGCAGGTCTCGGGTCACGATGCCGCTCAGGCAGCCCAGCCCGCCCGCCGCCGCCAGGTACTCGCTCACGTCGACCTGGTGAACCTCGACCAGCGCGGCCTCGTACCGCGCTCGGGTGAGCGGGCAGTCGGTGGGCATCAGGATCCGGCGGGGTCCCAGGGCGACGAAGTTCATCGAGCCCCGCTCGGTGATCTCCTCGTGCTCCGGCAGATCGATCGTGTCGATCCCGGACTCCTCCAGCCGGTCCAACAGCGAAGGGTGCAGGTAGCCACTGCGGATCGCCACCAGGTCCCGGTCGATGGGGTTGATCACCCCCAGCAGGTGCTGCACGCCCTGGGTGGGCATGGGCACCTTGACCGCCGCCACGTCCAGGTCGTCGAGCAGGTCCGCCAGGCGGTCGAAGGCGGCGTCGTTGGTGCGCAGGCCGACCCCGACCAGCACGGTCTGGGGGTTCAGCCACAGGGCATCGGCGCCCTCGAAGGTCTCGCGACCCCGAAAGCTCATCAGGATGGGCACACCCAGGCGGGCCAGGGACTCGGCGGCCTGGCGTTCCTCGCCGGCCCGCTGTTCGGCGGCGGGTCGGGCCACGACCGCGCCTTCGGGGGTCATCCAGAACAGGTCGCGCTGGAAGATGTGGTTGGGCCGGCAGCGCCGCTTGGGACGGGCCAGACGGACCTTGACCCCCAGCCGCTCATAGGTGTCGACCACCGCTCGGCACTGGTGCTGCAGCCGGGTCAGGTCGGGCTTGCGCAGCATGAGCCAGGCGTCGGGCTCCTCGGCGAAGTCCAGCTCGTCGCCGGGCCAGGACATCAGCACCCGGCGGAGCGGCGCGATCTCCGTGTCGATGCCACAGCGGGCCCAGATGCCCCCGTCGAGCTCGTCGTCGTGGGAGAGGACCCGGGGTTGCCAGCCAGGTCCGCCATAGGTGGCGGGGTTGCTCATCGATAGAAGCGGGAACGCAGGTGGATGGCCGACATCCTCAGACGTCGGCCCCAGCGGCGCCAGTGGTTGCTGTCGTTGCGGAGGCTGCGCCACTCCACCCGCAGGTGCCAGATCCGGTCCATGGCGCGCCAGGCCAATTCCCGGGGAAGTCCCGTCACCAGGGGGCCCACCCCTGGGTCCTCCAAGGCATAGCCCAGGGTCTCCATCACGGGCCGAGCCACCGCCTCGACCTGGCGGATCTCGGTGGGGCTCAGGTCCTTGCGGTACTTGCCGCTGTTGTTGGCCTGGACCGGCTGGGCGGTCTTGGCCCACGACTCGGACAGGGCGGCGCCCTTGCGGGCGTCTGGGGTCTCCGAGAACGCGAGCATGTCGGGCTCGAAGGGCTCATCCAGGAAGGCGCAGACCCGGGCGAGCACGCCGGGGGGGTCGCCCAGCAGGTCCTCGTAGCGCACCCGGAGCAGGCTCTCGGCGGGCAGCCGGGTCTCCAGAGCCAGGGCTTCCTGCTGCTGGGCCACCCACAGCCGCGCGGTCAGCACCGGATGGAAGGGGCTGAACACGCTCTTGCGGGAGCTGGCGGCCACGTCACGGGGGTCGCGCACCAGCCACAGGAAGCGGGCACCGGGGTGGGCTGCGAGCACCGTGTCCACGTGGTGCACCATGAACGTGCTCTTGCACCCCCAGCGCCCCTTGCCCGCGTGGGCCAGGTGGCGGTCGTACAGCGCTGCGGTGACGCCGTAGAGGCTGCGGGGCTTCGCCGCGGCCACCACCTGGGCGGGGTCGATGGGCACGTCCCAGGGGTAGATGTGCACCGCCAGCAGGGCGAGCACGTCGTCGACCAGCCGGCGCAGCTTGTGGTCCTGGGTCAGGTCTCCGTAACGGGGCTCCAGCTCGCCGAACCAGTGCATCACGTGGGGCGGGTGGGGCACCGCGATGCGGCTGTGGGTGTTGAGGATCACCCGGAGCAGGTTCGAGCCGGACCGCTCGGTGCCGATGATGAAGAGGGGGTCGCTGGACATCCGGGGCGGCTCTATCGACCTACCAGTAGCCCCGCTGCTCCAGCACAGCCTTGAGCGCCGGGTCCAGGGGTGGGGCCGTGGGGTCCTGGGTCCGGGAGACCTGCCAGCGGACCATGGCGCCGCGCAGGGACTCTTGGGGTGCCGCGCCTGGGGGGTGCCAGGCCAGGCCGGGGTCGTCGAGGGGGGCCTGGGCCAGGACGGCCAGATCGCCGCTGGGCCAGGTCAGGCTCAGGTCCCCAGAGCGGGCGAGCCAGCCGCCGTCTGCCAGGACCTGGAAGGTGGTGTCCGGGGCCTGGGCGGCCGGGTCCAGCAAGGAGCGACCGGGGCTTCCCGCTGGCGCCACCGTGCCCGCGGCATCGAGCAGGGTGGGCAGCACGTCCAGGGCGCTGGCCGGACCGGGGATGGTCGCTGGTCCAGCGCCGCCGGTGAGCACCAGGAAGGGGGGCTCCGCTGCGGCGTGCACCGCCAGGATCAGGGTGTGGGGCCAGCCCGGGTCGGTGGGCGCCACCCCTGGATCGCTGGCTGCGTCGAGCAAGCGGAAGTGAGGCGCACCCAGGGGCGGCGGGCCCGCGCCTGGGCCGGCGTCGACGTGGTAGCCCACCGCGGTCAACACCTCGGCCAGGGTGTGGCGAGCGGGGAAGCCGGGCCAGGTGCCGGTCAGCACCGCCTGGCGCTGGCCCGCCCGATCGCCGGCCACGGCCAGGACCGGGTCCGCCGCGACGCCCCGCGGGGCGGTGTCGGTCAGCCACAGCACCAGGTCTGGCGGACCGGTGCGCGGCTGCACCGGTGCGGGGTCGTCCGGGGTGCACCCCCCCACGGTCCCCAGCGCGACGATGGCGGCTCCCAGGACCACCGGCCGAGTATGCCAGACTGGTCGCCCCCGTCCGGAGACCCTGTGTCCGCGCTGTTGATGCTCTCGCTGGTGCTCGGCACCGCCTGCCTCGAGGAGCCCGACGAAGCCGTCGACGCGGTCGCCGGCCCGGGCCAGCCCCAGGATCAGCCGCCCCAGCCGCGGCCACCCCAACCGGCCCAGGGCCAGCCCCTGCCTGGGGGTCAGCACGCGGAGCCGGGTTCGCTCCCGCCGCTCCAGGGCGCGGAGGGCCCGTCGCCCCGCGCCCCCGGGCCGCTCCAGGTCGCCCTGGTGCCTTCGAGTCGGGCGGTCCTGCTGTACAAGGCCCTGGTCCAGAAGAAGAAGGGCGGTGACGAGGGCGCCAAGGAGGTCCAGGGCGAGGAGCCCCGCCGCGACGCGATCGCCGACGTGCAATTCCTGCGGCCCGTCGGCGAAGCCCTGGAGCCGCTCGTGGCCACCCGGGATGGCTTCAAGGCGGCCGTCGGCACCTTCGAGGCCCCCATCGCCCAGTCGAGCCTGGGGCTGGTACGGGTCGAGCAGGCCCTGCTCAGCGGCGAGGTGGACTGTGGCGTGCTTCCGGCTGCCCACTTCATCGACCTGGCCGATCAGAGCGAGAGCGGCGGTCAGGCCCTGGTGCTGGTGGCCCAGCTGGGCTCGGCTGGCGGCGCCAACTCGGACCTGGCGGTGGTGGTTCGGGCCGGTGCCAACCCGGCGGTGGCCCCCAAGTCCGCCCGCTCCGGGGCCACCGAAGGCCTCGACGCGCGGCTGGTGTTGAGCGGACTGGTCGACGGACAACACCAGGTCCTCGGCGACCGTGCCTTGTCCGAGGCGATGTCCACAGGCACCGTCGACCTGGTCGTGGCACCCCGTGACCTGGTGCAGCCAGCGCTGGACGCCGGCACTGCCATTCCGTTCCGTGGCCTGAACGAAGAAGAAGCGGCGCCGTCGGCCCAGGTCCTCGCCTGTCGGGTCAGCACCCTGGGCAGCGAGGAGGCCCGCACGGCGTTGAAGGCGCTCCTGCGGAATTTTCGCGGCTTCTTGAAGCGCAAGGGCGCCGATGACCCGACGGCGACCGGCGGCCGCTACCCCCTCAATGCACGGGTCGACGTGGACGTGCTGCGGGCGATGCTGGCGACCCTGAAGGCCCAGGAGCTTGTGGCCAACGCAGCGCTGGAGATCGTGGATCTGCAGGCTCTGGACGAGGCTGGCACGCCGCCCGACGGACCCCTGGGCGCGTCGTCCGTGCTGGTCGACAACCGCATGGTCGCCAGTCACGGGGAAGACGGCCCGGGCAAGGGGTCGGGCAAGCGCCAGGGCGCCAGCAACGATCTGGAGCTGCCACCGCCGCCGCCGGAGTGACCCCGTCAGCGGGCCGTTAGGCTGGCCCCTGGAGGTGGTGATGCTGACCCTGCTGCTGTGGCTTGCCTGTGGCGACGACACGACGACCCCGGGGGACAGCGGGATCGCCACGACCGAGGACACCGGCACGGTGACCGGCACAGACACGGGTCCGACCGACGAGACGGGGCACACCCAGGACACCAGCCCCCAAGCGCCCACGCGCGGTCTGTGGGTCTGGGACACGTCGATTCCCGGCGACGCCGACAAGACCGCCGAGCTCCTGTCGTTTGGTGCCGAGCGCGGGATCACGACGCTGTTCATGTCCTGCGATCCGGTCGGCTACGGCACCGAAGGCGCAGAGGCGGCCTACACCGAGCTGGTGTCGCAGGCCCACGCCGCGGGCCTCGAGGTCTTTGGCATGAGCGGGTACGGCTGGTTCACCCTCCCCTGCGACGCGGGCCTGCCCGGCCAGCCGACCTGCTGGACCGAGGGTTGGGGCGTCTACGAGACCTGCGCCGCGTCATCGGTCGGCTTCGACGGCATCATGGACGACTCCGAGCCGGCGAGCGTGGCCCAGGACCACTTCGACGCGAACTACGCCGACCGCGCCCGCTGGACCGTGCAGTACCTCCAGGGCATCCAGGAGCGCATCGGTGACCTTCCCCTCCACCACGCCCTGCCGGCCTGGTACGACAGCCGCGATGCCTTTGCGATGGTCGACGGGGGCGAGGAGAAGACCCTGGACCGGTGGATCGCCGACAACGTCGAGGTCGCGGCTGTGATGTCCTACCGGGACACCGCCGACGCCGTGATCGCCATCGGCACCGAGGAGCTGGCCAACGGGCCTGCGTGGCTGGGTGTCGAGATCGGCGACGCTGGCGAAGGGGACCACGTGGACTTCTCGAGAGAGGGGGATGCCGCGATGCAGGTGGAGATCGAGGCCATCGAGGCCCAGCTGGTGGACGAGCCCAATTTCCACGGTGTGATGATCCACAGCTACAGCCCCTGGGCTGAAGCGGCCCGGAACGAGTAGACTGGCGGGCGTGGGTCTCTCCGACAAGGATCGCCAGGTCCTCCGTGAGCTTGGCAAGGTCCAGGCGGCGCGGGGCTTCTCGTCGAAGTTCTTCTGGATGGGGCTGGGACTCACGGCCGCCCTGACCGTCACCGGCGTCTACCTGTTGTTCGTCCGCGAGATGAACCACACGGACATGAGCCTGCTGCTCTTCCACATCCTGGGTGGCTTCCCCTTCGTCATCCCGGTCGTGATGTTCCTGAAGCGCCACGTGCGCTACGCCAAGGTCATCGAGGGTCGCGCGTTCAACGCGGTGGGCTGGACCACGAACATCGCGCTGGTGGTCACGCTGGTCACCGGGATCTGGCTGACCTTCCGCGGCATCACCGGGGTCTATTGGCTGTGGCTGAGCCACGTGATCATCTCGCTGGTCGGCGCCGCGGGCCTGGTGCTCTACATCGGCTGGGTGCTGCGGGTCTTCAAGGTCGCCTTGCCCAGCACCGCCCGGGCCACCCGCTTCTACCGCATGACCACCAGCAAGCTCGGGCGCCGCATCACGGCGGTGTTCGCGGCGTCCCTGGTCGTGTCGGGGCTCGGCGCCTGGGCCTACGTCGAGCCGGTCAAGGAGATCGAGGTCCCGGACTACAACTACAGCAAGGCCGACGAGCCTTTCTACCCCTCCCGGGCCCAGACCGAGCACGACGGCTTCTACAACCCGGAGCAGTTCCTGCGCTCCGACAGCTGCGGCATCTCCGGTTGCCACACCGAGTCGCTCAAGCAGTGGAAGGACTCGGTCCACTACCTGACCCCCACCCCGGTCTTCGAGGCGGTCCAGGCGCTGTTCATGGAGGAGGCCCGCAAGGGCGACTTCCTGATGGACCGGCGCAAGCTGGTGGTCGAGCCCGAGCGCCACGTCGAGAGCGGCGAGGAGAGCTTCCGCTTCTGCGGCGGCTGCCACACCCCGGTCGCCCTGATGGCCGGCGAGATCGACGTGGGCGAGGGCCTGCCGAGCTTCGAGGAGCGCGAGGCCGCGAGCTGCATCTTCTGCCACCGCATCACCGCGGTCGGCGAGAAGTCCGGCGGCGGCGGCGGCGACTACGAGGTCGCGGCCCCTCCCAACCGCTACCTGTTCGCGTTCTCGGACCACCCGGTGGGCGTCTGGCTGAACAAGACGCTCATCAACGCCAAGCCCGAGCACCACGCCGACATGTTCATGGAGCCGTTCTACACGGACTCCGAGTACTGCATCGGCTGCCACAAGCGCCTCCAGTACAGCTACTGGGAGCAGTCGCCCTTCAACGACGAGCACACCGAGGACAACCTGGAGTGCCAGGGCTGCCACATGAAGCACGTGGAGACCGACAACGACGTCTCCGCCTACGAGGACGGCAAGATCGCCGACCACCGGACCCTAGGCGCGAACCTGGTCACCCCGATGATCTACGGGCTGACCGAGCAGTACGAGAAGACCCTGGCGTTCATGCGCGACGACAACCAGGAGCTGGACGTGGTCGTGCCCGCCGCGGCCCAGGCCGGCACGCCCCTGGACATCGCGGTGCGGGTCATCAACAAGGGCGCGGGGCACATCTTCCCCGCCGGCCCCGAGGCCGACCTGCTCGAAGCCTGGACCGAGGTGGTGGTGTTCGACGCTCATGGCGAGATGGTCTACGGCTACGGCCTGCTGGACGAGGGCGGCTACCTGGACCACGACGCCACCTACGTCTACAACATCCGCCCGTTCGACAAGGACGGGAACATGCTCGAGCTGGACCGGCACCGGAACTGGGTCTTCAGCGAGGACCGGCTCCACGTCATCCCGTCCAAGTTCTACGACGAGCACCCCTTTGCCATCGACCTGCCGGCCGACGTCGCCGGGCCCCTGTCCGTGCGGGTCCGTCTGCGCTTCCGCAAGTTCAACCAGGAGTTCCTGGACTTCGCCGCGGCGGCGGGCTTCATGGACCCGATCAAGGCCCCGTTGGTCGACATCCACACCGTGACCCACGAGGTCCCGCTGAGCGACGACCCGGCGGTGCTCGAGGCGGCCATCGTCGCCTATGCCCAGGAGCTCCGCGAGCCGACCGGGCTGGACGAGTACAAGAAGAAGCCGCGCTTCGACGACTACCTGCTGTCCCACAAGATGCCGCTCCAGGACGCCATCCACCTGAACTCGGCCAAGACCTTCTACGAGGAGGAGCAGTTCGCCCAGGCCCTGGAGGCTCTGTCGCTCCTGGGCGCGTCCTCGCTGGAGCGACGCGAGGTCACGATGCTCCGAGACAACCTGGAGCAGGCCGTGAGGGAGCAGGGCGAGCAGCACTGGGAAGAGGTCGATCCCTTCGCAGGAGACGACAGGTGATCCCGGGGTGGGTGAGCGGCCTGTGAGCGAAGGGCTGGGGTACGAGCTCTGGGAGCGGTTCCGCGTGCCGCTGCTGGGCCTGGCGATCCTGGTCGCGATCGGCGTGGGCTTGCTCACGTGGCAGCAGGCCCGGCTGGCGGCGTTGCAGGAGGAGGGCCAGGACACCCTGGCCGAGACCCGCCGGGCGGTGGAGACCCTGGGCGAGCCGGCGGCGCCCGGGCTGCGCGGCGATCTCGAAGGCAAGCTCCAGGCGGTCGAGGGCCTGCAGACCCAGGGCACCGACCTGGGGGCGCTGATGCTGGGCATCGAGGCCGCGCTGCCCCCGGGGTGTTCCGTCGCCGCCTTTGGTCTGCGGGACGGTGAGCTGGACTTCAGTGTGCGCTGCCCTGCGGGCGTCGACACAAGCAGCCTGGCCCCCACCCTGGCCGCCGAGGGCCTGGCCGACGTGACCCCGGTGCCGTCGGAGATGCCGGACACCACCCGCTTGCGAGGCCCGGTGCGCTGACGGGGGCTATCCTCGCCGCCCAGGACCTGCTCGACATCGCGCTCCTGGAGGAGATCGAGGAGTGATCAGTGCCAGGCGAAGACCATCCACAGGTGGAGCAGCAGCCCCGCCACCAGGGTCATGCCCAGCGTGGCGTGCACGACGCGCCAGCGCGGCCGCAGGGTGCGCTCCCGGGCCCGGTGGCCAGCGGGCCACAGGGCGCCGAGGGAGACCTGGAGCGGGATCAAGAGACCGAGCACGAGCAGGTAGCCGAAGCCGGGGCGGGTGGCGTGGAGGAAGAGCAAGCCCAGGGTGGCGACGCCCAGCTGACGGTGACGGACCAGCAGCGCCCGCGACCGCTCGGCAGTTGCGGTCCGGCGCTGCCAGGCCAGCCCCAGCTGCCCGAGCACGGCGGCCGCCAGCACGCCGCCACTGACGAGCCTGTACCAGTCCTGGTGTTGGAGCCGGGACAGAGGCCCCCACCGCACGTCGGCGCCGGCCTGGGCCAGGTAGACAGCTACGGCCAGCAGGATCCAGCGACTCCCGGGCTCAATACGCGGCATCGACCTCGGCCGCTTCGTCGGTGCCCACGGCCTGGATCAGCAGTGCCACCGTGCGACGGGAGGCCCGAAGCTCCTGCTCGGCCATGAAGGTGTCGGCGTCGGGCAGGAACAGGCCCTCTGACGGCCAGCGCTCGCCCACCTCGGGGGCCAGGTCGAACTTGACCACCCGGTCCAGGTAGGACTGGTAGGTCTCCTTGAACGCCCGCCGCAGCTCGGTGAGCACCAGCACGAGCTCTTCGGTCGAGACCTGGCCCCGCGGGTAGGTCCACGTGGTCGCCCCCATCACGTCGCCCATCGCCCAGTCGGTCTTGGGGGTCTTCTCGTGGTCGCTGTGGCAGGTCACGCAGGGTGTGGCGACGGCGAAGTCCGGGAACATGGCGGTGTGCAGGCCCTGTTCCGTGTCGTAGAAGAAGCGCGGCTGTTTGTCCTGGGCCAGCTCGCGGAACAGGTCCAGGCTGCGCCCGGTGAACTTGTTGCCCCGGTTGATGGCGAACTCGGCGCCCAGGAACAAGCCCAGGTCCGCCGGGCTGCGGTCCAGCCGGACGGCCACGCCGCGCAGGGCAACCGCCGGCAGAGGCCCGGTCTGGGAGCCCTTGCGCAGCCAGTGCTCGTCGTAGACCAGCCCGAGCTTGATGCCCGGCCCCACCACCTCCTTGGTGTACAGGGTGCGGAATGCGGCGTTCTCCATCGCCACCAGCTCGAGCAACAGGTCGGCGTCGACCCGACGGTCCCCTCCCAGGTCTTCCTCGCCGGTCTCGGGCAGGGGCGGCGGGGCGGAGACGAAGAGGTAGATCCCGGCCACGACCAGTGCCAGGGCCGCCAGCACCCGAGGGGGCGTCCAGCTCGCGCTCATCCTTCGTCCTCCCGGCTGCGGCGGTCCTCGAAGCGCTTGTCGGTCCCATAGGGCGACTCGCCCCCGGACAAGTAGGCCTTCACGGCGTCGAGTTCAAAGGATGCGTCCAGGGTCTCGGGCAGCGCGTACAGGTGGTTGCCGTGGAAGTCGTGGCACTGCAGGCAGGTCTCGAAGCGCGCGTCGTCGGCCAGCTGTTGGTGCGACGGCTCCAGCGCGTCCTGGTCCAGCTCGAATTCCTGGTGGCAGTGGGTGCAGTAGTCGCCGTCCCGGGTCACCCGGCCGCCCCGGTGCTCCTGGTGGCAGCTGGTGCAGGTCTGGGGGGCGATGGCGGCGCGGGCTTCCTCGAACCGCGCCTCGCGGAAGCGGAAGGGGGGGTGCCGGTCCTCGCCCTGGCGGTCGTGGCAGTGCTCGCAGGCGGCGTTGTTGACCTGTTGGTGCACCACCGGGGCCCACGTCTCTCGCAGCCCGACCACGGTGCGTACGTTGGCCTGGAGCTGCTGGCGCAGGGTGCCCGGGGCCGCGAGGTGGCACTCCGCACAGGCCAGCTCGTCGTGCCCGGTGTTCGCCGGGCCCTTGGCGCGGACACGCTCCAGGGGCGGCGCCAGTGCGAGCAGGACCAGAGCCGCCGCCACCAGCAGCGGCCCCTTGAGCGGCACCCAGGGCCGGCGCCGGGGCTGTCCCAGCAGCTGCCGGAGCTCGGGCACACAGGAGCCACAGTCGGTCCCGCAGCCGAGCTCCCGGCCCAGCCCCGCCAGGTCGGCGCCCTGATCGATCGCCTCCTGCACGGTCTCTCGGGAGACCTCGTAGCAAGCGCACAGCCAGCGATCTTCAGCCACGCCGGATCTTAGGGCTCGTCGGCCAGGCGAGCCGCCAGGGCCCGCTTGTCCAGCTTGCCCGTGCGTCCCCGGGGCAGCGTCTGCTCGATGCGCACGGAGCGTGGGACCTTGAAGGGCGTCAGGCGTTCCCGGCACCAGGCCCTGAGCTGCTTGGGCGTGGCGGGCCCGTCCAGCACCACGAAGGCCACCGGCTCCTCGCCGTAGTGCTTGGACGGGGCGGCGACCGCAGCGGCCACCACCACGGCCGGGTGGGCGAGCAGGACCTCCTCGAGCTCCACCGGGTAGACCTTGTCCGCCCCCCGGGAGATGACCTCCTTGGCCCGGCCGACCAGCGCCAGGAAGCCGTCGCTGTCCAGCTGGCCCAGGTCCCCGGTGTGGAACCACCCGTCCCGAAAGGCCCGCGCCGTGGCTTCGGAGTTGTCGTGGTAGCCCGGGGAGACCTGGGGTCCCCGCACGCGCACCTCGCCCATGGGTCCGGGGCCCAGGATGTCCACCTCGCAGCCCTGGGCCCGTCCGACCGTGCCGACCCGGCGGTCCGGGTCCAGTCCATTGCGCGTGACCCAGGTGGCGGTCTCGGTCATGCCGTAGTTGTTGGCCAAGGGCACCCCAAAGGTCTGCTCGAACGACGCCTGGAAGCCCGGGGAGAGTGGGGCCGAGGCGCACAGGCCGAACTGCACACTCGCCGGACGATCCCCACCCTCGGTCAGCCGCAACAGCGTGCGCAGGATGGACGGCACTGACGAGAAGCAGGTCACCTGGTGGGCGGCACAGACCGGCCAGAAGCGCCCGACGGAGAACGCGTGGAAGCGCTCCTCGAGCACCACGACGCCCCCGGCCAGCAAGGGGGCCAGCAGGCCGACGATGAGCCCGTGGCCGTGGGTTGGGTTGAGCACGCAGAGCAGGCGCGTGGCGGCGTCGAAGCCGAACCAGGCGATGGTGTCGTGCACGCTGGCCAGGACGTTGTCGTGGGTCAGGACCACACCCTTGGGATCCCCGGTCGACCCGCTGGTGTACAGCAGCAGCGCGCGGTCCGGTGCGGGCACCTCTGGGACCTGGCCTCGCTCGGGCAGGGGTGGCGGGACCTCGACCACCAGGCTGGCGCCGGAGTGCTCGGCGAAGAACCGGCGCTCCCGGGGGCTGCTGGAGGGTTCGACCGGTACGACCACGGCCCCCAGGCGCCACGCCCCCCAGACCAGGGCCACAAAGGTGGGCGAGCTCGGCAGCAGGAGCACCACCCGGTCCCCAGGCCCGATGCCCTGCCCCGCGAGCCAGCTGGCGGCACCCCCGGCCCGCGCCCACAGGGTCGCCGCGGTCCAGGTCTGCCCGCCGTCGGGCCGGGCGTCGATCAGGGCGGGAGCGTCTGGGGCGCTGTGCACCCGGGCGGCCAGCCGCTCGGCCAGGCTCACGTGCTGGACCGGGCCTGGGCATAGGCGACCAGCCGGCCCACCGAGCCGAAGTGATCCTCGACGATCTCGTGGGGCTTGACCCGGAAGCCGCCGTGGGTCTCCAGGAACTCCACGACCTCGAGCACGGCCAACGACTCGATCACGCCGTGGTGACCGAACAGCGGGGTGTCGTCGGTGAGATCGTCGGCCGAGAGGCCGGGGTCGAGCCGGGTCAGGATGAACTCGCGGAGCGCGGCGCGCAGGTCGTTGGCCATGTCCGGGCCCTATCCCGCGCCGAGCTTGCCGAGCAGGGCGGCGACGCCCGCCAGGTCCAGGCCGCCCCGCAGGATCAGCAGCACCATGGCCGCCCGCAGGTGAAAGGTCAGCAGCACACCGGCCACCAGCCAGGGTCGCCCCCACGCGGCCCGTCGCTTCTTGTTCATCAGGAGCAGGGCGGACGCCGTCAGCACCGCCTGGCACAGCTCGTAGATGCCCAGGGCCACGGTGAGCTCCCACCAGCCCGCCACCGCGTCCAGGGGCAAGAGGATGCCCCGGTTGAACACCATGAAGGCCCCGTGCCCCCCAAAGGTGATGAAGCACGCCACCACCACGGCGAGCTTCTTGTGGCGGGGCCAGCGGCGGCTCAGAGCCAGCACCGCCGGGTAGTAGAAGATCCGCACGATCATCTCGCGGAAGTGCACGTTCCAGCGTCGCCAGAAGTCCGCGTAGTCCCTTGCCGCCAGCGGGTTCTCGTAGTTGTCGGCGACGGCGTAGCCCAGCAGTCGCGCCCCCCCGACCGCCATCTGCTCCCACCCGTAGCGGAACAGGTAGATGGCGACGTAGTTGAAGGCCAGGGCCGCGTAGACCGCCAGCCACCCGACCTGGGACAGGTCCGCGACCAGCCGGCCCGTCGCCACCAGGTGCACCGGCGCCAGGACCAGGGCTGCGAAGCCAAGCAGGTGGAGGGCGGCCAGGGCCAGAGTCTTCGCGCCGCTCGCCAGGGCCTCGGCGGCCGTCCCCTCCCCCTGGCTGGCGAACAGGTTCGTGGGGGAGACCACCATCGCCTTGCCCAGCAGGAACGGCAGGGACAGGAAGTAGATGGCCGCCTGCATCGGGCTGAGGGTCACCCCGTGGCGGGACTCGTAGAGCGCATAGCAGGCCTTCTTGAACAGGATGACCAGGAAGAACACCGCCACCTTGTCGGCCCGGACCAGGCTGTCGCCGTCGTGGTCGAGCAGGAGCCCCGAGAACGCGGCGGGCAGGAACACCCCGCCCAGCAGCAGTCCCCCGACCCACGCCCGGGCCCGCTCGGGCAGCAAGGGCGTGAAGACCAGCTGGTGGAAGAGCACGGTGAAGCCCAGAGCGAAGACCGCCACTTCGGGCTTCATGGCCCAGCCCAGGAACAGCAGGCTGGCCCCCACGAGCCACGGCTGTCGCCAGCGTGCGGGCAGGGCGTGGTGCACCGCCGCCACCGCGAACGACGCCACGAGCCAGGCCGCGAAGAGCGCCGCCGGCACGCCGAGCGCGCCCTCGACGCGAGGCAGGGTCCAGCGGGTGGGATCGAGCAACAGGTCCACGGGCCCGGGGACGATAGCAACGCCAGCTTCGGCGGGGCTGTAGGCTGGGCCTGTGCCGCTCCTCCTCCTGAGCGCCCTGGCCGCCCAGGGCTCGGTCGTGCTGGCGGTGTCCGAGCGCCACGACCTGGGTGTGACCGGCACCTTCGCCCGAGCGGTGCCCCTGAGCGACGGCTGGTGGCTCACCTGGGGTGCCGGGGGGGACCTGCTGCGGGCGCCCTTGACCGAAGACGGTGGCTGGGCGGCCGACGACCGGGAGCGCATCGGCGTGCTGGGCCGCGACGACCTGGTCGATCACGGGCTGGTGCGCTGTCCCGACGACACCTGGCTCCACGTGGGCTCCCAGAACGTCCTGGCGCCGAACGACAGCAGCGCAGCGCACTGGCTCGACGCCGAGCTGGGGCTGATCCAGTCCCAGACCATCGAGGAGGAGGTGCCCGAGCGAGCCCACAACGACCCGGCCGTCGTGTGTGGCCAGGACTTCGTGGGGGTGACCCACACCAGCGCGACCCCGGGCGATCCGAGCTGGTTCTTCCCTCTGACCGACGGCGCTGTGGGGTCGCCGGTCGAGCTGGCCGAGTCCCCGCGTACCCCCGGTGCCGGCCTGCTCCAGGACGGTGAGCGGCTGCTGCTCGTGAGCACCTGGAACTTCGTGCGGGAGCTCCAGGTGAACACCTACGACGCAGACCTGGGGCTCCTGACGAACCCCCTCCAGACCCCCGTGCTCGCCGACGACGAGGAGATCTGGTGGCCCACGGGCCTGGTGCGGGTGGGCAGCCACTTTCTGGTCGCCACCATGGGCAAGCAGCTGGAGGAGGGCTGGGCCGCCGACACCGGGCAGGTCTGGCTGTTGGTCCTGGACCTGGACCTGGCGGTGGTCGAGGAGGTGCCCATCAGCGCCCTGTCCCTGCCGGACGGGGCCATGCGGCCGTGGCTGGTGCGGGACGGCGACCGGCTCCTGCTGACCGCCGACGTGGCGATCCGGCCGGCGCTCTGGGAGATCACCCTGGACCTCGAAGCCCTGGGCCCTGAGCCGGCGGACACCGGGGGCGACGCGGGCACACCGGCTCAGGAGACCTGTGGCTGCGCCCAGCGCACACCGGCCGGTGTGTGGCTGTGGGGCCTGGGCTGCTTGGTCCTGGTCACTCGACGTAGCCCAAGGTCTCGAGCTGCTCCTGGAGCGCCTGAGGCACTGGCTGAGCTGGGTTGCTGGACACCGGGCGCAGCCAGCTGCCACCGCGCCCCGGTCGGGACACGTCGAACAGGTCGCTGAGGGCTCGGCCGGTCATGTCTCGGGCGGCGTCGATGCCCACCATGGCGCAGACGGTCGGCGCCAGGTCCACCAGCCTGGGCAGGGCCACAGGCGTGGCCCCCGGACGTGCCCGGCGGCCCCAGCCCGCGATCAGCCCCACGTCCCGGTGCCGGGCGTCCAGCACGGCCAGGGACGCACCCCCTTGGAAGCCGTGGTCGGAGAGCACGATCAACGTCGTGGTCTCTGGGTCGACCTGGGCCATGACCCGCGCCAGCGCGTCGTCGGCGGCCGCATAGCTCTCCTCGATCCACCGGCGGCCTTCGGCGAGCTGGGCCGGGGTCATCGGGGCGTCGACCCAGGGGAAGTACTTCTTGTCCTCGCCCTCCTGGCGCGACGCCGGGTGGTCGGCAAAGGCCTGCTGCCGAGCAGTGGGATCGGTGGTCAGTGTGGCCACGACCTGGGGCACCACGAAGGGCCAGTACAGGTGACTGAGCTGGTCGACACCCATCCAGTAGACCGCGCCCAGCCGTGCCTTCAGGGGGTCGAAGAGCTGCTCGAACGCCCGCAGGTAGGTCTCGTCCGATGGCAGAGGATGGTGTCCGCGGCCCAGGGACTGCAGCTGCCAGGCCTGCCGGTGCCGCTTGAACCAGGGACGCCGGGGGATGAGCTCGGCGACGGGCTTGGCCAGCTCGGCTGGCCAGGTCGCTCCGTCCAGGCGGCGCTTCAGCAGGTCGGCGGGCACCCGGGTGGTCGGGTCGAAGCGGTCGGGGGTGCGCTGCCACACCAGCCGCTCCGAGATCAGCGCACCCTGGACTTCTTCGGCGGGCGAAGTCATGAGCCAGCCGCTCACGACGACCGGGTGCCCCTCCTCGGAGACCCGGTTCCAGACCCGGTCTGTGCGCACGTCGGCGCCGCTCGGGACCCGGCCATCCGCCAGCTGCCAGCCCGTCACGCCGTGCTGTTCTGGCGGATAGCCGCTGGCCAGCGAGGTCCAGATCGCCGGCGACTCGCTGGGGCTCTGGGTCGCCAGGTCCGAGACGAAGCCCTCGGACCACAGTCGGGCAAAGGCCGGTAGCTCGCCCTGACCGATGCGTGCCTCGACGTAGCTGCGCTCCAGGCCGTCGATGCCGAACAGGACCACGCGGTCGGCCGGCGACCTGTCGCAGGCCATCAAGAGGAGGGTCAGCACCCGGCGAGTTTAGTCAGAGGGTGATCCGTCCCCGGTT
>Ga0209992_10002728_pt1 | contig 15740 bp, 10 predicted proteins | sample 2SBtaG_2_FD_182564 | JGI IMG/M metagenome (GOLD analysis project Ga0209992, IMG submission 182564) | Deep subsurface microbial communities from Kolumbo volcano to uncover new lineages of life (NeLLi) - 2SBTROV12_ACTIVE470 metaG (SPAdes)... | ecosystem: Environmental > Aquatic > Marine >... | reverse complement strand
TCAGGCGCATCTCGGAGGTCGCGTTGGCGCGCACTGTCAGTGGAGCACTCTCAGCACTGCAGAGATCTTGCGTGCGTGTCAGCAGGGTGTACTGCCCCGGCGCCAGGGCCTTGAGCAGGGCCGATCCCTCCGCGCCTGTCGTTTGCATGGAAAAGGGCTCGAGGATGCGCCCGCTGGCGTCGCGCACAAAAATCGCGGCCCCTCCGGCCGGCGCGCCACCCGGATCCACGACGGTCAACAGGATCGACCCCGGTTCGGGCAGCTCGAGGACGAGCCCGTCCAGAGTCTGGTCCTCTGCCAGGATCAGACCGCCGAGGGTGACCCGACCCAGGTGACCCTCACCCATGCCAAACATGGGAGCGCCTCCGGCACTGACCCGATAGACACCCGCTCGCAGGGGCAGAACTTCAAACTCCCCGTCCTCAAGGCTTACCAGCTCGCTGTACTGTCCGCCGAACATGCGGTCGCTCCGCGCATCGCCGTCGAGGGTGACGGTGACCCTCTCTCCAGAGATTCCCCGCCCGTCTGGACCCACGACCCTGCCCGAGATTCGTCCGAGAGGTAGCTCAAAGTCGTGCCGGTATTCCGAAGCGGCCGGAATCTGAAGTCGGTACTCGGTCGTACTTTGTTGCCCCGGGCCCGCTCCGATTGTTTGGACGTTGGCCGTGTAGCTCCCGGGTCCGTCGAGCGTGAGTTCGTAGGTGCCGTCCTCTTCCACTGCAGCCATGGCGAGGTTGGCATAGATCTGGCCGCCCTCGGGGAAGAGCGTCAGGCTCGCGCCGTCAAATGGCTCGCCACCGAGAGTGATCGTCCCGAACAGTCGCACGGGGTCCTCTGGTGGGGCGCCAAGCACCACATGCGTCGACTCGCCATCGAGAATCTCTGCTTGACTGAGCTCTATGTTGGCCATGAGCGCGCCGAGATCTGCGTCGCCTCCTAGACCCTTGTCCGTGTCGATTGCTGTGACCTGCCAGGTGCCGGCCTGTAGGTGGGTGAACTCGAACGCGCCTGCCGAATCTGTGGTGACCAGCTTCTGAGTGAGTCCAGCGCCACTGCTCACGGAATCGAGAGCCACGATTGTGACGAGAAACCCATCGGCCAACTTTCCGGCAGAGTCGAAGACCTCGCCAGTTAGCGTTCCCCCTTGGGGTACCTCGATTCGTACGCCTTCGATTCGTTCTGCTGGTGCCAGTTCGACGGGGACTCCAGGGCTCTTCGCCCAACCCTCCGCTTCGGCAATCAACTGACAGCTGCCTGCTGGGATGCCCTTCAGGTCAAACCGGCCCTCCGCATCGGTAGTCGTGTTGGCCGGTTCGAGCCCCACCGCCATCAGTTCTTCCAGCGAAGTGCCGTGGCTGGTCTGGACGGCTGCGTCAGCGATCGGCGTACCATCAGTCCCGTACACTCGGCCGGTCGCGCGACCCGTGGCCTGAACCACGAGTTCGAGCTCCTCGGTCAGAGGCACATCAAACTCGACGGGCTCCGCCGACGCATGCTCTTCATCCTGCACCCAGGCGACGTAGGGGCCAGCGGCCAAGTCTTGAATCACAAACCGGCCCTCGTCGGACTCGACTGTCTTGGAGCGTTTGGAGACTTTCGCTGAGAGCCCACCTGCGGGACCCTTGCTCGAGCGGGCGTAGTGAACTGCAAAACGTTGCACAGGTGCGGTCGTCTCATCGACGACCCTGCCGGCAATCGCTAGCGGTGCTTCGAGTACGAGGTCCAAACCCCGGGTTCCGGGTTGCACCGCGCTGGCCTGGGCTCTCCATTTCACCGATTCCGATCCATCCGAACCCGGTCCAGGTTGTAGCAGCGCAGCTTCAGAACTTGCACTCACGACGAAGGGACCATTGCCCAGACCCGTCAGCGTGAACTGACCTCCCTCATCGGTGAGAGTTGAGGAACGGGCTCCCCGCATGGCATTTATGCCCCCGAGCCCCACGGCGTGCGCCACGTCGAAGTTAGCCTGGACTTGGGTCTCCACAGCCGGGCGGCCGTCGGCCCAATGCAAGCTGCCGCGGATCGACTGGCCTCGTCTGAGAGTCAGCGTGACGCCCTCTACAGATTCGGTCGCGAGCAGGTTCAGGGGGTGCCGCTCCCCTTCGAGGAAGCCCTCGGCTGTCGCCAGCAACTTCGCTTCGCCCGGATTCAAGCCACGCAGCAAGAACTGACCCTTGGTATCGCTTTGAACTTCCCTTTCGGAGTCGGCACCGAGCGAGCCCAAGAGGCCATCTGAAACGACCTGGACCGTGGCCTCGGCCACAGGCGCGCCAGCCTCGTCTACAACCGTACCCCTGACACTGGCACCGGCCACGAGCGTGAGAACCTCTTCGATCTGGGCACCTTCGATCACTGGTTCGAGGCTTACCCGGTCGCCGGTCAGGTAGGGGTGCACGGCGCGCAGCCCATAATGGGTGCCTGCCGGTAGCGCGCGGAAAGAGAACTTCCCTCCCTCGAGTGCGTCAAAAGTCACGGGTCTGAAGGGGCGGGATCCGACCATCGACAGCGGGTCGAGTTGCGCGCTGGCCTGACTCAACTCCATGGGAGTCGTCTCCGACAGTGCGCCCTGTACGTCAGAAACGAGGCGCCCCTGCAAGTAGGCGCCGAGTTCCAGAAGGATCGGCGCTGCGCCGCTCGCACTCAGGTCCGTGGCTTCGGGGCTGTAAGCAAACTTGCCGCGTACGATCACCCAGGCGGATTCCTGGTCATCTCCTGTCGGTACGCGGAACTGCCCACTCTCGTCGACGGGATAGGTGCTGAGGGACTCACCCTCCGCATGACTCCAGCGCAGGTAACTGGCGTAGTCCATAGCCCTCGGCACCGCGATCACCGCAAGGTCATCGGTCGACTCGTGATTGCCGGCTGGCCATTGGATCTGGCCTTCGTGCCAGGAATCATCCGTCCGTTCCAGTTCTCGCCGCTCATCTGCGTCTGGCGCCAAGGCCTCAAGCTCTTCTTCGGGCTCCGCCGCATCGACGGGAAGACGAGTGGGCTCCTGAGGCGTGACCGTGTCGGTGGTAGGCAGGTGCGCGCGTGAGTCGTCCTCGCCCAAGCTCAGAATGACTAACGTGGCAACTACGGCTAAGGCCAAGACAGCTAACAGTTGTTTCATAGGATCAATCCTGTGCTTGGGGAGCTACGCGAGGCCGGATGACTGATAAGAATCGGGGCGTCGATCTCGTTGCGATTCTCGTTCGGCCAGCATGGTTCTGGTGCCCCCGCGGCGCTATCCGGTCTGATGCGTATGCGTGCCACGGTCGCGTATTCACTCTCCACTGGCAATCCGCTGGCAGTGGCCCTTTGCGGGGCTCGCTCGGGTCCGTACTCTCTTCCCTGCGCGTGGGCTTAGGTCGCCCTCTCGCCCCCCCCTGTGCCCGCCATGGAAGCTGCCAACCCCCACCCCCGCCCGGAAACTGGCTCTCCCCCCGAGGTATTGAGGGGCCTCGTCACTGGATTGCACCATGTCGCCGTCGCCGTGCGCGACCTGGAAGAGGCACGCAATTTTTACTCGCAAGCCCTCGGCTTGAACCTGGGCGAGCCCGAATTCGTGCAGGACCAGGGTGTGAACGTGGTCGTGCTGCAGGCGGGTTCGACGCGCATCGAACTCGTGGCTCCAGCGCGGGAGGACTCGCCCGTGGCGCGCTTCTTGGAGAAGCGCGGGCCCGGGCTGCACCACCTGGCCTGGAAGGTCGATTCGGTCGAACAGGCAATCGGCCAGCTGGCACAGCAGGGCGTGCGCTTGATCGACGAGGCCCCACGACCCGGCTCACACCAAACGACGATCGCTTTCGTGCATCCTTCTGCGACCGGCGGGGTGTTGATGGAACTCGTTCAGGACCCCGATTGAGGCGCACGGGCGCCACTCAACCCAACCCTCACTCCATGGCCGACGAAACCCCCCAGCAGCGGCTGCTGCGACTGCGTGAAGAGACCTTGACGGGCGGTGGTGAGGCCCGCATTGCCGCGCAACACGCCAAGGGAAAGCTGACAGCTCGCGAGCGCATCGAGTTCCTCGTTGACGAAGGCTCCTTCGTCGAGCTCGATCGCTTCGTCACTCACCGCTGTACGGACTTCGGCATGGCCGAGCAGAAAATCTTGGGCGATGGAGTCGTCACCGGACACGCACTCATTGACGGTCGGCCCGTCTACCTGTTCAGTCAGGACTTCACGGTCTTTGGCGGATCCTTGTCCGAGACCCAGTCCGAGAAGATCTGCAAGGTCATGGACATGGCAGCCAAGGTGGGCGTGCCCGTCCTGGGGCTCAACGATTCGGGTGGAGCGCGGATTCAGGAAGGGGTGCAGAGTCTGGGCGGCTACGCTGAAATTTTCTGGCGCAACACCCGAGCCTCAGGGGTGATTCCGCAGTTGTCGGCGATCCTCGGTCCCTGCGCGGGAGGTGCGGTCTACAGTCCGGCCATCACGGACTTCACCCTGATGGTGGAGGGTAACTCGTACATGCACATCACGGGGCCCGACGTGGTCAAGACGGTGACCCACGAAGATGTCACCAGCGAGGAACTGGGTGGCGCAGAGGTGCATTGCTCGAAGAGTGGCGTCGCTCACTTCTCAACGGCGGATGACAAGTCCTGCATGAACCTCATGCGGCGACTGCTCGGGTATCTGCCGCTCAACAATGCCGAGGACGCCCCTTTCGTAGAGACGGACGATCCGTCAGATCGGCGCGAGTCGGCCCTCGACTCGATCGTTCCCGACGATGCGCAGAAGCCCTACGACATGACCAAGGTGATCGACCTCGTCTTGGACCGCGAGTCCTGGTTGGAAGTTCAATCGGCTTTTGCACGCAACTTGGTGATAGGCTTTGGCCGCCTGGGCGGGCGAGTCGTGGGAATCGTAGCCAACCAACCCGCAGTCCTCGCCGGTTGCCTGGACATCGAGGCAAGCGAGAAGGGTGCGCGTTTCATTCGCTTCTGCGACGCATTCAACATCCCCATTGTGACCTTTGAAGATGTACCGGGGTTCTTGCCCGGAACGGATCAAGAGCACAACGGCATCATCCGCCACGGCGCCAAGTTGCTGTACGCCTACTGCGAGGCCACGGTGCCCAAACTGACCGTCATCACCCGCAAGGCCTATGGTGGCGCTTATGACGTGATGGCGTCCAAACACATTCGCGCGGATGTCAACGTGGCTTGGCCGGGAGCCATGATCGCCGTGATGGGGGCTGCCGGTGCGGCCAAGATCATTCACCGGCGCGAAATCGCCGCGGCCGAGGATTCGGACGCGGTGGAAGCCCAGCGAGCGGCGGAGTACGAGGAGACCTTCAACAACCCGTACCGCGCAGCTGCCCGTGGGTTTGTCGATGACGTCATCGAGGCCTCCGCGACTCGTCCCTATCTGATTCGAGCCCTCGGACTACTTGCCAGCAAGCACGAACCCGGCCCCTTGCGCAAGCACGGCAACATCCCCCTCTAGGCGCAGGTTCCCAGGTCATGTTCCAACGCATTCTGATCGCCAACCGGGGGGAAATCGCCCTGCGTATCATTCGCACCGCCCGGGAGATGGGCATTGAGTGCGTGGCCGTCTATTCAGACCACGACGCACAGGCCTTGCACACCCGCATGGCTCACTTGGCGGTGGCGTTGGAGGGCTCGACACCGGCCGAGACGTACCTGGACATGGACAAGATCCTGGCCGCGGCCAAGCAGAGTGGAGCCGAAGCGATCCATCCGGGTTACGGATTCCTGTCAGAGAACGCGGCCTTCGCACGCGCTGTGACCGAGGCCGGCTTGGCCTGGATCGGCCCTCCCCCAGGGGCAATCGAAGTCATGGGAGACAAGATCGCCAGTCGCCGAGCGATGACGGACGCTGGCGTTCCCTGTGTTCCTGGATTGACCGACCCGGTCGATGATCCCGCCGCCGCGCTCGAGGCGGCCGACGAAATCGGCTACCCCGTTGCGATCAAGGCCGCCGCCGGAGGGGGGGGCAAGGGCATTCGAATCGTGCGCGAGCGCGAGCACATGGAGAGCGCCTTCCGGGCCGCAACCGGGGAAGCCGTATCCGCCTTTGGAGACGGGCGCCTCTACATCGAGCGTTACATCGATCACCCACGCCACATCGAAATTCAGGTCCTGTTCGATCACGAGGGCCGGGGAGTGAGCCTGTTCGAACGCGAGTGCTCCATTCAGCGCAGGCACCAAAAACTGATCGAGGAGAGTCCTTCCGTGGCGATCGACGACCAGCAGCGTGCCGCCATGGGGGACATCGCCTTGCGCGCCGGAGCTCACGTGGATTATCGCGGTGCCGGTACGGTCGAATTCCTTTGGTCGGGAGGGGAGTTCTTCTTCCTCGAAATGAACACTCGCTTGCAGGTCGAGCATCCAGTCACCGAACTCGTGACCGGAGTGGATTTGGTCGCCGAACAGTTACGTATTGCCGCCGGTGAGCCCCTGGGCTTCAACCCGGACGACTTGACGGTCAATGGGCACTCCATCGAGGTGCGCATCAACGCCGAAGACCCCTGTAGTGGTTTCTTGCCCTCCACCGGCACCCTGCGCAACATGCGCATCCCGGGCGGTCCCGGCGTGCGCTTGGACAGTGCGATGTACCGCGGTATGGAGGTTGGGCTCAACTACGATCCGATGCTCGGCAAGTTGATCGTTTGGGGGTCGGATCGGCAGCAAGCCATCCAACGCATGCGGCGCGCGATCGCGGAGATGAATGTAGGCGGTGTGAGGACCAGCTTGCCGGCTGCCCTACAGGTGTTGGAGACTCCGGAGTTCGAAGCAGGCGATGTCGACACGCACTTCCTGGAGTCCTTGCTCCTGGCACCGCCGCTGGAGTTTGAACCCCTCGTGGCCGCGGCGGCCGCCATGTACGTCCACAACCGATCGCGGCGCCGGGCCCTGGAGCCCAGTCAAGGATCGCGCGAGGCTTGGCGCGACCGCGGCCGGAGATCGGTGAGTGACTTCACTCGACGCGCTGGGGAGCGAGGGGGCGACGCATGAAGTACTTCATCACTTTGGGCGACCGCGTGCACGAAGTCGAACTGACCCGGCATCTCGGCGAATTGCGTGTCACGATCGGGGGTCAACCCACGGATCTGACCTACAGCGAAGCCGACCGCCTGGGGCAAGTTACTCTGAAGCACGGGGGCCGGAGCTACGGAGTTTCGATCGAGGAAGCGAATGCGGGCATCTGCGTGACCCTGGCTGGCCACGACTACGTCATGCAGATTGAAGACGAACGAGAGTACGCAGCGCATGTGGCCGAGCGTGCCGCCAACAAGGGTGGCGGGCTGATCAAGGCCGTCATGCCGGGTGTGGTCGTTGAGACCCTCGTTGTGGTTGGCGATGAGGTACAGGAAGGCCAACCCCTGCTGATTCTCGAAGCCATGAAGATGCAGAACGAGATTCTTGCTGCCGGGCCCGGTCGCGTGAGTGTGCTGCACGTGGAGGCGGGGCAGGCCGTGAGCGCAGGCGAGAAGCTCGTGGGGCTGGCGGGGCTGGACCAGGACTGACCGGGACGCGCGGCTCGTCGTGGTGAGCAGAAGACACCGATTCGGGTAAGCAGGGTAGACTGGATGCGCGATGCGTTGCCTTCCGATTGATTCCAATACGTGCAGCTGGCTGGCGCGGCGCTGCTTGGCGATCTTGCTCGGCTTCGCCCTGCTCATTGAGTCGTCGCGAGCCACCTGGTCCATCGTCGTGATCAACAAGAAAACCGGCGAGGTCTGCAGCGCCACGGCAACCTGCATCCAGGGCACGGGTCTGGAAACGATGGTGCCCGTGATCGTGGTCGGCAAGGGAGCGGGCGCGGCGCAGGCCTTCGTGTTGAGCAGCGCTCAGAACCGCAAGATCATGTTCTCGGGATTCAAGAAGGAGATTCTGCCTGCGCGCATTATGGACTTCATCACCAACTCCGATTCCAATCTGGGGGCCAGACAGTTCGGGATTGTGTCATTCGCCGGAACACCCGTGACGTTTACGGGCGCCGATCTGAACTCTCAGGTCGCGGCCTGGGCTGGTGGCTTGAGCGGCGAAACGCAGGAACTGGCCTATGCGATCCAAGGCAACAGTCTGACTGGCGCCAACGTGGTGCTCGCCGCGGAGCAAGCCCTACTGAACACTCCCGGTGACCTGTCCCTGAAGGTCATGATGGCCATGGATGCCGCACGCTCCATGGGCGGAGACGGCCGCTGCTCATGCAGTCCATCCGCTGCCGACAGTTGCGGTTCGCCGCCTCCTTCGTTCGACAAGAGCGCGCACCAGGCGGTCATGTTTCTTGCCCGGCCTGGAGACAAGAACGGCTCGTGCAACGGAACGGTGGGCTGCGCGAACGGCGACTACTACCTGTCATTGAAGGTCGGTGGTGACTGGACCAACGTCGACCCCGTAATCGAGTTGCGCGACCAATACGCTCAGTGGCGGGCAGCTCTTGCGGGGGTTCCGGATCACTACTTGTCCGAGGTCCAAGTCGATCGTCAGAGCCTTGTGGCCGACGGTCGCAGCCGTGCACGGATCACCATACGGCTCAAAGACATCGACGGAGTGCCGCTCACACAAGGCGGAGCGTCGATCAACCTCAAGCGTCAGAATCCCCTGCCGCGCAAGGCCATCGTCGGGCCCGTTACGGATCATGGAGACGGCACGTACTCACTCGAGTTGACTGCGACCACCTCGCCCGGTATCGGGCAGTGGCGAGTTGATGTTGACGTGGGGGGGCCTCGGCCCATTCGCCTGAGCCCCTCCATCAGCCTCAGCAACGATCCCTTGGCTGAGTTGCACGTGGGGATCCGCCAATACAACGTGGGTGCACCGACTCTCGTGCCGTTCACTCTCAACCGGGCTGCAGTGGATGCGGGCCGGCCCTACCGCATCTTGGGAAGCCTGAGTGGGACCCAGCCGGGCTTTGACCTGATGGGCGTTCACGTCGCCCTGAATCGAGATCCCTTCTTCAACGCCACCTGGTTGCCCCCGGGGCCTGCTGAGTTCTTTGGTTCCCACGGAACTCTGGATGGCATCGGACGAGCGAGCGCGATCTTGCGCATGGATGAGGTGCGCTCTGCGTCACTCGTGGGTCTGCGACTCGAGTTCAGCGCCTGGCTCGCGGGCCCCACTCCCGAAGTCACGAACGGGGTGGGTTTCGACATCAGTCTCTAAGGTGGCCGAGCACTCAGAGCGTTAGACTGGCAGGCATGCAAGAGCTGGCCAAGACACTTGTGGACTGGATTGAGATCGAGTCCATCACAGGATCCGAAGCGGACTACGGGGATGCGCTCGGACGTGCACTTGAGGGCAAGGGGTTGGCGGTCGAACGCCAAGAGGTCGAACCCGGCCGTTTCAATCTCCTGGCCCGGGCGGGCATGCCGGAAATTGTCTTCTGCACCCATTTGGACACGGTCCCGCCCTTCTTTGGTTCGAGTCAGGATTCCGATTTTGTCTACGGCCGCGGGTCATGCGATGCCAAGGGTCAGGCCGTGGCCATGTTGTCCGCAGCCCAACGACTGCTGGACTCCGGTGAAGACCGCATCGGATTCCTGTTCACCGTGGGGGAGGAAACGGACAGCGCCGGGGCGAGCTTTGCGAACACCCACCTCGCCGATCCCTGGAACCCGCGCTACGTGATCATTGGGGAACCCACAGACGGCAAGTTCGTCCGTGGTCACAAGGGTCTCTTCGGCGGGTGCCTGGTCGGACACGGCGAGGCGGGGCATTCATCGCAAGAAGTAGGCCCTAGCGCCATTCACGAACTCGTCACGAGCGCGGGCCGGCTCTTGGACGCCGACTGGGGAGAGCACGAGTCGTTGGGCAAGGGCACGTTGAACCTGGGCAACATCCAGGGTGGAATCGCGCCGAATGTCGTGGCCGACCACGCCGACGCGCAGCTATTGATCCGCACGGTGGAAGATCCGGCCACGGTCGACGCGCGTGTGCAGGGATGCTTGAGTGAACACGTGCAGCTCGAAGGGACTTTCGGCTACGGGCCGGTCGAATTCCACGTGCCCACCGGCGAGGACTCCATCGCGGTGGCCTTCGGAACAGACGCCCCACACATGCGCGCCTGGGGCACACCTCTACTCTTCGGCGCCGGATCGATCCGAGATGCGCACACCGACCACGAAAAGGTGGGCAAGCAGCAGTTGATCGACGCCAGCCTGCGGTACGAACAGACGGTGCGCGACCTACTGCGCTAGCGGACCTGCTCGATCGGTTGAGCGATCCAGGCCACCGGGCGCCGTGACTAGGCTGTAGACCTGTCCCGCGGGTACTCAATGTAGGCCGCAGTCTCGTCGGCCACCTGGCGCCCGAACAGAGACTCCACGACTCCAAAAGCCATGTCGATGCCGGCCGCAACCCCGGCAGAGGTGATGACTCCGTCATCCACAAACCGGGCACCGCGAGCGACATCGATCGTCTCATCCAATTCTGCGAGGCTGTCGTATCCACCCCAATGGGTCGTGGCTCGCTTGTTTCTGAGCAACCCGACCTTGGCCAGCAGCAGGGCCCCCGTGCACACCGAGCAAACCTTCTTTGCCTTCGCGGCCACTTCCGAGATCCACGCCAGGGTCGTTTTGTTCTCCAAGAGCGGCCGCGTTCCGAAACCGCAGGGCACCACAAGCAAGTCAATGGCAGGTGCGCTAGAGAAGGTGTAGTCCGGTACGACCCGCAGCCCACCAGTTGCCGTCACTTCGCCTGAAGTTTGGGCCACTGTAAAAACTCGCAAGGGCGCCCCCTTCTCCGAACGACGAGAGTCGAGTCCCGCTGTCAGCCGCGTACGAGAGAAGACTTCAAAGGGGCCCGCAAAGTCGAGGACCTCGACTCCATCAAAGATGAGCAGGCCGACATTCCAGGGTGCATCCATGGCCGAATCGTACACGGCGCGAGCCAGGGGTGGGAGCGACTCCAATGGGCCGGAGAAGCCGACTCGCCACGGCGCGCTCTGTCTGTGTGGGGGACACCGGCCGTCTCACGCGAGAAAGGAAGGAGCGAAGCCTGGAAGACTGTGGGCGGTGGTGTAGCGTAAGCCCATGCAATCTCATCTCAGCGGAACCGACCTGTTGAACGCCCTTGAGTCAGGCGAAGTGCGGGCCGCAGAGCCTGCTGGTGACGGCTGGGCCGTCAATGCTTGGGTCAAGCAGGGCATTCTGGACATTTTCCGTACGACCGACATCGTTCCGCAGGGCGTAGAGTTGGCCGGAGACCCACGCGAGCCCGCGCGCCTGGCCTTTCGCGACAAGGAGCCGTTTCTCGTGCGTCGATTCGGCGCCCAAGACGATGTTCGTCTCGTTCCGGGTGGCTCGGCGGTGCGCCGGGGAACCTACGTGGGTCCCGGTGTCGTTTGCATGCCGCCCATGTATATCAATGTGGGGGCCTTTGTAGGAGCGGGCTCCATGATCGACTCCCATGCATTGGTGGGCTCCTGCGCTCAGGTGGGTGAGGGTGTTCACGTTTCCGCCGCCGCCCAGATCGGTGGAGTGCTCGAGCCTGCGGGTGCGCGACCGGTGATCATCGAAGACAACGCCTTCGTGGGTGGCAACTGTGGCGTGTACGAGGGCGTGTTGGTCGGGCGCGGTGCGGTCTTGGCCGCAGGGGTCGTCCTGGCGTCGGGGACGGTCGTGCACGATCTCGTCAACCAACGAGAACTCAGTGGGGCAGGCGATCATCCGCTGGAGATCCCCGCTGGGGCCGTCGTGATTCCGGGCACCCGCCCCCTGTCCAGCGAATATGCCCAGCAAAAGGGGCTGGCAGCGGCCTGTGCACTGATCGTCAAGTATCGCGACGAGAGAACGGACGCGGCTACGGCCCTCGAGCAGGCCCTGCGTTAGGAGCCGGACTCTCCGTTCGGAGCCCCCGTCAAGAATGACCCACCCTCGGCAGCCAGGCGCACGATCAGGTCAGCAGCATTGAATTTGGCTCGCCCACCTGCGCGGGCGTGGATGTCTGGGGCGGCAGCCAGGGCGTCCAGCCGCTCTCTTACGAGGGCCGCGCCGAGGCTGTCCGCGTAGCGCAACACTCCGCCCCGGAAGGGCGCGAATCCCATGCCAAAGACTGTGGCCAGGTCCATCTGTGCCGGGCCCTGCACCACATCTTCCTCCAGGCAGCGGGCGGCCTCGTTGACCAAGGACAAGACGCAGCGCGCGACGATGTCTTCGTCCGTCAATTCAGTCAAGGAGGAACTCGTCTGGAAGCGGCCGACGTCCGCGGCGAGGGTGGGCTTCTTGGGCGAAGACCAATCGAAGAAACCCATGCCACTCTTGCGGCCGAGGCGGCCCGACTCGATCCAGGAAACGAGCGCCTCGGAGGGACGCATGCGCGCACCGTAGGCTTCATGCAAGGACCGGGCAGCATGTCCCGCGATGTCCAAGCCCACTTCGTCGAGCAACCGCAGGGGCCCCATGGGCATGCCGAAATCCAACAACAGAGCCTCCAAGCGCTCGGGCTGGACACCCCCTTCGAATAGCCTCAGGGCTTCGTCGAGGTAGGGCCCGAGTAGACGATTGACCAAGAAGCCTGCCACGTCTTTGACGATGACGGGTGTCTTGCCCAAGGCCAGGGCCAGGCCCGCGGCCGCGCGCACCACTTCTGGGCGAGTCTTCTCCCCAGGAACGACTTCAACCAGAGGCATCTGGCGCACGGGGTTGAAGAAATGCAGCCCGATCACTCGGCCGGGATCGGGCAGCCCCTTGGCGATTACAGTGACCGACAGGGACGATGTGTTGGTGGCCAAGATGGCCTTCTTCGGGAGTTCCTCAGCCAACTCGCTGAGCACGGCGCGCTTGATGGCCAGGTTCTCAGCCACCGCTTCGATCGCGACCTGGACGCGGCCCATGCCGCAGATGCCCTGACTCGCGTCGAGGCGATCGAGGGTGGCGCGCGCGCCACTGGGGTCCAGCCTTCGTTGTCGGAGTTTCTTGCGAACGACCTGTTCGTGGTCCACCAAGGTTTTGTCCAGCGCCTCGCGGGACAGATCCGCCAGACGCGTGGCCACGCCCCGCTCGGCCAACAGGCTGGCGATGGCGCCGCCCATGACCCCAGCGCCCACGACGGCCGCTCGTTCGAGCTTGGGAGCGCGCTTGCCGTCCGGGTCACGGCCCAACTTCTTGGCCTCCTCCGATGACTGGAAGATCGAGACCAGGTTCTTGCACACTGGGCCGGTGGCCAAGACGGAGATGGCTTCGGCTTCGCGTGTGGCCGCGGCTTGCACACCCACCCGGGCTGCGCTGGCCACCATGGGAATGACAAACTCCACAGCGGGGTACTTTCCGCGCGTCTTGGCTTCCGCTTTCTGCTGCGCAGTGTGTTCGATAAACAGCGTAGCGAGGGGGTTTCTGTCCACAAACCAGCGTGCTAGCCCGCGCTTCTTGGGACGTGCTTGCGCGCGACCCAAGGACAGGTCGTTGGCAATGCGGAAGAGGTACTCGGGCTGGGCCAAGCGATCGACGATTCCGAGCCTTGCAGCTTGACGCGCGCTGTAGAGGCGCCCGGTCAGGATGGCCTGCAAGGCGGCCGCAACGCCGATTTTCTTTGGCAGTCTGTGTGTACCACCCCAGCCGGGCAGGATGCCAAGCTTGGTCTCGGGCAACCCGAGTCGTGTGCCAGGGGCATCCGCAGCCAGGACGAACTTGCAGGCGAGGGAAAGTTCCAGGGCGCCGCCGGGCACGGGCCCGCCCACCGCCGCCACCGTGCACATGCTGCGCGACAGATTCTCCAAGTGCTCGAGAATGCCGTGCACTTCCAGAGTCATGCGCCGCACGACCTCGGGTTCCGTCAAGGTCTCGATCGTGCTGATGTCGGCGCCGTAGGCAAAGTGCAGGGGTTCTCGACCACGGATGACCAGGCCACGGTCTCCAGCACTGGGCTGCACCGTCGCAAGGGCCAGGGCCAAGTCGCGCCACAATGGAACGTCGAGCACAGTGGCCTTGCGGTGGGGCGGGTCCAGGGTCAAGACGACTAGCCCGGCCTCAGGACGTTCGATACCGACGCACGATCCCTCAGGAGGCATGTCGTCGGGAGTCGGAAGACCTTCCCAGTTGGGCAATTGGCTCATGTCAGTCGTCCCCCTTCTCGAGCACAACCGCGCCGCCCTGGCCACCGCCGATGCAAAGGGTCGCGAGGGCCAGTTCCCCGTCCGAGCGCTTGAGTTCACGCGCGGCGCTCAGCAGGAGCCGCCCACCCGTGGCTCCCACCGGGTGTCCCTGCGCAATGGCTCCACCATGAATATTGAGCCGGCCGGGCTCGAGTTCTCCGAGGGCTTTCTTGCGGCCGAGGTGGCGGCCAGCGAAGTCCTTCGACTCGATGGCCTTGACGCAGGCCAGCACTTGAACGGCAAAGGCCTCGTTCAGTTCGACGCAGTGCATATCGGACAGTTCGCAGTCCGCAGCTTCCAAGGCCTGTGCTGAGGCGTACACGGGACCCAATCCCATACGCCGCGGATCGAGTCCGGCCCACGCGAAGCTGCGCAGGTGGGCGAGGACTTCCAGATCTAGCTGCTGGGCGCGGCGGCCGGTGGTCACGATCAAGGCCGCGGCTCCGTCGCTGATGCCGCAGGCGTTGCCCACTGTGACGACGCCGTCCGGCTTCTCGAAGTACGGACGCAGCTTGGCCAGGGCCGCCAGGGTCTGGTCGTCGCGGATTCCGTCATCGTGCTCTATCGAGGCGGCTCCTCCCCGAGCTTGGGCGCCCAGGTGCGGCAGGATCTCCTCGCCGTGTACGCCGTCTTCGCGGGCGGCCTTGGCGCGTTGGTGACTGCGCAGGGCGTAAGCATCGGCATCCTCACGCGTGATCCCAAACTCGCGCGCCAACAGCTCGGCCGTACTGCCCATGATCATGCCGCAGGTGGGGTCCGTGAGTCCCTCGATCAAGCTGACACGGGGCGTGAGGAACGACGGTCGGAATGACGAGAGGATCTTGAGCTTGACCAGGGGCGAGCGCGCACCCGCGAGCTTCGCAAAGAGGTCGGTCATCTTGCGCCCAAACACCAGCGGGTAGGAGCTCATGACTTCCACACCGACGCACAGATAAGTCTCCCCGTACCCCGCTTCGATCGCCGTGGCCGCCTGGGTGACCATCTCGATTCCACTGGCGCAGTTGCGCGCCACCGTTCGGGCGGGCGTGGACTGGTCAAGCCCGGCCCGCAGAGCGATGACACGGCCCACGTTGGCCTGGTCGAAGGGCTGCCCCACGCAGCCGCAGATCAACTCGTCAAAGACATCGGATTCCAAAGCATTTTGCGCCAAGACTTCCCGTGCCACCCGCGCTCCCAGGTGCCCCGCGTCTTCGTTCTTGAAGGCTCCTCCCGCGCGCACAAACGGAGTACGCAGGCCAGCGGCCAGAACGATGTCCGTTGTGGGGCAGAGGGAGGGCATGGTTCGGGGCTACTGAGTCAATGGACTCCGCGGACCGGAGTCCAATGAGCGCAGGTTCGAACACAGGAGCGGCAGGTAGCCGGATGCCGATTCGCCCCGTGCGGGCCATGTCAAACCCCTCGGTGCCCAGTCTCCCGTGCGATAGCGCAGTAGGGCACGACCATGGGCGACGAGGGAGGTGTAGACCACCTCACCGGGCTGACCTTCGGCGACGGGTTGGAGAGTGACGGGATCGATGACCTCCAGGATGCAAAGATCCGGGTGCACAATGAAGCCTGGTCCAGCACTGGGATCCTCAGCCCAGTCAGACATGGAGCGGGGGGCCTCGAAGAATGCCATCGGAAGGTCGGGACGGGCGTGGACGCGCAGGACATGGGCTGCGGGGGCGCGGTTGGCCCAGATGCTGGCCTCATCA
>Ga0209992_10002727_pt1 | contig 15741 bp, 22 predicted proteins | sample 2SBtaG_2_FD_182564 | JGI IMG/M metagenome (GOLD analysis project Ga0209992, IMG submission 182564) | Deep subsurface microbial communities from Kolumbo volcano to uncover new lineages of life (NeLLi) - 2SBTROV12_ACTIVE470 metaG (SPAdes)... | ecosystem: Environmental > Aquatic > Marine >... | reverse complement strand
TTTTATATATTCTTCGTGACGTCTTGCTTTAACTTCGGGACGTTGACTATACTTATAGTCCCACCACTGTCCTTTTCTGCTCTTTCTCCATTTGAGTCGAGCTTTTCTTTTACTTTGACAGTCTGCAAATATTGAATGTTTAAAACCTCTTATCATTCTTTCCTTTCTTTTAATTTCATAAACGGTGGTGGTTTACGATTAGTATACCTGGCAAAACGTTTTTTGTCACCAAGATAATAATTACGATAAGCTTTTATATAGTTTTTATTTTTATATTCGTCTGGCATGCATTGTGGTGGTTCTGTTATTTGTTTAGAGTCTCCTTTATCGATGATGGCCAGTTCTTTGATAACTTCATGTGATTTATGTACTCTGTGATAGCGTAATTGATATTCTGTACCTAAAGCAAGTCCATGTTTTATAGCCCATGAATAATTATTGGGTGACTTACTAATCCATCGTGTCATTGGATGCTTTGGATAAGCAGGTTTATACCCTAACTTATAACCTTGTTTTCGTGCAGCAGTAGATAACATTTGTGCTGTTTCCAACACCATTTTAACAACATGTTTATCACACTGCATCTGTGCAGCAGTTTTTGGATCTTTGTCCAAAAAAAATATGTTCATATTTCCTTTCTTTTTTGTTCATTCTGCATAAGGTAACATTGGTTGCGATACACCTTATGCAGCCAGGTCCAAGTCCTCTTCGCCTTACCAACTCGGCACTCCTTGTTATCGGAGCTGTCATGAGGACAGGTACTTTGCTATCGAACAAGTTAAACCTCTTGTTCGAGGCCTTTCCCGGTCGCCTGATCATTTAGACTGTTGGCTTTCGGTTCAATAAAGACCTACGGTCCAACAGTCTTAATATCTATATAAGTTATTGTAGGAGTATTGTCAAGGTTCCAATTGCAAGAATTAAAAATAAAATAACATCAACCCAGAGTAGAAATACTAAAACGTTAAATAACACGTTTTCTACGGCCCTGACCCCTTGATTTCTTATAGTTTCGTTTCTCTGCCTTATTTAGGCGCTTTTTGTGGCGTTTTAACTTTTTTTTAGTTTTTTTGATGTAAGTATTAACACCAAACATCGACTTTCGTTTTTTAGCCATCGAGATTTGATCTTACATCAAGTTTAGTATTTTTGTCGGCTTTAATATATTTAATAACACCATTAACTTTTTGTTCTAATACATCTCCACATTGAATACATCGATATGAAGTATAGCCCACATTTACTAATAAAGAAGACTGCTGGCATGCTGGGCAATCTCCGGTTACAATTTCTGTGATAACACTAAAACTCATAATACAACGGGTTCGTACTTAGTCTTACCTTCGTTTTTATAAGCTCGTAAGTACTGTTTTCGGTTGTTTTCTCTTGAATAGGAGCAGTGTATCCAGCCTTTATTTGGATCTTCTGGAGACCAGAATTCGAGTATGAGTTGATCGTAATTTATGTTGTTGTGAATCCAATCAGCTAGTTCTTTATTAGATACTCCAAAAATTTCAAAATCTGCCGCTTCTCCTTTTGCATGTTGTGATGTTGTTTTACTTCCTATGGCAATACACAATTCTGGAGAGCGATATCCACTAGAAACGGTCACTACCTTACCGAAATGGTCTCTAACACGCTGTAGGACGTGCGTACAGAGCGATTTCAGGTTTTCCTGGTGCTCAGCACTAGGGGTATTATCAATGCACTTCCTTTCAGCTGTTTGACTGCGTGTAAGTTCGTTTAAACTAAAATTATTACTGAGTTTCATCTTTTTTCTGTTCTTGTAATTTATCTAAATCCTCCGTAGTGTATTCTAACTTTTGTAGCGCCCTTTTCAAGGCTGAATCTTTAGCCTTACAGGCATCAGTTAATTCATTATTTTGTTCTTTAAGTACACGAACTTGCTCTTTGTACTCATTAATAATTTCCTGGTATTCTGCTTTAGCCATAATTCCATACTACTCCAATATGATTTTTTTGATACTTTTCTGACCCATGTATATTTCTGTTTCAGCTTTTGCTTTAATACATTTATAACTCACGCTTGGGTTGTATTCTCTTTCAGCTTCACGTTTTCCACGAAGGCATGTAGCCATATTTGGCTGAATACGGTGTTCCTTAATCTCTCCGTTAATAAACATTAAAAGTCCTATTACAGTTTCAATCATTAATATTGGTACCCCTTCGGTACGGTTTTGCCTTGTTGTAATAATTTAAATATATCCATGTGTTGATCCATAATTTCTTTTTCTTTGTCTTTGACATCTTCCATTTGTGTCATAAGTTTATCTACTTGTCGTTCTAGTTTATTTACTTTTTCTTGACTAACAACTAGATCCGTTGAAATAGTAAATGTTCTAGACAATGACCATGCTCCTAATGCTAAAACTATTGCTACTAATAAACTCATTGCGTGATTCATTACTGTGTCCCATTCTTATAGTGTATTTCTCTGTTAGCGTCTTTAAGCTTTTCAATATCCATTAATACTTTGTCCATTTGTTTTCTTAAAAATTCGATATTAACTTTATTTAAAGACATAGAGTCGATATGTTTGTTTAACTTATCCGTGGTTTTGTAAAGATCCTCAATCATCATAAATTGCTCACTATCCGCGGGCAACGACCCTAATTGGCCACGTGGCCATTTTATTCTAAACTCTGTATTCTCTTTTAAATCTTTTTCCATTAGTTCTAATGTAGTAGAAATTCTATTTTGCGTTTCAATGATACCGAAGTAAGCCCAGGTCCCGATCGCAACCATGGCGATTAAAGAGGCTACCGTTTTCATCGGCATCTGAACGGCTGCTTCTTCTGAAATTTTGAGAGGTTTACCCATTAAAGCCTACACATCCTATTAAACTTGCTCCAATAAGAGCTATAACTAGTCCTAAAATTACCCACTTCATGATTAGTTTGATAATGGATTGGAAACGCTAACTTTTAATTCCTTCATTTGAATTTGTAAAAGTTCCATTTCTTTTTGTAATATTTTTATGTTTTGCTGGTTGTCGATAATATTACTTGAATTATCAGCAACTTCTTCGGCTCGTTCTGGTGTTTGATTAGATAGATTATCTAATTTAGTTGTAATTTCACCATACTTGACGAATCCACCACCAATAGCAACTATAGCTGCTATCAATGCAGCAATACCCGCTAACTGGTCTTTTAGGTTAAATTTTGCCATTTTTTAATAACTCCAGTTCTTTTATGATTCTTTGTTTCTCAGTGTTGAGCTTATACAAAGTTTCCGCCTTAATTGCCACTTTATCATTTTTTATATAGCTTGCAAGACTAGTGTTAGGGTAGATTTGACGATTATCAAAGATATTTAATTGAGTTAAATATATGTCTTTTGGCTTATAAAATGTAGCATTTGCGTATAATGCAAGGGATTCTTGTTCACTTGTCATAGCTTGAATTTTAATAATATTTTTAATCTGTAAGTTTTTAGAAATATCTTTTACTTCAGAGTCAACTTTATCCATTACTCTATCAATATTTTTGACGAGAGCTTTTTTCTGTTGTATCTTTTTTTGTTTGGAAGAATTTGTTGACGCAACCTCTGTAGTGCTTTCGCTACTGGATTCCGTTTCGGTCGCACCTTTTTCTTCCGTTTCTTGAGCAATCTCTTTTTCTTCGCTTACTTCTTCTTCTTTTTCTTGCTCTTTGACTTCTTCTTTTTCTTCGATTGCTTTTTCTTCTTTTTCTTCATTTGGACGTTGTACCATCTTAGTAGGACCTTTTGCAACTGTTTCTTCTTCCTCAATCACTTCTTCTTGGGCTGATTCCATAATAGGGGATTCTTCAATAATTTCTTCTTCCTCTTGTACCATTTCCTCTTCTTGAGAAACCATTGGTAAGAAAGAGGCCGTGATCTCTTCTGTTTCTTCATAAATTTCCTCCTCTTGTGTAACTGCCGAGAAGAAAGAAGTTGTCATTGGTGTTTCTTCTATTATAGATTCTTCTTCCATAACAATTTCTTCTTCCATAACAATTTCTTCTTCCATAATTTCTTCTTCTTCAAATATCATTAGCATTGGAGTAAAAGAGAAAGTTTCTTGAATCTCCTCCATTTCTTCAACTTCCATGGTTATTTCAATTTCTTCTTCAATTTCAAAAACTAAAAATTCTTCTATAATTTCTTCTTCAAATTCTGCTAATTCTTCTTGTAAATTGGTAAGAGCTGTTGATGTTGATTCCTCTAAGACCGTATTGTCATAAGTCATAGTTAATTTAGCACCCAACAAGTTTGGGCCACCTAAATCAGCTGGTGTAGAGTCCCCATCAATTCCAGTCCAGGTCCAATCAAATTTGTTGGATCCTGCATTATTATAGATAACTTGATCTGTGTATTTATGAGCATTAGCATAGTATCCTGCGTCTGTGTTTCTAATTTGATCAACCTGCGATAATACATTGCCATCAGAATCAAGTATTTTAACGGTAGTTTTAAAAGTATCTCTACCCGATTGAGCTTGACCACAAGAACTAGAAGAGCCCGACCACTCACAGTTTTGAATAATTGTTGTAGAGTCTAATGTAACTCCGTTATCGAGCATTGGTTGAGTTGATGTTTCATCACCTGTTTGAACTCCAACTAAATTTCCTTGATAATTTAACGTTCCTGTACCTGAGGAAGTACTTCCTACTTCTACTTCCTGATAGTTCCAATTTGAATTAGTGCATGTTGTATTAACTGAAGTAAAAGAAGAACAGCTAGATTGAACGTTAGGAACTGTAGTATCTACAGATTGTAGATTAGATGCTGCGCCTGTACCATTTGGTAAAAGATTACCTGTCGTAATATTTTCTGCTCTAGCGGTTTTATGCACAACACATGAACCCACTAACCAAACAAAAGCAGATATATAAAAAAGATTTTTTAGTTTTTCTATCAATTACAATTCTCTTTGTCTAGGTCTGCTGGTTTATCTTTGTAAAACCATACCCAAGAGGTAATCTTTGTTCCTTCTTGAGTGTACGTGCATTTTGGTCCTATAGAACACGCACTAAGCATACCAAGTAAAGCTATTGCTATTAGTATATTTTTCATTTTTTAGTTTTTTCTATTTTAATCTTAGAATCCTTTTTTATAGGATTTGCTTTAGGAATTCCATCAACTTTTTCTCTTTTAGCCATACGTTTTACGTATGTTTTAAAGTCTGGTCGCTCAAATTGATACTTATCCCAAAGAACTAGTGCATCTTTACCTATTTTTCCATCAATTGGACAAGGAGTACCTGCTTGTATCATTGATTCAAACACACGTTCATCTTGGCAAAGAATAGCAACGGCTGCTACTTTCATACCAAAGTCATTAAGTATACGTGCTAGTTTTAATCTTTCACAATTTTTATCTATAAAATGTTTACCACCAGATATACCTACACCAAAAGTTTGAAGTCCTGCTGATGCGCCTACAGCACAAACATCTTGCGTCATAGAGTTATAAGAAGGGGCTCCTGCACTTGGAGGTGCAGATCTTATATTAGAAGTTGTTGAATTTGTTGTCGTAGAACTAGAACTACTTCCCGATTCATAGGTTGTACTTGATTCATACCCGCCTTCAATAGCGGTATTAGAACCACTAACGTTTGATTGTGTGGAACCAGCTAAAGCATTTACTGAAAACATCAATGTAGCTAAAATAACACATAGAAATCTTATTGACATACTTCGCATTCCTCCGCACAGTCACAGTTTGTGCATGGACATACTCCGTATAAGTCAGAGTGTTCCTGTGTACTGCAATGGCAATTACAATTGCAATTTTTACAGTTCTTGTTTCCCATGATTATTTACGTTTATTGTATTGGTTTACGATCCAATCAGATATTTTTTTAATAACCGCTTTAATTTTTTTTATCATTTTTTGTCTCCTCAATATCATAAAAGAACTTGTCGGTATCCGCAGTTCTCCATTCACGGCTATCTTCGACACTCCATACCTTGTGATTAACCTTCCAATCAGGTACTTCATTCCTTACCGTGAAAGAAGGAATGTGCCATAATATTCTATTGTTTGGTTGAGCTGCATAATTGCCGTCATCCAAGGCCATTATGTGTGCACATTTGTGCTCTTGCGGAACTTCTGAATGATCCGTATCTACTATATTACTATCTGGGTGGGCCCAGTCAACTGTAAAAAGATAAGATCCGGTATGCCATTTCCTATCTTTTCCCCAATATTTACCTGCTACACTTAATGCATCGAAACAAATAACAGAAGGATAATAACTGAAACAATTCCAAAGCTCCAACTCGTCAAGTCTAGGCCTAGGAACTTTTTCGACATCAAAGTCGTTTTGGATAAATGCACTAATTGGTAGCCTATAGTAGACACCACCATTTTGCATAATTGCATGAAAGAGTAAAGAACGTCCTGGCATCGATGCAATGCCAAAAACCATACAGTCTTCAACTTCTCCATGGTGTTTTTTGAGGTCATAAAGATATTCCCTTCTTACTTGACAGTAAATAACGGGTATATTTGCATTTAAATAAGCCATACTTGTTATCCATAAATATCACCCCAAGTTTTACCCGATTCATAATCGACCTTATTTGGGACAGCTAGTTTAACAGCATTTTCCATAATTTCAATAATTTTGTCCGCTTGTTTTTTGGATTCTACGGACAAATCTAATTCATCATGAATTTGAATATGAGCTATAATACCTTCTTTGTATAAATCAAGCATTGATTTTTTAGTCATGTCTGCTGCAGATCCTTGAATTAATTTATTTAATGCTTTGTAAGTGAAAGCTCTTCTAATTCTATTTTCTCCATATTTTTTTACAGCATCTTCCCAAGTCATTGGCGTGTGCATTCCGAATTGAGCTGGTTCCCATTTATCAAAACGACAACCCCTTCCTAACAAAGTTCTAATCTCTCCTTCTCTAGAAGCCCATCTAGATGTTTCATGCATAAGATCACGAACAAAGGGAACTCTGTCATGATATTTGTTAAATAATTCTTCAGCTTCTTGTTTCGTGCTTAAACCTAATTCTGCCTGTAACTTGGCTTTACCCATTCCATAAAACAAACCTAAATTAATTGTCTTAGCTTGAAACCTATTAATGCCTGCCATATCAGAAACAGTTTGATGAAAATCAATGTCATTGTTTTCATAGTTTTCTACAATTTCTTTTACAGAGGAATCTTCTTTTATACCTGTGGTTGTGGCTGCAAAATGAACAACTAATCTTGGTTCCTGTTGAGAGTAATCAAAACATCCCCACTCGCAACCTGATTCGGGGATGAAAAGAGATCGAATCAGTGGACCTAAGTCTTTATTACGAGCGGGAATTTGTTGTAAATTTGGATTAGAGTATGAAAATCTTCCAGTAACGGTACCACCTTGATCAGATCTAATTTGATTAATATCCGCATGAATTCTACCTTTGTGTTCATATCTAATAATAGTGTCAATAAATGTGGTATGTGCCTTGTTTATTTCTCTAGCTTTTGCTATTTTCTTAACTAAAGGATGTTCATGTTCTTGAAGAAAGTTTTTAGTAAATGATGGAGACTGAGTTTTTAAAGTTCTGCTATAAGGCAGGTGTAATTTGTCGAAAACTTTGGCAATCGATCGTGCTGCCCATATTTGACAATCTATGCCTGTGTCTTTTTTTACTTCTAATAGGAGTTGCTTTTCTTGTGTGGACAATTCTTGTTTCAATTTATGAGCGGATTGAATATCGACACGAACGCCCTTAAATCTCATATCAACTAAACATGGAAATAATTCTGTTTCTAAATTAAAAATTTCAGTTAAATTTTCTTTTCTTATTTCTGCAGATAATCTTTTAAATAGTTCAAGTGTAAGTTTTGCGTCTTTTTCTGCATATTCACCTACATAAATAGCTGGTAATTTATAAAGTTCTGCTTTAGGATCTATACCCCAATTTTTAGCTATTTCGAATAATGTTGATTCGCTTTTTCTCTCACCTAAATATTCCCAACTTAAAGCATTAAGAGTGTATCGTAGTCTATTTTCATTAACAATAGAAGCCATAACCATAGTATCCATGATATGACCATTAATTTTTATTCCATAAGAACGAAGCCAACAGACATCATACATAGCGTTATGAAATATTTTTGTAGAACTTGATTCACAGATGGTTTTTACCCAATCTAAAACTTTCTTTTTATCTAAATTTCCACCGCCTTCATGACCAAACGGATAATATTTGCACCAACCATCAACAGCTACAGCAACTCCAATAATTTCTCCGTTTCCAATAACAGAGCCTGAACCTTTTGATTTTAAATCTGGATCTTTTGTTTCTAAGTCTATAGCTACTAGTTTATAGCCACTTAAATCTGGAAAACTATCTGGTGCTATCCATTCTGTTTGAGCTTCAAACATCATAGTCTCGCTCCATAATCATTTCAATATAGTGAATAGCTTTCTTCAGATCTTCCTTTCCATTTTTATATTTGTGTCTGCAGATATATTTTATAGCGTTTCCTTCTGCAAAAAGCAACTTATTGTCATTTATAAATTTACTTGGCTGCACTTTAAACTTAGAGTAATGGGATCCTCCAATTTGCTTTTTATATGAACTACTTTTTTCCATGATCACCATGTTTTTTTTAGGTATGTTTTTTATTACTTTGTGACTCATATCTGATATCCATATTCACCAGATTGATTTACTAAATATAAATTTTCTGCTGTTCGAGTAATACCTACAAAAAATAATCTATGTTCTGGACTTGGATTTTTTTGATATGCATTAAAACTATTGTAGTCAATATCCAACATTAATACTGTATTCTGTCTTTCATCTCCTTTGGATCCATGGATAGTAGATAACCTTATTCTTGGTTTTGCTGTTGGAGAAACATCTTCACCGTTTCTTTCCATTGCTTCTATAAATATTCTTTTTTTATCTATAATTTTGTCTAATGCTTGCTGCCAGCTGCCCGTCGCTAGCATACCATGTTTGTTTCTTAAATCTTCTAAATTGACAATATCTTCAATAACCGATTTTAAAGAAACCCCTCTGCCAAAATTTCTTTTTATATTTTTAGAAGACATAAAAGAATACATTTTCTGTGCAAGTTTTGCAGGTACCAATTGACCTTTTCTTAATTTTCTCCAGGTATCAATAGCTTGTAATAAATCTTTACTTACTAAATTATTTCCTCTTTTACTTGCATAATAAAAACCTTTGTCCTCAAAAAAATCTTTTAAAGGTTCCAACATCTTATTGGTTCTTGTCATTATCATCCATTGATCTTTGCTATAATCAATTTGTTCAAAATTAGATACCCAAGTCACACTGCCATCAAAATCTTTAGGTGTCCATTGTTTAGGAACTCTTTCATCTGAAGGAATTTTATCTAAAATTTGTTTTGCTAAATTTAAAACTCTCCGTGGAACTCTTCTTGATTTAACTAAGGATTTGTCTACCGTTGTATTTTTATCTTTATGCAATCTAATAAAATGATTAGGGTTTGCTCCTTGAAAACCCATGATAGCTTGGTCATCATCTCCTGCAATATAAGAACGCTTAGCATTAGACTCAATATAATGAAACATTTCCCATTGAAGGTTATTCAAGTCTTGAGCTTCGTCTAAAAATACAGCATCAAACTGTGGACATTTTTTTCTTTTAATAAATTCAGAAATCATGTCTATAAATTCAAACATACCATTAGCTTTTTTATATTTTATTAGACACTCTTTTAAATAATCTAAAGTAGAATAGCTTATGTCTTGTAGGTGTTCGTGTAATGCGTATTGATTTTCTAAAGAAATTTTTCTACATCTAGCTAAATTTATGAGTTTAATATATTCATTACCATAAATCATTGTTCCATCTTCTGCAGCATAGGTTTCAAAATTTAAATTTGAAGCAACTCCACCTACATAGGTTTTAAAAGCATCCCATTTTCTACCTTTTAAAAGTTGTGTTTTAGTATCAATTCCACACTCACGTGTGCCAAGTGCATGCATTGTACAAAAATATTTAAGATCTTCGTCGTAATCTACTTTATTAAATAATTTTGTAACTCGATTAACAGAAATTGTAGTTGCGTTTTTACTAAATGTAAAAAATCCAATTTTTTTTAATGGGGTGTTATATTCTTCTTTTTCTCTTTTTAGGTAAGTGTTAACTAATCTGTAAGTTTTTCCCGTGCCCGGTGGGCCAGGGATTATTGTCCGTTTTATCATTTTACAAATGGTGGCCTTTCTACCGGAGGCGGTTCATCCTTTTCTTTTTCAGTTGTGAACGCCTTAATAGAAACAACCTTAACAGATTTTCCAGAAATACTCAAATTTGCATCAATTTTCGCATTAAATAATTCTTCAATTTTATGTAAAGTTTTATTTCGTTCCATATTCCAAGTTCTTGTGTTTTGTAAATGTTTCCAAAAATCTTTAAATCTAAAATATGATAAACCTTCATCTGTCCATGATACTCCTCTGTTAATATCTGTTTTTTGTTTTCCTGCTGCTCTATCTGTTGTAAAATTTTCTAAATGTTCTTCTAATTGTTTTTTAAATGTTAAACTTTCAGGTGCTTTTATTTCTTCTACTTCTTTCATTAAACTACTTATTACTTTACCCCATATCGGTTTAGAAACATTAGGAAGTTTAGTTCTCATTTGTTCCATACATGCTTCATCAAATAAATCAAAATTTCTTAAGGTTTTAGTATCAACTTCTACTGTTTTTCCACTAACATTTACAAACCATATTGGTGGGTCAGAAGTAAATATTCTAAGATTAGAAATGTCAGGCATTAAAGTACCATTTCCAATTCCAAACTTCCTTGTTTGACACGTTGCAGAATCACAATAATTACAAATAGGTTGGTCTTTACATTTATATTGATAATCTTTTTTATTTAACGAGGAAATTGTTGTCATAACTTGTTGAGGACTTAGTGGTGGCTTCATAAACTTAGTATTGTAAGTTGCTAAATCAGTTTGCCATGTGTCTGGATTAGCTTTTTTGAGATAAACACCAATATTATATAATCCATTGTTTCTGGTTCCTTCAGGAAAGCCTTCCTTGCACAGTGTTTGTAAACAAGGAGGGCCATCCTTTATGTTTTGCTCTTTCTCGCTTTCTATCTTCAAGCTATCAAATGACGCTTTTGTTAGCTTATTTTTGGCATGAAGCTCTATAAATTCTTTTAAACTTGCAGCATCTCCATTATCTTTAAATGCGTAACGGGCTGTTTTATCTCCACCATGATAAGGTAAATTTAAAAAACTACCTGTGTCTCCTCTTTCAATTAAAATATACTCTTGTTTTGGAAATATTTCGCATTCTGAATAACCAAGTGCAGCAGCCATAATTTTAAGTTTAGCTCGCATTGCAGCAGCTTCAATTAATTCAGACATAAATAAAAATACGTGCGCTCCCCCAGACTTAGATCTGCAAACAATTAGAGGTAAATTTTTCTGTTTTATTTTTTTGATAAATTTTTTATGATTAAAATCATATTGATCTATATCAATACATCCCCATCGACATAGATTGTTTTCATTTATTGGGATAATTCCTAATGCTGGTTCTTTTCCTTTTAAATGGTTTTCCCAAAGAACATCAGTTACAGGTTTTTTTACTGTAAATGGTCTTCCTTTTTGTTTACCATTCTCTGAACGAATAGGACTTGGAATGTACTGTCCATAAGCACTATTTAATCCCTCAAATATCTCTTTAAATACTTTCATCATAATTTTTGGCGGGCGGTTTCAGTCTCCCTACGCCGCCCTATTTCCACCGGATGGAAACTTATGATGTTTTTCCGTTAGATTGGTCAGCTCTACGGCAACTTTCGTAAAACGTTTTTGCCCTTTTGTAGAGATTCGCATCGGTTACTTCAGATACTTTTTGGATATTATATCCATACCACTCGTTTCCTTTTCCGCTGTTTTTTACAGAGGATAGTTTATAGATGTGGCTGAAAGGTGGCGGAGTATAAGGTCCGTCCTTACCATTCTTAGTAATACTCATCATCATTGAGTTCCATTTTCTGGAAATCTTTGCTTGTGATGAATACATAGATATAAGAGCTGTCTCAGCAGAATTGCCATCTGATATGATAACAAAATGTTGAGCAGTCTTTTGGATATAATGACCGTTTGGTAATCTATCCTTACCCATAGCATCTTTAGTTGTTTTAGAAATAATATCACTGTCGCCAGGATATATATTTTCTGGTCTACCCGAACCCGTACCGAAGTCGGCCCATTCTTGATATTCCAGCCTATAGTGACAAGGAATAACATGTATTCCCTTCTCGCCATCGTATATCTTTCTTGTCACCGTGTTAAAAAACATACCAGGGTCAGCGCCTTCAACATAATTTGCATGTTTTCTTTGCGCTTCTGCTGATCCGTTTTGTAGAAGTTTTAAGATTGGTAAAGCCAGACTTTCTGGATCTACGTTCTCAAAACCTTTTCTAGCGTCCGCCTCAAACAAAGCGTCTGATGGCAGACCGGCCTCTTGTTTTTTAGCTACTTGCTTCTCGTTTCTAGTTTCTTGCATCTAGTTTCTCCTTATTATTTTTGTTTGGTTACCTACAAACGGTTTGAAAAGATCCGCAGGCATATCTTGTCCAGATTCGATACGCTCGCGAACCACTGCTTTAAGTGTCTGAGCATGAACGCCTATTTTCTGGACGGGTTCATAGCCCTGACCTTTTGCAAGGGTAGCATAAGCCATTGCCTTGTTATCTTCGCCACGACCAAAGGTAACAGTGACATCATTTTTAATGATGTCCCCTAAGCCGTTTTCTCGAAGCCAGTTAAACGCCGACTCCTGCTTGTCCGCAGGGATATGGGCGCCATAAAATGGTTTTACTTCTATTGAAGCACCATCTTTTAATTTTAGTTTAGTGACATTCATCTCTTGCATCATTTTTGGAATGTCAAAATTAGAAAGCTGCTTAGCCTTCTCTTTTAAATCTTTTGTATGACTCTCAGAAGCCGCTATTTGATCTTCTAAGTTTCTTAGTTCAATTACTTTATCAGATAAATCTTTAGTTTGATCTATTTGAGTAACTGAATCTACTCTATCTTCTTCAAAGTTTATATTACTCATCTCTTTCTCCTTGTTGTTGGTAGTTTCTTTCTTTTTCCTAAATTATAGGCTTCTATTATAGGAACTCTGTATAATACTTTATTAAAAAAAGTATTGGGATTTAATCCTGTTGTAAAACTTTGTCCTTCTAAAAAAAGTTTTTCTCCTTTTTTTATAGTGATTGTTTTTTCAGGATAAAAATGAACACTCATGTTACCCATCATCTTATTTAATACAACCGAACCCATTGTGCCTTTATATTTTTTCTTTTTTTTAGCTTTCATTCTATAATATATAGGATATTATTCAAATTTTGTCAATGTTTATTTTTAAAAAATTGAGCATATTTTAAATATTTTACTTGCTTCCATGCTTGTTCTAAATTTCTAAGTTTTTTATCTTTCTCATGAATTTTTTCTTCATTTTTTAATCTAGCTTGTTCTTTTCTCGGATCATAGTCTTCTGCTTGTATTCTTTTCATCATAGTTGTGTAAACGTATTCTGGATTTCTTCCTGCTAATTCGCATACAAGTTGAAAATCTGTACTCTTTGATTTAAACCAAGAAACAGCTTGGCCTCTTAAAATACTTTTTGAATACCCTTCATGTTTCACTTTATTATTAATGCTAATACAGGCATCTTCTGCAGCTCTTGCTAAAACCGCTGTCCATAGTTTCTCCTCTTCAGGTTTTTTTCTTTCATTAATCATCTATTTTTCCTCTTTCAAATAAATTTATTTCTAAAGGATAGTATAATTTTTCTTGTCTATCCCATTTTAGTAGATTAAATTTTCCTCCATTAATATCTGATACAATGGAACAGGCCAAACCAATTACAGCAGGATCTCCTGATAGTAATAAATAATCTTTAGAAGAATAATCTTTTAACAATCTTCTTAGTTCAAAAATAACAGGGCCTGGGCTTAATATAATTTGAGTGTTTTCTTTCAGTAAAACTTTAAGTTTTCCATATTTTAAAGCACCCATAATGTTAAATTTTGGACGCCCAACACTGGTTCCAGGTAATTCTTGTATAACATAAACAACAGGTTCTTTGTTGTTTTTTATATCTTTATATTCGTTCATAACTTTCTTGACTTCTTATATAGGATTCTATATATTCCGTCAACAGAAAGATACATGAACTATAAGTTTAAAACAAGACCTTATGCTCATCAGCTAAAGGCATTAGAAATGTCCTGGAATAAAGAAGTATATGCTTATTTCATGGAAATGGGAACAGGTAAATCAAAGGTTTTACTTGATAATATCTCTATGCTTTATGATAAAGGTAAAATTAATGGTGCCTTAATTGTGGCACCCAAAGGTGTGTATAAAAATTGGTATGATTCTGAAATACCAGAACACTTGGTTGATCATATTGAAAAGAAAACGGTGTTGTGGCAGGCAAATATAACCGCTAAACAAGAACAAAAACTAAAGTCTTTATTTACTCCTGGAATAGATCTTCACATTTTAATTATGAATGTAGAAGCTTTATCTACTAAAAAAGGCGTTGATTTTGCTCGTAAATTCTTAATGTCTCATCAAACACTATTTGCAGTAGATGAATCAACAACAATTAAAAACCCAAAAGCTAAAAGAACAAAAAACATAGTATCTTTATCTACTTTAGGTAAATATAGAAGAATATTAACAGGATCTCCTGTAACTAAATCACCCTTGGACTTATTCACGCAATGTTATTTTCTTGATCCTTTTTTATTAGACCATTCTTCTTATTACAGCTTTAGAACTAGGTATGCCATAATGAAAACAGCTAATTTTAATGGTAGATCTGTTCAAATTGTTGTGGGTTATCATAATCTTGACGAATTAACTGAAAAATTAAAAGCTTTTTCTTATAGAGTTTTAAAAGATGATTGCTTAGATCTTCCTTCTAAGACTTTTATGAAACGAATTATACAACTTACACCAGAACAGAAACGTGTGTACCAGCAGATGAAACAAACAGCGTTAGCAGAACTTAATGGTAAAATGGTAACGACTGCAACGGTACTAGTACAACTTATGCGACTACATCAAATAACTTGTGGTCATTTTAAATCTGATGATGGTACTACACAAAAAATTAAAAATAATCGTATAGAAGAACTTATGGAAGTACTAGAAGAAGTACACGGTAAGGTTGTAATTTGGGCACAATATAGGTACGACATAGAAACAATTGTAGAACATATAGAAAAACGCTTTGGGGATAACTCTGTTGTTACTTATTATGGAGATACAACTGAAGAAGAAAGAAGAAAAGCTATTAAAGCAATCCAAAGTCCAGATAGTAAAATTAGATTTCTTGTGGGTACAACTCAAACGGGTGGGTATGGAATTACTTTAACTGGTGCTTCTACTATGATTTATTATTCAAATGGTTACGACTTAGAAAAACGTCAACAATCTGAAGCTAGAATAGATAGAATAGGCCAAAAACATCCAATGACTTACATCGACTTAATTGCAGAAGACACTATAGATGAAAAGATAGTAAAAGCACTGCGTAAAAAAGTTAATATCGCCAATGAAATTATGGGTGAAGAGTTAAAACAGTGGATTTAACACCCCGCGCATAGACCCATAAAATGTAGGATATACGCGCGACGCGTTGTGATTTTCAAAAACAACTATTTTACAGTTATTTTTTTCGGTTTTTTATCTTCTGGTGGAT
>Ga0209992_10002725_pt1 | contig 15753 bp, 8 predicted proteins | sample 2SBtaG_2_FD_182564 | JGI IMG/M metagenome (GOLD analysis project Ga0209992, IMG submission 182564) | Deep subsurface microbial communities from Kolumbo volcano to uncover new lineages of life (NeLLi) - 2SBTROV12_ACTIVE470 metaG (SPAdes)... | ecosystem: Environmental > Aquatic > Marine > Volcanic... | reverse complement strand
CTGCGAAGACACCGACGGCGACGGGGTGCCGACCCTCGACGACGACGGCGACGTCGCCGACTGCGCGCCCTGGGACGCCACCACCTACCCCGACGCACCCGAGCTCTGCGACGGACTCGCCAACGCGTGCGGCGACCTCCCCCCCGACGAAGGCGACGTGGACTTCGACGGCTGGCTCGACTGTGAAGACACCGACGGCGACGGGGTGCCGACCCTCGACGACAAGGGCGACACGGCCGACTGCGCGCCCTGGGACGCCACCACCTACCCCGACGCACCCGAGCTCTGCGACGGCCTCGCCAATACCTGCGGCGACCTCCCCCCCGACGAAGGCGACGTGGACTTCGACGGCTACGTGGACTGCCTGGACACCGACGGCGACGGCGTGCCCACCGTGGATGGAGACGGCGCGCTGGCCGACTGCGATCCCTGGGATGCCACCACCTACCCCGACGCACCCGAGCTGTGTGACGGCCGCGACAACCGCTGCGTAGGCGAGGTCAGCACCTGGGAGGCGGACGACGACCAGGACGGCGCGATGGCCTGCGAGGACCCCGACGGCGACGGCTGGACCGCCTGGGAGGGCGACTGCGACCCCTGGAGCGCCGCCGTGTTCCCTGGCGCCGACGAGCTCTGTGACGGGATCGACAACGCCTGCCGCGGCTACCTGCTCGAGGACGAGCGCGACCACGACGCGGACGGCTTCGCCACCTGCTCCGGTGACTGCGACGACGACGACCCCACGGTCTTCCCGGACGCGCCGGAGACCGCCAACGGCTTCGACGCGGACTGCGACGGCACGACCACAGGCGCCGAGCTGCGGGGCTGCAGCAGCGCGCCCGCGGGCTCCGGGCTCTTCATCACAGGGCTCTTCGGGCTCGCCATGGTCACCCGCAGGAGGTCCTGATGCGCCGCCATGTCCTGATCTACGTGCTCCTGGCCGGCCTGCCCGTGCTTGCGGCGCTGCCGAACACGATGACCGACTTCGACAGCTGGGAGGACCAGATCCTCTCCGACGCCTACAGCGACGAGCTCGCAGCGACCAACCACGGCAAGCAAGCGGTGGTGCAGCTCAGCGAGCACGCCCTGCAGGACATCGTGGTGCACGAGCTGGTCGAGCTCGATGCGGTGGTGTTCGAGGGCGCGACGGCCTGGCCGATGTACGACGAGAGCGGCCCCGTCTACGTGTCCTTCGAGGATCTGGACTACCACTTCTGGGTGCGCGACGTGGTGGTGACCGTGCTCGACGACCAGCAGATCGAGATCGTGCTCGACACCGAGGGCTGGATCGTCGAGGCCGACGTCGACCTCAGCGAGGACGCGGTCATCGGTGGGCCGTTGGTGTACACGGCGGATCTCGAGATCGTGCAGGATGATTCGCTCATCTCCCTCGCCCTCGACGGCGACCTCGACTGGGACGCCTTCGACGCGGGACCGCTCCAGGACGACTACCTGTGGAGCAAGGTGCTCCCCGAGCTGGACATGAAGGTCGACGGCTGGCTCGACCAGCTCCCCGAGATCCCGCTCTACGACACCGACACCTTCGGCCTCGACGACATGGGCACCCACCTGAACGGGCTCGACGGCTCCGTGGTGGCCGGCGTCGACTACCGGCTCACCTACGGCGTGCAGGGCGTGGACTTCAAGACCGTCGCGGACCCTGTGGACGATGGCGAGCCCTTCCTGATGATCGGCTTCGACCTGGCCTCGCTCCCCGACTGCCACGAAGCAGCGGCCGAAGCCGGCGACTACGACCTCTTCCACGACGAGGCCTGGGCCGCCTTCGAAGGCAACCTGATCGAGCCCGGGCGCGACATGGGGGTCAGCGTCTCCACCCGCTTGCTGCGACGGCTCTTGTGGAACGCGGCCTTCATGACGCACCAGGACGGCCCGACCGGCCTCGAGCAGCTCGCCGTCGCGAAGGAAGCCGCCGAGCCCTACGGAAGCGTGACGAAGACCCTCTACACCCGCTGGGGCGGCTTCGAGGGCGACGACCCCATCGCCGACAGCGAAAACGCCATGTGCGACGGCGAGGGCGAGGGCAGCTTCGTGCTCGAGGTGGACGACTTCCAGAACCCCTGGTTCGAGCTGAAGGCGTGGCTCCACGTGGACCACTTCCTCTGGTTCGACTCCTCGGGAGGCATGTACGGTGGCGGCCGACTGTACGTGGAGAGTGAGCAAGCCGGGCGACCCACGCTGTACGTCGACCTGTACGCCGAGACCGAGTACAACCCGACGTCGCTGCTGGCCATCCCCGGCGGCTTCGGCTGCAACCTCGACGAGGACGTGGAGGCAGGGGTCGACAGCCTCACCACCGTGATGGAGTCCATCACCGCCACGGCGATGGCGCAGCTCTTGACCCTGCACAACCTCGGCGAAGAGGGCAGCGATCCCCCGGCCATCGCCTACGCGATGGACCACATGAGGCCCCACGCGGCCACGCTGAGCTTCTCCGGCCGGCTGTCCACGTCCACCCTCGACGCCCACGTGCCCGCAGCCTGGGCGCCGCCCGTGGGCACGATCGCCGGCATGAACCACGACGAGCCCGACGACCCGGTGCTGGTGGACGGCTACGACCCGACCGAGCGGCTGTGCCCGCCGGGGTGGGTGAGCCGCGCCTACACGATCGACGACGAAGACCTGCGCTGGTGCGAGTTCGCCGACACCACCGACGGGACCGACCCGAGCGTGCTCCCCGAGGGTGCGTGGTGCGGCCTGTCCGTGCACGACCGGCACGAGCCGGAGGCCTGCAACGGCGAGGACGACGACGGGGATGGGCTGGTCGACGAGGACTTCGTCGACGGCGACGACGACGGCGTCGCCGAGTGCCTGGCGTCCCTGGCCGCCATCGACGGTCCTGCCCACGACGCCCACGAGAGCACCTGCGGGACCCACGATCCGCGCGACAGCTGCCCCGACGGCTTCACCGCCCTGCCCGTCTGGATGGACGACGACTACGCGATCTGCCTGCTCGAGGCGACCGGCTGGCGAAACACCTATTCCGGCTACGCCGACGTCCCCGTCGAGGTCTGCCCCTGGGACCTCGAGGACGAGGAGGTCCAGGCGACGATCCGCGAAGCCGCCGACTTCGTGACGTGCGTCGCCGATGGCTCGGGCTACAGCGACGAGACCGTGCCCAGCGGCCTCGTGCTGCACGGCTTCCTGGCCGACTTCTCCGACGACAGCGACGCAGGGCGCTACGCCGACGGCTGCGACGAGGGGCTGGAGTGGGTGAAGCTCGACCTGTCCATCGGCAACAACCTCATCCCGCTGTCGGTCAGCTGGCGCGGTGGCTACTACGCCAACCTGTCAGGGGTCTACGGGGACCTGTACTACTGCGCGACTCCGACCACGGACTCGGACGACGACGACGCGGACGGGCTGCAGAACCAGGTGGAGGACCTCGAAGGCACCGATGCGTGGGACCGCAGCACCGACGGCGACGTGCTGCCCGACGGCTTCGAGCTGAGCGACGACCTGACGGTGGAGGGCGTCGCCGTGACCCTCGATCCGACGGCGCTCGACACCGACGGTGACGGCCTCGACGACTTCGTGGAGCTGTTCGTGACCTGGACCTGGCCCGACGACAGCGACACCGACGACGACGGCCTCCCAGACGGCTGGGAGGTCTGGGTGTCCGACACCGACCCGCTCGACGACGACACCGACGACGACGGCATCCTCGACGGCGAGGAGGAGTCGCTGCAGGACGTCGACGACGACTGGTACGATGGCCTGAAGCCCGAGGGGGACGACGAGGAAGCGGGCGAAGCGGAGGAAGCGCCCGACGGCCTGGGCGGCCTCGGCGGTGGGAGCTGAAGCAAGGCGCTGCAGGTTAGGCTGCAGCCGGAGGGCGCATGTGGATCCTGAGCCTGTTCGGATGCCCCTGGATCACCGACGCGGACGTGTGTGTGCAGGCTGCCGAGAACGGCACACCCTGCGACACCGGCGCGACGCCACCCGACGACTCCGCCTCGCCCAGCACCGACGACACCGCCTGCGCGGCGGTCACCTGGTACGGCGACAGCGACGCCGACAGCTTCGGCGGCGAGACCTTCACGATCGAGGCCTGCGAGCAACCCTCGGGCTACGTCGACAACCACACCGACTGCGACGACAACGACAAGGCCGTGAACCCCGACGCCGACGAGCTCTGCGACACGGTGGACCAGGACTGCGACGACGCGATCGACGAAGAGCCCCTGGACGGCACCACCTGGTTCGTCGATCAGGACGGCGACGGCTTCGGCGGCGAGGACACGGTGGTCGCCTGCGACCAACCCGACGGCGCGTACCCGGACAGCGACGACTGCGACGACACCGACAAGGCCATCCACCCAGCGGCCGACGAGGTGTGGGGCGACGAGGTCGATCAGGACTGCGACGGCGCCCTGGTCGCCGGCAGCCTGCACGGCACCCTCGACGACCCCACCGCCGATGCGATGGTGTTCGACGGCTTCCCGACCGCGATCGACTGCGACCTCGACGGCGACGGCACCCCCGAGCTGGTCACCCAGGATGCCGATGGAGGCCGGAACCACGAGAACGCCGGCGCGATCCACATCCACGAGGGTCCGGTGAGCCCGAAGAGCGTGCCGAGCGAGGTGCAGGGCGACGAGAGCGGCGACTACCTCGGGTTGTACGGCCGGTGCGCCGGTGACCTGAACGACGACGGGCTCGACGACCTCCTCGTCTGGAGCATCGCCGAGGGCGGCAGCCACTACACGCTGCACGTGGTCGGCGCGCCAACCAAGGAGCACGCCTACGTCGGTGATGTCGAGCACGCGAGGCTCAGCCGCAGCGCGTACTACAGCTCCGCCTACGCCGACGAAGCCGCCGGGAGCGATCTCGACGGGGACGGCTACGCCGAGCTGATCACCGGCTACGGCCTCGGGGGCTCGACCGTGATCGTGGAGGGCCCGCTGGCCGGCAACACCGCACCTTGGGAAGAAGCCGAGCACGTTCGTGTCTACGGGAACGAGGATCTGGCCGCTGGCAGCCAGGTCGGCTGGCTCGACCACCACGCCGACGGCATCGACGACCTCATGCTCCTGGGCGACGCGAGCGACGGCAAGGATGGCTTCGTCGTGCTCGATGGCCGGAAGGGCCTCCTCGACGGTGGCGACCTGAGCATCGACGACGCCGACTTCAGCATCGGCGGCCTCACGGACCTGGCCGCACCGATCCCCGGAGACTTCGACGGCGACGGCTACGACGACCTCGTGTTCCTGTACGTCTACACCTCGGGCGGCACGGCCTACGAGCTGCTCTTCGTGGCGGGCGAGGAGCTGGACGTGATCGGCAAGCAGCTGTCCACGTGGGACAAGCTCCAGACCGTGGTCGTCAGCGAGGGCGTGGCGCTGGCACCCCAGACCACCGGGGACCTCGACGCCGACGGAGACCAGGACCTGATCTTCGCGGCGGGCGACACCACCACCCGCATCCTGTACGGACCCTTCGACGGGGCGCTCGACCTCGACGCGATCGGCACGGACGAAGCCCACGCCGCCCTCGGCGACGTGAGCTACAGCGTCAGCGGCGGGAGCGTGGCCGGCGAAGACCTCTTCGAGGACCTGCTCTTCGCGGGCCCGGCCGACACCGTAACGAACGGCACCAGCTTCCTGTTGCTGGGCGGGCCCTGAGCTACCGGTAGATGTCGATGTCGACCATGCCGGAGCCCCAGAAGGCCGAGCCGTCGAAGCTGCTGACCTCGCCCTGGCTCGAGGCGGTCCAGAGGTACCCGTTCTCGATGGGGTAGAACTCGTAGGTGCTGTCGCCGCAGGGCCACAGGTCGAACTGCATGTCCAGGTCGTAGGCGCCGTCGGCGCCAGCCGAGCGCAAGGTCACGCGGCCGTCGAGGTCGACACAGTCCGGATCGATCGACAGGCTGACCTCGCCGATGGCCCCACCGTTGCCGTCGTCGTAGAGGTCGAGGTCGCCACCGGTGATGGACCCGTCGTCGTCGATGAGCACGCGGTAGCGGCCGTCGAGGCTGGGCGCGCAGCCCGTGGCGAGGGCGGCGAGGGTGGCGGCGGTGACGAGGGCGATGGTGCGGGTCATGGGGGCTCCTTGAGTGCGTCCACAACGGTCTGCCGGGCCGGTCCCCGCTTGCTGCATCAGCAGGCCTGGGATCCCATCGGAGACCGGCCTCTACGGCCCTCGCCCTCCCGAGCGGCCACCAACAACCAGCGACCTCGCAGTGGCTCGGGAGGCGGCGGCATCGCCGCCGGCGCCCCATGGGCGACCCACACCACCTCCAGCGGCCCACGCACCCGCCAGGCATGAAGCGGCCGGAAACCGAGCCACAGCAGCGACTCCGCAGCCGGCTCCCAGCAGGTCCACGCTCCCGCGAAGCGACGAAGCCGGCCCGAGCTGATCGTCGCGAGCGCCTCCTCGGACCGACCGCAGCAGCGCTGGAGCGCCCGGGCGGTGCACGCCGACAACTCAGGGTCGAGGCCGCCCAGGGCGTCGGGCAGGCGCGCCTGCAGCTCGTCGAGCCTCCGGAGCTGGCGCGCCACGGCGAGGCGGCTCCCCGGCGCCACCTGCTCCACCGCGCGGTCGAGGGCGTGTAGGGCACGCTCCGGCAACCGTGGGCCCGACGCCACCAGCCAGTGCCCACCGAGGTTCGGAAGGAACGCCCCGCGAACCCTGTGCCGCTGCCCGTCACCCTCCAGGAGCTCGACCGTGGTCGTCGTGACCCAACGCGTACGGATCGGCAGCATGGTTCCCCATGGCGCCAACGCGCCAGGATGTGACGCCCGATCGCGTATCCTCGGTTCGGGAGGCGCCTGTGTGGACCCTGCTGGTCGGATGCCTGCTGGTGACCGAGGACGAGCACGCCGCGAGAGAGGCCGAGATCGCCGACCGGGACGGCGACGGCCTCTGGGCGCTGGCCTTCGGGGGCACGGACTGCGACGACTCCGACCCGGAGGTGGGCGAGGCCGAGCCCTACTTCGTCGATGGCGACGGCGACGGCTTCGGGGACGAGGCGGGGCCAGCCGTCTGCGATCTCCCGGAGAACGGCACACGCGAAGACGGCGACTGCGACGACGACGACGCGGCCATCCACCCCGACGCGGCCGAGCTCTGCGACGGCCTCGACAACGACTGCGACGGCCTGCGCGACGAAGACGACGCCGACGACGCGGCCACCTGGTACGCCGACAGCGACGGCGACGGCTTCGGCGACCCGTCGAGCACCACGCTGGCGTGCACCGAGCCCATCGGCTTCGTGGTCGACGCCAGCGACTGCGACGACACCTCGGCCGAGGTGAACACCGACGCGCGCGAGACCTGCGACGGCGAGGACACCGACTGCAACGGCACCGTGGACGACCCCCACTGGTGGCCCGACACCGACGGCGACGGCTTCGGCGACCCCGACGGCAAGACCCTCGTGAGCTGCGACCAGCCCGCCGGCCACGCCGACGATGCGCTCGACTGCGACGACACCGACTTCGCGGTGCACCCGAACGCGTCGGAGTGGTGCGGCGACGGCGTCGACAACGACTGCGACGGCGAGACCGACGAGGACGAGTCGGTGGACGCCACCACCTGGTACGAGGACGCCGACGGCGACGGCTGGGGCAACGCCGCCGCGACCACGCGTGCCTGCGAGCAACCCGAGGGCTTCCTCGCCGACCACGGCGACTGCGACGACACGGATCCAACCGTCAGCCCGTCGGCCACCGAGACCTGGTAGACGGCGTCGACGAGGACTGCGACAACGCCGACGACTTCGACGCCGACGGCGACGGCTTCCTCCCCACGAAGGACTACGACGGCGAGGACTGCGACGACCACGACGCGCTGATCCACCCCGACGCCCTCGAGGCCTGTGGCGACGGCATCGACAACAACTGCGACGCCTCCGACGACCTCGGCGAGTGCGCCCTCAGCGGCGACATCGAGATCGGCGACCAGGCCAAGGCGCGCTTCCTGGGCAACGCCTACTACGACCGTGTGGGCATCGTCGTGGCTGGGCCCGGGGATGTGGACAACGATGGCTACGCCGACGTGCTGGTGGCCGGCGCCTCGGCCGCGTGGCTGCACACCGGCCCTGTCACCGGCGACATCGACGTGACCAGCGGCGTGGCGTTCTGTGACTACTGTACCGGGAGCCAGATCGGCACGATGACGAGCCCCGGCGACCTGAACAGCGATGGCTTCCCCGACCTCCTGTTGAGCTACGCCGGCAACTACACCTCGTTGCTCCTGGGCCCGCTGACGACCGGGAGCGCAGCGTTCGAGGACGACGCCCATGCCTTGTTCCAGGCGTACTACGCACCGGACTCCGCCGACGGTGCCGGCGACTTCGACGGCGACGGCCAACCCGACCTCGTCTTCGGCGATGCCTACGACTACGCCAACCAAGGCTACGAGGCCTACCTGCACCTCGGTCCAGCCTCCGGTGTGCTGGAGCTCGACGAAGGCGACGCCGACCTCGTGATCAGCGCCACCTACGAGGGCGCCGCCCTCGGCGCGGGGGTGGCGGGGGTCGGCGACACCGACGGCGACGGCCTCGACGATCTCGCGATCGGCGGGAACCAGGCCTACAACGAGGATCTGGAGGCCACGGGCTACGTGCTGCTCGTGCTCGGCAACGCCTCCCCCGGGGAAGCGCTCGACGACGTCGACGCCGACGCGATCCTCTGGGGAAGAGGCACGGACGACTCTGGCTACATCGGCGCCTCGCTGGACGGAGCGGGCGACACCGACGGCGATGGCTACGACGACCTCCTGATCGGCTCGTCGGGGCGCGGAGCCTGGGTGGTTCGCGGCCCCCTAAGCGGGACCGCCACCATCGGCGACCGGGCTGACGCGACCCTCGCACCGCCCGACGCCTACGCCTACCGGGGCGGCCAGATCGGGGACGTCGTCTCATCGGCCGGAGACGTGGACGGAGACGGGCGCCAGGACGTGCTCATGTCCAACTACAGCACCGGCCGCGAAGAGGGGGAGGTCGGCACCGGGCTGACCTTCCTCTTCCTCGGCACCGTCACCGGCTACTACCTCGCGCAAGACGCCGACGCCGTGCTCGAAGGCGAGCTCTACAGCTACAGCGGCTACAGCCTGGACGAGACCGGCGACGTCACCGGCGACGGCTACGGCGACTTCCTCATCGGCGCGTACAGCTACGACGACCCCGACGAGCAATCCGGCGCCGCCTACCTCATGGCCGGCGGGGTCGACTGAGCTACCAGGTCAGGGCCACCGTGGTGCCGAGCACCAGGCCCGCCCCACCCGCACCCAGCGCCGCCCACGTGAAGCTGTTGGTGCGCTGCCGGTAGGTGGCGAGGTCCTCCAGGCTCTCCATCTCGGTGGCGTGCAGCTCGGCGTTCCGCAGCGCGAGCGCCGTGAACGCCCCCGACGCGAGCAGGGCCGCGCCGCCCGTGATGCTCAGCGGCAGCCTCACCTGGTCCGCCAGGGTCACCGGCGGCGGACCCCAGCTCGGCAGCTCGTCACCCGGCAGCAGGTAGACCGTCTCGGTGAGCGTGTCGTCCGCATCGAAGACCTGCAGCACCGCGGAGATGTCGCCGGGACGCGGCGCACCCGGCACGCCGTCGACGGCCACGTGCCCGCCCAGCGGCGGGTTCACGGCCTCCGGTTCGCCCTCGTCCGCCGAGAGCGCGTCTTCGTAGAGCCGCACGAGCCGGTGCCCGCTGGGGGCGACCTCGCGGGGGATGACGTAGCCGGGCTCCAGCCGCCGCGCGGCGTGGAACTCCGCGAGCGCCCAGCCCTTGTTCTGGGCCGTGAAGGCCACCAGCGCGTTCATGCGGTGGAAGGCGGCTGCATCGGACAGGCCGATCGGCTCCTGCAGGCAAGGGAGTGCCGCCGTGGCCTGGTCGCGGGCCACGAGCAGGCCGCTCACGTCCATCGAGGCGAAGGCCACCTCACCACGCGAGATGGCGCTTCGAAGCTGGTCCACGGTGGTGGGCTCGGGACACCCCGCCGCCCACGCCAGTCCGGTCCACGCCAACCACATCGACGCCGATGGTACCAGCCGGCTGCGCGCTATGCTCCGGCGCGAGGAGCTAGCCGGGTGCTGGAAGCAGGGCGAGAGGTCGAACGCTACCGGGTCGAGGAGGTCATCGGCCGAGGCGGCATGGCGGTGGTCTACCGCGTGCGCCACACGACCACCGGACGGGACTTCGCCATGAAGCTCCTCACGATGCACAGCCCCAGCCTGGCGGCCCGGCTGGTGCAGGAGGGCCGCCTCCAGGGCAGCCTGCGCCACCCCAACATCGTCGCGGTGCTCGACGTGCTCGACGTCGACGGCGCTCCGGCCCTGGTCATGGAGTACGTGGCCGGCCCCGACATGGAGCAGTGGCGCGGCCAGCACGAGCACACGCTCGACGAGGTGCTCCAGCTCTTCCGCGGGGTGGTGAAGGGGGTCGGACACGCCCACGCCCAGGGCATGGTCCACCGGGACCTGAAGCCGCCCAACGTGCTGCTCGCGACGACCGAACACGGCTGGCAACCGAAGATCACGGACTTCGGCATCGCCAAGGCCTTCGCCGCCGAGGGCAGCGACAGCCTGCACGTCACCCGAACGGGCATGATGATGGGCACGCCCGGCTACATGGCGCCGGAGCAGATCCGGGACGCCAAGAACGTGGACGAGCGGGCCGACCTCTGGTCGCTCGGCTGCCTGCTCTTCTGGCTGGTGACGGGAGCGCCGCCGTTTCCCGGGCTCGACATGCTCGAGGTCTTCGGGAAGGCCATCATCGCGGACTACAGCTGGCCCGACGGGCTCGACGTGCCCGACGAGGTCCGCGCGGCGGTGGCCGCCACCCTGCGGCCGGAAGCGGCCCACCGGCTGGCCGACTGCCAAGCGCTGCTGGCCATCCTCGACGGCGCCGACCCCGCCAGCTTCGGGCTGCCGGACCCCGACGGCGCGCCTGCCGGCGGCGCGGCCGACACCTACTACCCGATGGACACCCTCGAGCCGGAGAGCGTGGCGGTCGACCGGCTGATCGACGAGGCGCCGGGAGCCGCTGCGCGGCGATGGCCCCTGTGGCTCGCTGGCGGCGTCGTGCTGGCCGGGCTGGGCGCCTGGCGCTTCGGGATCGTGCCGGCCGCCGACACCACGTCCGTCGCGGAGGTGTCGGCCACCGAGCCCCTCGACGAGCCCGCCCCGACAGCTGCCCTGGCCACCGACGACGTGCCAGCGCCCGAGCCCGAGCCGGACACGACCGCCGAGGAGGCGGTCCACGACGCGCCCGAGGCCGCAGCACCGAAGCCGCCGGAGCCCGCACCTGTCGCGCCCGCGGTCGTCGCCCCGGTGCCGGTGGTCGCGCCAGAACCCGAGCCGGAAGCCGAACCGGAACCCGAGGTCGTGGCTCAGCCCGAGCCGCCGGCTCAGGGCCGGGTCTCCGCCGACTCGGTGGCGCTCGAGCTGTGGCTCGTCCGCGACGGGAAGCGCTACGCACCCGGCGAGGTGCCCGCAGGGGCCTACGAGATCCAGGCTCGGTTCTACGAGGACCAGGAGGGGCTGGCGGCGGCCGGCGATGTCGTGGTCGAGCCCGGCGCCACGGTGAAGCTCGCGTGCGACGCGATGTTCGAGAAGTGCCGGCCGCAGTAGCTGCAGGTGCCGGCACCGACTTCGGCACAGCCTCGTGCCGCCGCGAACACCCATGGCTTCGAGCTGGCGCTCGACCTCCCGTACGGCGAGCCGGACACCGGACTCGACACGTGGGATCTCCTTCCGTACCTGCTCGCGACCCCGAGCAGCCTGCCCGACACGCCCTGACACAAGCGGGGACGGGATGCGGGGTCCGAGACCGCTATCGAAACCCAACCCACCCACGCCGCGCCACCCACCCGACCAACCCGCACCAGCCGAGCCCGTTCAGCGCGTGCACCGACCCATCCACGACCCGCGACGCGGCGTCCATCCCGAGCCCCGACCACCCCCGAAGCCACATCCACAGCTCGAGCGTTCGGCCATCCAGCAGTCCCAAGGCACCGAAGCCCGCTACGGCGGTCAGCAGCCCCAGGCGCCCGACACGATCCCCCCGGGTCGCAGCGAGCAAGACACCCGCGAGCAGCAGTCCGACCGACACCGAGCAAAGGGAAGCACCAGAGCAGAGGGAGCAAGCGGATAGTCACCGCCATGCTCGCGCTCTTCCTGGCCTGCCAGCCCCGACCCGCCATCACGGTCTACAGCTCCACCCACCTCGAGGCGCTTCAGGCCTACCTGGACCACATCCCCAGCGACGGCAAGCTCCGCCTCACCGAGACCGAGGCCCCGGAGCGCAAGGCCCGCTTCGGACGCGGCTTCCGCATCGCGCTCGTCGAGGACCTCGACTGCACCGAGTGCTTCGAGATCGAAGGGGAGGACCGCTCGTGGACCGTGCACCACGGCGACCTGCTCGGCGCCCAGTACGGGCTGACCGACGTCCTGGAGGGCATGGGGCTCCGGTTCCTGCACCCCCAGGACCCGTTCGTGCCCGACCTCGACCCCTACGCCGAAGGCGAGCAGGTGCTCGCAGCCCCGACCGGCCTCGCGGGCCTGCAGGCGCCGGAGATGGCCCGTCGCGGCCTGCACCTGCACACGCTCCACCCGATCGAAGGCTACTTCGACTTCTGGGACCCGGGGGACGACAACCTCCAGCGCGCCAAGGGCGTGATCGACTGGGCGGTGAAGAACCGCGCCAACCACCTCCAGTGGGTCGCGCTCGACGACATCACGTCCCCGAGCGCGCACGCCGACTGGGTCGCGCACACCCGGGCCATCCAGGACTACGCCGCCCTCCGCGGCATCACCACGGGCCTGGGCATCCAGCTCTTCAGCGGCGCCAACCTGCAGCAGGCCTACGACCTCATCGACGACCCGGACAGCGACCTCGTGCCCCAGCTCGAGGAGCGCATCGCGCGGCTGACCGACGAGCTCGACTTCGACGTGCTGAACCTGTCGTTCGGCGAGTTCTCCGGAGAGGACCCCGAGACCTTCCTGGAGGCGGCCAACCAGGCCATGGCGGTGATCCAGACCTTCGAGCCGGGGGTCGACGTGCCCACCGTCGTGCACGTCGGCGACGACGTGCGGGTCGAGTACGCCGGCGAGGAGATGATCTACTACTTCCTCATCACCTTCGCGGACGAGCGCTACCGCCCGTGGATCCACACGGTGATGTTCTACAACCTGTTCGACGACGCTGGCGGCGCCTACCACCACGACACCTTCGACGAGCACCGGGCCTACCTCGAGGACGCCCTGCTGGCCGAGGAGCCCGTGGGCTACTTCCCCGAGACCGCCTACTGGGTGGCCTTCGACAGCCCGGTCCCCCAGTACCTGCCGCTCTACAGCTACTCGCGCTGGCGCGACATCGACCAGCTGGCCACCTTCGCCAGCGACCACGGCGTGCCGGGCCTGCAAGACCACGTGCTCTTCAGCTCGGGCTGGGAGTGGGGCTACTGGCAACACGACCGCTCCACCCTGCGCCACAGCTACCGACGCGACGACGACTGGGCCGTGTGGCTGAAGCACGACTTCGCCCCCTGGGGGGACCCCGGCACGGCCCTGGCCGAGCGCCTGGAGGAGCTCGCCGAGCTGCAGCACGAGGCCCTCATCGAGAGCCGCCTCGCCGCGTACACCTCCGGCCGAGACAGCACGATGGAGCTCGGGTACGGCCTCGGCATCGTGTCGCAGCCCAAGGCGGTGCTCTTCGACGAGCTCGCGGAGACCGACCTCGACGCCTTCCGCGCCGACGTGCTCGAGCCCCTGGACGCCTACGCCACCGAGGCGGAAGCCCTGGCGACCGCGGTCGACGAGCTGGACCTGAGCGACGACCGCTGGATGCACGAGAGCACCCAGGGCTTCCAGATCACGGCGTTGCGCGCCCGCTTCGTGCACGAGGTGTACAGCGCTGCGGTCACGAGCGTCGAAGGAGACGCCGGGGACCTCGACACCGCGCGCGCCCTGCTGGCCGACGCACAGGAGGTGGTGGCGAGCCGACACGCCGACCTGCACGACCCGGACCCCTCCCGACTGCTCGAGGAAGGCGACAACGCCACCATCTACCAGTACGGCTACCTGATCCGAGCCGACGAGCTCTGCTTCTGGGAGCGCGAGCTCGTCCAGGCCGGCAACGTGATCCACGGCACCGGGGACACGGCGCCGGCCTGCGCGCTGTAGGCCGGCTACCCCCGACGGAGCGCCAGGTAGAGCTTCCGCGCCCCGCCTGGCAGCCCGGGGTTGTTCCGGAGCACCTTCGCGAGGCGTGCCGCGGCCTCGTCGGTGGCGCCGCTGTGCGCGTCCAGCTGCGCGAGGAACCACTGCAGCTCGGGCACGTCGTCAGCCGGGAAGGTCGCGGCGAGGCGGATGAGGTCGCCGCCTTCCGCGCGGCGCTTCTCGGTTGGCCGACCCTCGTCGTTGTAGATCGCCCAGCCCAGCCAGGCGAGCGCCCGTGGGGCCTGCGGCTCACGCTCGCGCGCCACACGAAAGCAGGTCACAGCCTCGGCCCAGGCGCCGGTCGCAGCGGCCTCCCCACCGCGACGGTAGGCCTCTTCGACGATCGGATCCCGACCCGACAGCAGGTTGGCGGCAGCACGCTCCTCGCGGGCGAGCAGCTTGCGCGCCGGCTCCACGCCGTCGGGTCCGCCTCGGGGGCGCTCCACCTCGCGCAGGTAGCGATCGCGCATGCGCTCGGCAGCGGCTTCGATCCGCTCACGACCGCTACCGGACGGAACGCCGAGGACCGTCCAGTCGTCCGCGCTCTCGAGCCGCTCGGCCTCGGTGTGCAGGCGCGAGATCGCCAGCACCTTCTCCAGCTCCGCCCGGCGCGCCACCCCAGGCTCCCGGGAAGAGCCGCCAGGCCGCAACGACGCGGAGGGCGCCGAGCCCGACGACTCCGACCCGAGCGAGGTCGGGTCCGTGTCGCCTCGCCGACGCATGTGCCGCAGCTCGACCAGCTCCAACAGACAGAGGGCCTGCAGCTCGCGCTCGACGTCCGCGCGCTCGAGCCCCAGGCTGACGAGGTGCACGCGCACGGGCCGCGTTCGCGGCCGCGCATTCAACAGCCGCTTCACGGCCTTGGGCACCGGGAGCCTCCGGCAAGCACGCGACCGACCGTTGAGGCGGACGACCTTGTCGACCACCTCCGGCTCACCGAGCCCCTCGTCCACGCACCGGAGGGCGGCCTCCCAGAGGGCGAGCCCCACGGAGAAGTCGTCCGGCAGGCCCGTCTGGGCCTCGTCCTCGAACCACACGTTGCCTTCGACCAGCGCGCGGTCGACCACGTCCAGGCCCTCACCAGAGAGCACGCCCCCCTGGCAGATCGGGGCGCGTGAGTCGTCGACAGCGAGGCAGAGCCAGCCGCTACGAGCGTCGGCCCACACCCCGGCGAGGATCGTCAAAGCCGCACGGTCCGGAGCAGCTCCTTCGGCGTTCATCTGGAGGTTCCTGCGGGTCGTTGTGCTCGTCGACAGCATAGAACAGGCACTTCGGACGCGGCCCGCCCCGACTGAAGGCTCACTGTCGCCAGCACGCCAGCGCGGCCCCTGCGGACGCAAAAAAGGGCCCCTGAAGGGACCCTTGTTCGCCAGCGCAGCGGGCTAGTAGTCGTCGGGATCGTAGCGCTTCTTCTTGGGCTGGCGATCCCGGCGTCCACTGTTGCCGAGCTCGTCCTTGCCCCAGCCACCGGCATCGTCCGCGGGGCCACCACCGCCGCCGTAGCCGCCGCCACCGCCGCCGTAGCCGCCGCCGCCGCCGCCGTAGCCACCGCCGCCGCGACCGCCGCCGCCGCCGCCGTA
>Ga0209992_10002723_pt1 | contig 15761 bp, 9 predicted proteins | sample 2SBtaG_2_FD_182564 | JGI IMG/M metagenome (GOLD analysis project Ga0209992, IMG submission 182564) | Deep subsurface microbial communities from Kolumbo volcano to uncover new lineages of life (NeLLi) - 2SBTROV12_ACTIVE470 metaG (SPAdes)... | ecosystem: Environmental > Aquatic > Marine > Volcanic... | reverse complement strand
TCAAGACCGTATTGGCCACAAAGGCTTAATGCTAATGAGCAAAAATGAGTTAGAAAACGTATTTACTCAGGCTTTTAAAGCTGGGTTTAGCGTTAATACGCATGCCATTGGTGATAGAGCAAATCGCATCGTACTAGACAGTTATGAGCAACAATTTAAAACTGTCGGTGGCAAGTTACTACGTAACCGTATTGAGCATGCCCAAATTGTGCACCCTGATGATATTCCTCGCTTTAAAGAACTCGACATCATTCCTTCTATGCAGCCAGTTCATGCTACCTCTGATATGCATATGGCAGAAAAGCGTTTGAGCGACACACAATTACAAGGGGCTTATGCTTGGCAAAGTTTTCTGAAACAAGGAAGTAAAGTAGCCTCAGGCTCTGACTTCCCGGTTGAACTGGCTAACCCATTTGACGGACTGTATTCAGCTGTAACGCGCATGTCAAAGCAACAAACACCTGAAAATGGCTGGCGTAAAGATGAAAAGCTATCTCGAGAACAGGCATTAATCTCATTTACTCTAGATGCTGCTTATGCGGCATTTCAAGAATATAAACTAGGCAGTTTAGAAAAAGGTAAATGGGCAGATTTTATTTTAATCGACAGAGATTATTTTAGCGTGCCTGAAAATGAAATATTCAAAATTGCCGTTGAGCAGACTTGGATAGCAGGTGAAAAGCGTTTTGAGAAGAAGTAATTAGTGTGTTCTTTAGTGGCCTTAGTATATTTCATTGATGCTAAGGCTACTCAATTTTGCAATAGGCGATTATTGCTTACTCTGTCTAAAGAGCTTAATTAAATGGTAGATATTCACCAACGCTAATAAAGCATTGGTAAAAGCCACAGGCCAAGCTTGGATCATCACACCATAAATGGTGAAGCAAATACACCCAGTTAAATTTAACCAACGTAATTTAGTCACATTGGTCATCATTAATGACAAGACTAAAAAAACCGACGCCAAATACCCTAAATATTCCCAACTCATCGTTCACTCCAACAAATTTCATTCTTAATCAAAAAGTGCCACATCAAATTTTATTGAAATGCCTCGGCTGCAAAAATTAAGGTAAAAACTCAATAACCACTTAGCATAAGGCATAAGTCATGCTATCTTCGCAAAATGTGATTAACTAGGACAATTGTCCTAAGAGCCTTTTAGATGTTCCAATACCACTTTTCTGCCAATCTCGTTGAACAATTACTGCAGTTTGCAGGTAATACTTTCGTACACACTAAGAAAGATGTGCTTATTCACCAAGATGAACCATTAAGCAAATTAATTCTGGTCAGAAGCGGTACCGTCTCTTTTAGTTACGATGTTGGTAATGGTAGACGTTTATTACTTGGTCAGCTTGACTGTAATAATACCTTAATTGGTGAAATTGAAGCACTCAACAATCACCCTTGCACATACACGGTTACCTGTTTAAATGAAGTGCAGTACAACCTCATTGAGCTCAAGCATTGGCGACAATTATTGCTCGATCAACCAGAGCTCAGTTTATACACAGCACAAACTATCGCAGCTAAGTTCATTGAAAACCAAAAAGTGAATTTAGATAAGCTGCTACTTCCTCTTAGCTACAACATTGCAAAAGATTGCTTAATGCGCGCAGAAAACAGTAATCCAACCCTCCTCAGAGCCTACAGCACAGTAAATGCAGAAGCCGAACGTTTCGCTACCACAGAGCGAGCTTATCGCCGTGTTGTCACGGAACTAGTAGATAAAGGTCTAATAGTCAGAACTCCAGATGGCCTTAAGCCGGTTGACATTGATGCTCTAGACGACTTTGTCGACAGTTTTGCGTGCTGAGAAATATTTAAGAACGCCAAGTTTGCCAAGTAAATTAATTGTTATAACGAGTTACGCGAGCCCAAAAAAAGGGACTGATTTTAATAAAAAAATTAGGCGTCTAAATTTGTATATGAACTTTTAATAAAGTATCATTTAGCAGCTTGACGAATAAATAATGAACTATTATTCTCTAGTAACTAATTTGCATTGCGGGGCAAGGCATTCTTATATCTGCAACATAATTAGTGCACTCTCAGTTTACTTGAAATTAAAGGAAAAGGTAAAAATCATGGGAAACAAAAAGTTTAATCTTACCAAACTTGCCCTAGCAATGGGTGTTACTCTTGGCCTAGCAGGCTGTTTCAGTGACAATGACAACAACATTGATATCAAGCCACCGGTGCCAGAGCCACCTGTTACTGAAAAAGTAGGTGAAATTCCTGAAGGTACAGCAGCTGAAAAGCAAGCTGGCTTTTTCACAATTGCTGTAAAAAATGTCGCTGGTGAAAACCTAGGTACAGCTGAAGTACCTGTTACTGTTCGAATCACAAAAAATGGTGAAAACGTAGTATCGACCAAAGGTGAAGCGCTTACTGCGGAGCAATTACAAATTACATCTGGCCTTGGTATTTTCGCTGCTTCTTTAAGTGAAGTGTCGGCTGAAGGCACAGATATTACTGTAAATTTCACAGCTGATGGATACTTCAATAACAGTGCTGTTATTTCTCTTTCAACTGATAACACAGAAGTCGCTACGACCGTTATTTTAACACCTCGTGGAGAAGTTGAAGGTGTTGCTATCGCAGCTGAAGAAATTGAGTTAGATGAAACAGTTACTTTCGCCGACGACGGTACTATTGAAACTGCAGACGGCAACCCAATTGTGCTTGCAAAAACTGTTACTAAAGAAGATGCAACAGAAAAAGATGACAAAGGCGGTGTGTCTGTAAGTATCCCAAGCGGTTCTAAAATGCTAACAAAGAATGCTGAGGGTGAACTTGTTCCTCTAGCTGGTAAGCCTAAGTTAGCTGTCGCTTACTTTAACAATGAAGCTAGCTCTACTGCTGCTGCTAATGCTGATGATGCACCTGCTGCAGATCAAACAAGAACTACTTCTGCTCTAGACTTCTTCCCAGGTGGTTTAGACTTAGCTGTCCCTGTTCCTGCTTCTAATGAAGACGGCGCTGAAGAAACTGCTCAAGCTGGTGCCTTCACGACCGCAGGTTTCGTTGCTATCGAACTTACTGACGAAGAAGGTAACAAAGTTAAAGAGTTTGGTTCTACTGGTGAAGGCGAAGATGCTAAAAAGAATAGTATCGAAGTAAAAATGCAAGTAGACGTAAATACAGCTAACTCATGCCCAATGAATTACACTGGAGAACTTGCACAAGAAACTGTAGCTGCTTTCGCTAAAGACTCAGCAAAAGCAACTGATGGTGCATACTTCCGTAAGGGTGCTTGTATATCGTCAGATGGCACTGCGATTCCAGGTCGTACAATTAAAGCTGGTGACATTGTTCCTGTATGGAGTTATGACGCTGATGTAGCGGAGTGGTCTTTCGAAAGCTACGGTGTAGCTCAAGTAAATCCTGATGACGCTTCTGTGTTTGATGTTGCTGTTCAGGTAACTCACTTATCATACTGGAACCTTGACTTCTTCAACTGGCGTGAGCCGAACCGTGGTCAATGTGGCACAAATGGTCAAGTCAACTTCGACATCAAATACGCTGGTGGTACTGTTGATAACGTAACTGCTTTTGATTTACTTGTTGAGTCTCAGTCTGGTGGTTATCGTAAATATAAGCGTGGATACGAGTTCCCGTTCTATAACAAAGCGACAATTGCAAACCCACCTTCATTTTCTGTATTTATGCAGTTAATCAACGACGGTGCGAATGTGGTTGATGGTATTGAAGGTGAAACAACTGACAATGTTGTTGATGGCACTGCAAGTAGACTTAAGTTAGACGACGTTTGTGCTTTAGATGGCAAAACAGTTGTTCTTACACTTGATACACCGCCAGCTCGTGTAGATTTACCTGTTAAAACTCAGATTGTATGTTCTAACACAGATGAGTTTGATGTAGCACCTGAACCTGTTGCAACTTCTACATGGCTATATGTTTTAGACGCAAATAATAACTTTGTAACATATGCTTACACAGATAACAGCGGTTCAGCCACTATTGACAACCTTAAAGAAGGTACTTACAAACTTTCTGGTTATGACGCGGCTACATTTACATATGTGACTGGTGCTGAGTTCACTGTTGCTGAGGGTTCTGTAACTGAACAAGTACTAGACTTACCTACCACTTGTGATGTTATTGAACGTGAAGTAACTGGTACTGGTGGTTCTTAATTTATAAAGTAAACTGGACTTAAAGCCGTGCAATGCACGGCTTTTTTATTTGTCGAGTAAGCGAGTAAGCGAGTAAGCGAGTAAGCGAGCAAAAGCTTATAGATATATGAATGTACTACTAGCTTTTAATAGGTTAGGCTCTATAAATCACATAACTTAGCTTAGAGCACTCCAACCCCTAAATCTGGTTTTACATGTTCAATCACCATATAAGTGTGGTTTGTACCTACCCCTGGAATTTCAACGATTTGCCCCAATACTTCACGATAGACAGTCATGTCTGGTACACGGATTTTCACTAAGTAATCAAAGCCCCCTGCAACCATATCGCAACTTACGACATTGGGGATCAGCACAATATGCTGTTTAAAGGTTTCAAATACCGATTCAGTCGAGCTCTTTAAGGTGATCTCAACATGGGCAACCAAATGTTGGCCCAATTTTTCAGGGTTTAATCTGGCACTGTACCCTTCTATATAGCCTTCACTTTCTAGCTTTTTGACTCTGTCTAAACACGGGCTGGGGCTTAAGTTTACTGCCTTAGCGAGGTTTACATTCGAAATTCTGCCGTTTTTGTGTAGAGCGTCTAAAATAGCTAAATCAATGCGATCAAGCACACGTGTTTTAATTGAAGTTGTCATACAGGATTTTATGCTGAATTATTTTTAATTTACCCCGTAAATTACCGTAAAAAGCTAAATTAAACCAGCATATCCTGCTGCAATTTATATACAATGCACAAAAATTCTATCACCTTACAAAATTATAGAGGGTTCACATTATGCTATTTAAAGGCGACTTAATAACCCAATGTCCGATCCGTCAAAAGATCAGAGACTTTTATCGCATCGATGAAGAACAAGTCATCGATCAGATTTTGCCTTTAGCAGAAGTTGGTGTTTCTGCTCGAAGCCGTGCTTGGGAGCGCGCGCGTCAAATGGTATTAAACATTCGTCAAGACCAAAAAGGTAAAGGCGGTGTTGATGCGCTATTAGAAGAATATTCTTTATCTTCTGAAGAGGGCGTGGTGTTAATGTGTTTAGCAGAAGCTTTGCTTCGTGTGCCAGACAAAGAAACACAAGACGAACTAATTCGTGACAAGCTAAGTCAAGGTGACTGGAGCGCTCACTTAGGTAACAGTGACTCTCTATTTGTTAACGCATCAAGCTGGGGTTTATTACTGACTGGCAAGATGGTTGACTATGCAGACAAATCAAAAGAAGAACAGTTTGGTCTACTAAAGCGCACCATAGGCCGTATTGGCGAGCCAGCTATCCGTAAATCTGTGCAATATGCAATGAAGATCATGGGTCAGCAGTTCGTAATGGGCACAACCATTGAAGCAGCCCTTGTACGTGCAAAAGAAAAAGAAGCACAAGGCTTCGCCTATTCTTACGACATGCTAGGTGAAGGTGCGCGCACCATGGTCGATGCTGAGCGTTACTTCAACAGCTACATGACTGCAATTCATGTCATTGGTAAAGCAGCAAATGGCCGTGGTCCAATCAAGAGCCCTGGTATTTCAGTTAAGCTTTCTGCGATCCACCCTCGTTATGAGTTTTCACACCGTGAACGCGTAATGGAAGAGCTAGTTCCTAAACTAAAAGAACTTGCACTTGCAGCGAAACAATATGACATCAACTTCACTGTGGATGCAGAAGAAGCAGACCGTTTAGATATTTCTTTAGACATCATCGAAGCGGTATTCTCTGATGAAGCGTTAGGTGACTGGAACGGTTTCGGTCTTGCAATGCAAGCATACCAAAAACGCGCTATCTGGGTTGTTGACTGGTTAGAAGCCCTATGTCGTCGCGTGGGTCGTAAGATGATGGTTCGTCTTGTTAAAGGCGCTTACTGGGATACTGAAGTAAAACTAACTCAAGCTGATGGCCTTGAAGGCTTCCCTGTATTCACACGAAAAGCAAGCACTGACGTATCTTACAAAGCCTGTGCGATTAAACTAATGAACGCACGTGATGTGATCTTCCCTCAGTTCGCAACACACAACGCCTACTCTGCTGCGACAATTCTTGAGCTAGCAAACGGCGAATACAACAACTTCGAATTCCAATGTCTACATGGCATGGGTGATTCGTTATACAACCAAGTTGTAACTGAAGACAAAGTTCAGTGTCGTGTATACGCGCCAGTTGGACAGCACGAAGACCTACTAGCTTACCTAGTTCGTCGCCTATTAGAAAACGGCGCAAACTCTTCATTCGTTAACGCGATTGTTGATGAGAGCAAGCCTGTTGAAAGCCTATTAGAAGATCCTGTAGAAAAGATTCAGCGCTTACGCAACAAGCGTAATACGCAAATTATCATGCCTATCGATATGTTCGGTGCAGAGCGTAACAACTCTAAAGGTTTAGACTTAACCAACATTAACCACATCACGCCAATGCGTGAGAGCTTAAATGCTTGGGTAGAGAAAAACTTAATTACGCATGACGATGTGCCTGAAGGCCATGAAGCGGTAATCAACCCTGCAAACCATGATGAAGTACTTGGTTCAATTCGTCACCAAGACGAAGCTGAAATGAAGCAATTAGTAGCCAACGCTGAACAAGCATTCGAAGCTTGGTCAAAGGTGCCAATCAACGAGCGCGCAGACATTCTTCGTCGTACGGGTGATATATTAGAAGATCACCGTGATGAGCTAATCGCACTGTGTATTAAAGAAGCTGGTAAAGTTGCTCAAGATGGTATCGACGAAGTACGTGAAGCGGTTGATTTCTGTCGTTACTACGCAGCAAAAGCTGAAGAGCTTTCTTTAGACGAGCGTTTCTCTCCACGCGGTGTGATTTTATGTATCAGCCCTTGGAACTTCCCACTGGCGATTTTCTTAGGCCAAGTAGCAGCGGCAATCGTGACTGGTAACACAGTTATTGCTAAACCTGCAGAGCAGACATCACTGGTGGCACTTCGCACTATCGACCTAATGAAGCAAGTGGGTTTACCTGAAAACGTAGTTCAGCCTGTTATCGCACGCGGTAGTAAAGTTGGTCAAGTGATTGTACCTGACGAGCGTATTCAAGCCGTAATGTTCACAGGTTCAACCGAGACAGGTACGCGTATTTCACAAACCCTTGCTGAGCGCGGTGGCGACCAAGTCCCCCTGATTGCTGAAACGGGTGGTCAAAACTGTATGATCGTTGACTCAACAGCGCTTCCGGAGCAAGTTGTTGACGATGTGATCTCTTCGGGTTTCCAATCTGCGGGTCAGCGTTGTTCTGCACTTCGTGTGCTATTTGTGCAAGACGAAATCGCAGACAAAGTAATCAGCATGCTCAAAGGCGCAATGAAAGAACTACACGTTGGCGATCCAGCTTACCTTTCAACGGATATTGGCCCGGTAATCGACCAAAAAGCGCATAGCGCACTTACTGAACACGTAGAGTACTTAAAAGGCAATGCAACACTGCATTTTGAATGTCCGCTTCCTGATATGGGTGACACTGGTCATTTCTTCTTTGCACCTCGTTTATATGAGATCAAAGACCTATCTGTACTTAAGAAAGAAGTATTCGGCCCGTGTGTACACGTGATCCGCTTTAAGGGCACTGAAATCGATAAAGTCATCGACCAAGTAAACAGCACAGGCTTTGGTTTAACTATGGGTATTCATTCGCGTATTGAAGAGCGTGCAAACTACCTAGCTAAGCAATCACGCGCAGGTAACATTTACATCAACCGTAACATGATCGGTGCGGTAGTAGGTGTTCAGCCGTTCGGTGGACGTGGTCTTTCTGGTACTGGTCCTAAAGCAGGTGGGCCTAACTACTTATCTCGCCTAGTAAAAGAGAATAAGACACCAGATAACCGTCAATCTACTAACGTTGCAGTTGATACTGAAGCGCTTCAGGCATTCCAAGGTGCGCAAGAGCAAGTTAGCCAGCTAATGCAAAACTCAATGCGTGATGAAAAAGCATGGCGTGCAATGCCGCTAAATAACCGCGTATCTGTGGTACGTCAGTTATTAGCGAAACTTGCTAATGTTGAGATTATGGATCAACTTGCTGATGACCTAGCGCACACCTTAGCTGATGCTCGTGAGCAGATCATTCGTGTTGAAAAGCGCTTAAGCAAGGTTGTACAGTTGCCAGGTCCTACAGGTGAGTCAAATACGATTCGTTACGAGCCGCGTGGCTGTGTTGTGTGTTTTGCTGATAAAGACACCTCATTCAACTTCTGGGTAATGTCTATCATTACTTCGCTAGCTGCTGGTAATACAGTTATAACTGTGGTTTCTGACTTATTCCACGAAGAAGCGTTAGCGTTCAGAGATAAGTTAATCAGCTGTGGCGTAGCAGAAGGTGTTATGCAAGTTGCTAAGCTAAACCAACTGCCTGCAGTACTGGCTCATGATCACCTTGCAGCAGCGGTTGTAGGTAGTGGCTGTGCACGTAAAAGTTACTTCAGCACGCAACTGGCTGCACGTAAAGGCGCTATCCTGCCTGTTATCAGCGCTGAATACTACGATACGCTACTTAATCGTCTCGTGACAGAAAAAACCATCAGTATCGATACAACGGCGTCTGGTGGTAATACATCGCTAATGACATTGGTTGAAGACGACGAATAATCGACTCAACTCTTTAATTTTAAAAAGCCTGTACTTTTAATCGAGTACAGGCTTTTTTTGTTTTTAGGAATTATACCAATTGCATTAAATTGATGACCAATTATTGGTATAGATTTCCGGTTACCGGTTGCCGGAAAAAGTCAAATAACGAGGAAAAAATAACGTATATAGTTGTTCTATATATGAGATTTTTAAAAAGTTAGTCAATTAACAAAATTGGTATTACTCAACTGTTTTTTTAAGTATCTTTTGCTAGGCTTAAATTATTGGCACTAATAAAGAAAACACTGTGAAGAGCATAAATATAAAAGAGCTACAACCCGGCATGTTTGTTGTAAGTGTTTTAGAACAAACAGGCAGTGTCCAAGTTAAAACGCAAGGTTGGGTTAAGACTCAAAAAAGTATCGATAAACTTGCTACCGCAGGAATTTTAACAGTTGAAGTCGACCCAGACAGAACCCTCGACTTGAGCACCAGTCAAGATGGTATTACTACGCCTGACTCTGATATTCAAAATGCTGCTGAACATGAAAAAGACCCTTGGCATAAATCTACTGCCATGAGTGCTGAATTAAGCCAAGCAGTTAAACTTGTTGAAGAAGCCAAGGCACTTCAAGCAAAAGCCTTTGCTGATTTAAAAGCGGGTAATCCTATTGATGTCGATGTTTTTAAAGAGGTAGCAACCAACTTTATAGATTCAATATTCCGTAATCAAGATGCCCTTTCTTGCATTGCTATGATAAAACAAAAAGATGCTTATCTTCTCGAGCATTCTATTAATGTTGCCACACTCATTTCTATTTTTGCGAAGCATTTACGTTTAGACCGAGAGATTATCAAAGAACTCGCTACCGGCGCTTTACTACATGATATTGGAAAAATAAAAGTCGATGACGCAGTCCTCAATAAGCCAGGCAAATTAAGCGATAACGAATTCGAGCAAATGAAGCAACATGCTCAATTTAGCTATGATATAGTTGACGAAGCTGGCTTATCTAGTATTAGCTGTGAAATAGCAGGCTTTCACCATGAGCGACTTGATGGCTCAGGTTACCCTAACGGCCTCTGTAATAGTGAAATATCCCAATTCGTTAGAATGGCTTCTATTGTCGATGTATTTGATGCATTAACAGCTGAAAGAGTCTATAAAAAAGCACTAACGCCGATCCAAGCTTTCAAAATTTTACGTGAAAATAGCCCACAACACTTCGACGAAAAATTACTGAATGAGTTCATCAATTGCATTGGCCTCTACCCCGTTGGCTCTTTGGTAAAGTTAAAATCTCAAAGAATCGGCATGGTTGTAAGCTCAAATCCAGCACAACCTTTAAGGCCAGTTGTTAAAATATTTTACAGTGCCAAATCAATGTATCATATCGCCGTCGAAGACATAGATTTAGCAGAAAAGCGCTGTAAGGATGAGTTAGAAGCAGCAATAAAGCCTGAAGAGTTTGGCCTGGATCTAATTAAATTTTTCAAGCACTCAGTTTTACCGTAAAAGGCTTTTATAGAAACCGCCACAATAACCGACCGCTCACAAAAAAAAGCCTAAACAAAAAAGTTATTTAGACTTCAGATTATCTCTAAAACTAAGGCATAGGATATTAGTATGGCTGCCAATCTTGCATGGCTCTCACGGCAAAGTCATAGCCTTGAAATCTAAAAACACTTGCTTCTGGCGCAATTTCTAACAATCGCATTCCATTGATTTTGTCACCCTCATAAAGCTCAACTCCGTTTATTTTTATCCACCGCTTGTGCTCTGAAGTAGCATAAATATGAGCTTGATACATCAATTTACCTATTGCGGCCTGTGTTTTTTCAGGCAAAAACTCAATTGATAAATGCTCCTTCTCTGGAGCTGTTTCAGGAGTCTCTGTGAAGTCTTTATCTTCCGTTTCTGCAACCGCGAGTTCAAATGCAGCTTTCAGTCTTGCCGCTGCCTCATCAGTTACTTTTTCAGCTGTGCTTTGTGGTATTTGATTCTCTGGATTGCTCTGAGAGACGGATTTATTTAACGACTCAGTTTGTGTCTTCGGCTCGGACTCTAGTGGTTTTCCTAATACGCGATAATGACTCAGGTCTTCCTGTGGTGGTGACGGTTGCGAAGAAGCAACAACTTGGCTATCCAACTGTGTATCAACCAGTGGTTTACCCAAGACACGATACTGGCTTAAGTCTTCTTCAGCTTGTTCTGGTAAAGTAGTATTGCTGAAAACTGAAGATACGGCTGGCGCAGTATTGACCTGAGCAATAGCAGAAAGCGGTACCAATTGTTGTTTAAAAATAGGCGCTCCCTGCTCGTTTACCCCAACTTGTACTGACATCCATTGATATTGCTCATCAGAGTGAACAACCTCTGCGGTATTTTGCACTTTATCAGCCAGCTTTGCCTGACTTGGTTGTGAGCGCTCTACACTATCTTGTTGCCTTACTATTGTCCCAGTTACCTCTTCAACCTGTACTTGATTATTATTTACATTAGCAACAGGTTGAGACTGACTCTGGATATATTGGCCGGTATAAAAGCCTGCCAATGCAAAAGTGACACTCAAACCAACACCTGCTAGACCAATTGACAGCTTTTTATAAAAAGCCAACTGTTTAGTTTGTTGATAGGCTAAGTGTGCTTGTTCTGTATTATTTGCGGTTTGTGATTGTTTAAAGGCGGCATCAATAATAGACATAATAGAACTTCTTAAAAAATATAAGCAGCAGCGATGCCAACAACATAGCTTGCTACAATAAGAGACAAAACAGGCGCAAACTTTTTCAGCTTATTTTCAGACGCTTGCTCACTATTTACACTGACTATAGGAAGGGCTTCTTTAGCAGCCTGTTCAACCACAGCTTTATCTATGACTCTTTTCTGTGCAGAAAAAGCACCAAGCAAACATCTGTCTGCCAGCAAGTTGATTAAGCGGGGGATCCCTTGAGTACGTCTATAAATGTGGGCTACAGCCTCATGACTAAATAAAGCGGCATCACAGCCTGCGGTTTGTAGGCGATGCTGAACATAAGCAAACACTTGAGATTCTGTCAGTGCCAATAAGTGATATCGAGAAGTAATACGCTGGGCTAATTGTCTGAGTTCGTTGCGCTGCAATAGCGTTTGCAATTCTGGCTGACCAATCAGCGCAATTTGCACTAACTTTTTATCGTCTGTTTCAAGGTTGGTTAATAAACGTAGCTGCTCTAACACACTCGGTGATAAATGCTGTGCTTCATCAATCACAAGTAAAGTATGCCCGCCAGCTTTGTAATTCTTTGTAAATCGTGCCTTTAAGGCATCGGTTAAGCTCTTAAGTGTCGATGTTTCGGGATCATACTTAACTTTTAGCTCATCACAAATACTTGCTAGCAGCTCTAGCTCAGAAAGCGCTGGATTTAATACAAAAGCCACTTCGGTATTTTCAGGCAGTGATTTCAGCATTGAACGTGTAATAGTTGTTTTACCTGTTCCTACTTCACCAGTAAGTAATACAAACCCCCCCGTATCACCAAGTCCATAATTTAAGTGTAACAACGCCTCTTTGTGCCGCTCACTCATATATAAATACTCAGGATTAGGCGCAATTGAGAACGGCTTCTCTTTCAACCCAAAATAGCTTAAATACACGATAAAACTCTTTATTGTTATGATAGGCCCTATAATGGCAAAAAAGTGCGCAAGATAAAACCTTGGAACCAAGTGCACCCATTGAAACATTGGAATACAAATGAAAGTTTATTTAGTTGGAGGCGCTGTGCGTGACGCGCTTTTAAATTACCCTGTTGTTGAGCACGATTATGTTGTTGTCGGCAGCACCCCTAAAGAAATGCAATCTTTGGGTTATAAGCAGGTGGGAAAAGAATTCCCTGTATTTTTACACCCGCAAAGCAAAGATGAATACGCCCTAGCACGCAAAGAACGTAAAAATGGGCAAGGTTATACTGGCTTTATATGTGACTTTGACCCGTCAGTTACGTTAGAAGAAGACTTATATCGCCGAGATTTAACCATCAACGCCATTGCACAAGATGAAAATGGACAGCTGATTGACCCATACCAGGGCCAAGCAGATATAAAAAGCCGCTTACTTAAGCATATTGGCCCAGCCTTTAGTGAAGACCCACTCCGCATTTTACGCGTTGCTCGATTTGCTGCGCGTTACCATCATTTAGGCTTTACCATTGCGCCTGAAACGCTTTTGCTTATGAAAGATATGGTTGCCAGTGGTGAACTTAAAACATTAACCAAAGAGCGTATCTGGTTAGAGATAGAAAAATGTCTAAAAACCAACACCCTTCATTTATTCTTAGAAGTAATAAATGACATTAATGCTTTAGCTGATGTCCTTCCTATTTTGCCAAGCTGGTCCAACTTAGAAACCCAAAAAATAACAAGAGCTAATCAATTTGTAGCCACAAGAGAGATTCTAATTGATTCTGACACACTGCAAATTTGTCACTTCTGTTTATGTTTAGAAACTTGCTCATCTGCTGACCTAAAGCATATAGAACAAACGTTAAAAATCCCGAGTAACTTTGCAAACAGCTTGAGAGACTTTAAGTTATTAAAAAACTCTTTAAATAAAGCCGACATTAGCCCTGAAAATATTTTAGAGTTCTTTAACCTCATAGATCTTTGGCGTCGCCCTGAACGCTTTGACTTGTTACTAGAGATACTAAAATATACACAGTGTCAGCAAAGTATTACACAAACGCTACAAAATTGTGCCATGGCATCCAAAGCCGTTACTGCACAACAGGTTATCGCATTAGGATATCAAGGTGCAGCAATTAAACTTGGATTACAAACAGCTCGAATTGCTGCAATAGAAAAAACACTCAGTTAACAGCTCGCTCTTTTCACATACATTTAGAGGTGCTTTTTTATTCAGCACCTCTAAAGTTCCCACTATTTTTTATTTTTTTCTTGAGTGCTCATTATTAAAACAGCTTAATTAACAATAATGAAAACAAGAAAGTTACATTTTTGAATGCAAAAAAAACAGTAGCTTTAATGAAAGTTTGCACACACTAACAAAGAGTTAAAAAAACAATTAACAAACCGAATAAAAGCATATCGCTGTAAATTTAAGATTACAACAGAGAAAACAGCAACCCCTTGTAATTTATAAACAAAAAAGCTTAAAACTCAAAATAAAAACACCATTCACAAAAAGGGAACATTTAACACAAACAAACCAAGGAGTTAAGTAACAATTACTTATGCTAAAAACAGTACCTGACCTATAGCACATGCTAAGCATGTGAAATTCAAAACAAATAGAGAAAGGTTATATGTTGAAGAAGTTAAACCTATTAACAGCAAGCATTCAGGCTGCTGTACTAGCAGGTACTGCAGCTGGTACTGTTGCGGTAGCAAATACAGATACTGAAACGCAAAAAGTAGAGCGTATTCAGGTTACTGGTTCTAAAATTAAGCGTTTTAACCTAACGTCTCCAACTCCAGTTACTGTTATCGGTGGTGTTGAACTAGAAAACCAAGGTATTACTAACGTAAACGACCTACTTGAAGAAATGCCGCAAGCTACTGTTGGTCTCTCTCCTGAAACAACGACTAGCTACATTTATGCTTCAGGCCTTAATACAACTGACCTACGTGGTTTAGGTTCAGAGCGTACGTTAGTACTTGTTAATGGCCGTCGTTTCGTACCAGGCTCTGTAGGAGACACTGCTGTTGACTTAAACAACATCCCTACGTCAATGATTGAGCGTATTGAAATTGCAACAGGTGGTGCTGCAGCTGTTTATGGTGCAGATGCTGTTGCAGGTGTTGTAAACATTATTACTAAAAAGTCTATGGACGGTATCGAAGTTGATGTTTCAACAGTTCGTCCAGAGCAAAGCGGTGGTGAGTCAAACTACTTCTCAATCACAGGTGGTATGGAAGCAGATAAGTTATCTTTCATTGCATCTTTAAACTACACAGAAAACGAAAGCTACACGAAACTGAGTCGTGATTTCTTCGCAAATCCAGTGAACTCATATGGCAATCCAGCAAACGCAAGCGGTGATGACAATGTTCCTGGTCGTATTATCCTTGGTAAACCAACTGCGCTTGCATATTACTCTGAAGGTGGTGATTTCTTCACGAAAAACGCATTCTCTACAGATGGTTACCTAAACCACCATTACACGTTTGATGAGAGCGGTAACATCCGCGCATTCGATAATGGCCTTGGTATGATCCCAAATCCAGGTGTTGGCCGTGACGCAAACCGTTATTTCACTGATGCGAACAACATGGGTGATGGTATCTTTAGCGATGGTTATAAGTCTTACTTCCAAACGCCACTTGAGCGTGTGATTGCATCAGCTTACGGTACTTACCAACTTCATGATGAGCATGCATTAACGTTTGACTTCACTTACTCAAACACAGACGCAACAACAGAAAGCTCACCGGCTTTCTTCCGTCACACCATTCGTCGCGACAACGCATTCATCAAAGATGATATGGCGAAGCTAATGGACGACAATGAGCTAACTTCTGTAACGCTTCGCCAAGCAAACGAACACCTTTGGGGTGACCGTATGTACAACCAAGAGCGTGAGGTATTCCGTACTTCTTTTGGCGCTGAAGGTTACTTAACTGATGACTGGGGTTACAGCACATACGTTCAATATGGACGTATCGAACAAGATACGCTTTGGACAGGTGAAGTATTAACGCAAAACCTTGCAAATGCGATTGACGCAGTAGAGTACAACGGTCAAATCGTATGTGCTGATCGCGATGCAGAAGGCAATGTGGTTGGTGCAATTGAAGGTTGTACGCCGTTCAACCCAATGGGCGCTACATCTGCAACAGCAGCTCAGCAAAATTATATTGCAACGACAGCAACTCGTTTCGCTAAACACGACCAAGTTGTATTTGCTTTAACTGTAGATGGTTCTTTGTATGAACTACCAGCAGGTTATGTAGCTGCAGCATTCACAGCGGAGCACCGTCGAGAATCAGCAACAACTGCACCATCTGAAAACATGGAAAAAGGCTTAATTTT
>Ga0209992_10002722_pt1 | contig 15765 bp, 15 predicted proteins | sample 2SBtaG_2_FD_182564 | JGI IMG/M metagenome (GOLD analysis project Ga0209992, IMG submission 182564) | Deep subsurface microbial communities from Kolumbo volcano to uncover new lineages of life (NeLLi) - 2SBTROV12_ACTIVE470 metaG (SPAdes)... | ecosystem: Environmental > Aquatic > Marine >... | reverse complement strand
AATATTTTCTATAGCCAGATCCCATTCACATTTCCGCCAGTAAGTAATACCCAAAACAGAAAAAATCGCTGCCTTTCCGGCTTTGTCGTCAAGTTCTTTAAAAAGTTGTAATGCATGCTCAAACTGGGTCAAGGCTTTATTAAGTTGTCCCTTCTCCCAATAGATAGTTCCAAATGCGGTAAATAATACCGCCTTCAAATCCTTTTGTTCTTTTACATCAAGTTTATTCAGGCAGGCGATTGCGGAATCATATTTTCTTACCTGCTGGCAACCATTTGCAAAAGCAACAGCTTTCCCAACCGTATCCACTAAATCGTCTTTTAAAAGAGCTGATTCAAAAAAATTTTCCAGTTGCTCTAAATTCATTTTATCCTTAATATTCCAAGAGACCTTTTGCCTGCCCAACCATCTAAATAACTAAGATACAAAATATAGAAAATCGAATTTAAATTTTTAACACTCTAAAGGATAGTTTGTCATGTTCAAAGAAATAAATCCTCAGTTGGTTCAGGAAATGGTTGAAGAAGGTACGATAAATGTGGTCGACATTCGTGATTCCGGTTCCTATGCTTCGGGCCACATTCCTAATGCCGTTTCTCTCAACGACCAAAATGTTAAAGAGTACATCGAAAAAACTGATAAGGAAACACCCCTCGTAGTCTGTTGCTATCACGGCAACTCTAGCCGCGGTGCCGCAGAATATCTATCGCAACAAGGATTCAAAGAAGTTTACTCCATGACTGGTGGGTTCGATGCATGGCCCGATTAGTCAACTATCGCGGATAGGGAATAAGTCTAATACCAAAGCACAAACCCAAGCTTCTAAATATATTACTTTGGTTTGTCTACTCTCCATCTTCCGAAACAAAGCCCTTATTTTTATAACGGCGCAAGGCTTCGGAACAATCACAGGTTCTTTCTTCTTCTTTTAAAGTTTCAAATACCGTGCGTATCAGAGAGGGAAACTTTTGAATAGCGTTGTCTACCTGTTTTTTTTCCTCTATTGTTTGCATGCCTTCAAACAATTCCCCCTTTTCAAATTTTCTAGGTTTAACTCCTTCGGCGTAGTTGGTGAGATAACAAAACGGGCCATAACAAATCTCTTTTTCGCGCGCAAGAAATGCTTCTGGCGCCAAGGTCATGCCGACAAGATCGGCACCGAGGATACGTAACTTTCTTATTTCTGCTGGGGTTTCTAGCCGGGGACCTTCAGTACAGGCATACACCGCCTGATTGTGATGTTGCAAGTCAGTTTCGTGCAGCACGTTGTGCAAAGCATGTGAGATTTGTGGGCAGAAAGGTCGGCTTTGCCGGATGAATCCAATTCCCGTATTATCAAAAAATGTCGTTGGACGATTTTTAGTCTCATCAATTATATCGTGCGGCACCACAAAATCGCCAGGTTCGAAAGCCGTATTGATGATACCAGGGCCCGACCAGGCAATAATCCTTTGCACACCACATTCTTTTAAGGCGTGGATATTAGCACGATAATTTACAAAAGGAGCAGTGATGGAATAATCCATTTCACCGTGCCGGGAAAGAAAAAGAAACTCAAGTCCATCAATACTAAAATGATGAATAGGTGCACTTTCTCCATAAGGAGTGTCGACACTTTGGCATTTTTTTTCTTTGCCTAATGATTCTTTAGTAAGAAGATGATAAGCACCGCTACCACCGATCACTGCAATCTGCACAGAGCCTTTTTTGAATTCATCCATTCTTATCTAATCCAGATACGTTTCAATATCGCCAACATAATTTGCTGCTGACTCACGAATGCGACGTATCTCTTCCTCCGTTAATTCACGCTTTACTTTTGCAGGAGATCCAAGAACTAGACTTTTCGGAGGAATCTTTGTGTTTGGCGTAACCAAAGCACCGGCTCCAACAATCGACTGTTCGCCTATTACGGAACCATCCATCACTGTAGCACCCATACCGATGAGACATTGGGAACCGATAGTACACGCATGTAAGGTAACATTATGCCCTATTGTAACCTCATCGCCGATTTCCAATGGCAGGGTTTTGCGTGCCACATGCAAAACACAACCATCTTGGATATTAGTTCTTTTGCCAACTCGAATAAAATTGACGTCCCCGCGAATTACAGCATTGAACCAAACACTACTCTCCTCACCAATTTTCACATCACCAATGATTTGTGCGCTATCAACCACGAGGGCTGAGGCATCGATTTCTGGTTTTGTACCTTTAAAAGGATGGATCATTTTTACGCCTTTAAAAATTTAAGTTGTCAGTAATTTCATCATGGTCTGCCAATTATTAATTAAAGTCCACGACAATTATCATCGTCAAATATTACCTAGGTAACACTTTCGAATCCCAAAATAACTGGCCTTTGCCAATTGATACCTGTCTGACCCTGGTGCTATTTCTGGCAAAATATATATTGTTGCCTGCAGGCGAGGATTTTTCAGTAACGTTACCATATGTTTGAAAAAAGAATCACCATAATACGCGATTGTTGGTCGTTTGCCATCATGGTATTGAAGAACCACGGGAACCACAGGCCGATTCGCTCGTACGACAGATTCAAAAACGGCAGACTTAAAGGGGGCAACATCTGCTCCGTTTGTTGCTTGCGCTTCGGGGAATAGTATCACCGAGCAATTGGAATTCAATCGTGTTTCAATTTTTTCAATAATAGACCTGACCTGCCGCTTTTGTTTTCTATCAGCAAAAATGGTCAACCCAAGCCATGCCAATAGATTAAAAAAGGGCCAATTGGAAATTTCTGCTTTTGAAACAAAAAAGGCTTTAAAACAAGCACCTAGGATAAAAATATCTGGTGAGCCCACATGATTTGCAACAATCAAAGACCCGGGTTTTGGCAGTTCATCTCCCACAACATTAAATTGAAAGTTCAAGATCCAACAAGTTGTTTTGGCCCACCAACAGGTAAAAAATAAAATCCATTTATTCCGTTGCAACTTTGAAACAAAAAATAAAATATGGACCACTAATCCTATTAAAAAGAAAAAGGTAAAGACACCTATATAAATGAGCAACCGTAAAATCGCCAAAAGAAAGCCCATAAATTTACCTAAAAAAATTCACGTCCTTTTTTCTTGAGGACAAACATATCGCAGAAAATTAAACGCTTGAGATTAGAAAAAATAGATCTGATTCCATCCATTAATCGTAAGTTCTTTTGGGCAGGAACATTCATTACCCTAAAAAAATTTTCTGCTACTGTTGACCATGCTGCATGAGTTTTAAGCAGACTGTAATGAATTTTATCCAAACCCGCGAATGCTTCCAATCCTGTTATCAAATGCATCCTTTGATTTTCACTAACTTTGTCCTCTAAATAGTCATTTATTTGGAGGATGGACAAATCCATCTCTTCATAATTAGCTTTGCTACTCGGAAAAAGTAAAAATCTCAAAACTAAAAATATCGTTGGACTGATATCTTTCTTAAGATTGACATGAATAGATGTCAGAAAAATATCAGCATCCCATTTAAGAATTTCGTCTATCATTATATCTAGACTTGCGATAAGAGTATCAGCAGATACCCCATACATAAGATCGTTGCCTATATCTGTAAACAACACAACTGTGTGCAGGGCCTCTTTTGATTTTTTTTCCGCAGATTCTATTACCTGGCTGTCCTGAATAGGTGAATATGTAATATTAAATATCCCACCTCTAGTGCAAAACCCTCGACCAGGGCCTAGTGCATTTAAGAATTCTGTCTTATTTTTTTTAAGACATTCTGAAAGGTGATGGGTAAGCATAGAATAACCTCGAGCGAGGTTGCTCGCACCCATTAGCAAGAATACGATGGGGGGATCAGAAAAAGGTTCTTCTTTCATCAAACGCGAACTACAGAAAACGGTCCGGAACACCCAAAACCATGGCACAGCTTTCCAGTTTTTGTCTCCAGTTTTTATGAAACGGATACGTTTCTAACATGTTTGCGATTGTTTGATGTCCCTTGTTTTGCATCTGATTGGCATGTTTGCAAAACTTTTATATAAAATAGTAATGATCGAGGTGGCTTCACCCTGATAGGTTAAATGTAAAAATACCAAGAAGGTTATAACGTCCGCTCAACTATTTCAATACGAAGCCTATTCAATTTCGATTGGGCTAACGTAAACTTCACGTGGCTTTACCCCATCTGATGGACCTACTATTCCTTCTCGCTCCATCGTTTCTATAATGCGTGCTGCCCTATTATATCCTATCCTTAAGCGTCGCTGGATATAAGAAATAGATGCCTGCCTGTCTTTAGCAACAATGGCTAATGCCTCGTCATATTTTTCATCCATTTCCTGTTCTTCTTCTTCATCCTTTGCTTCAATTTCAGCGACCATGAAAATATCTTCTTCATAAACTGGTTGCGCTTGTTTCTTAATGAAACCAACTATCCGTTCAATCTCTTCATCGCTGACCATTACCCCATGGAGCCTAAGCAAATTGGATGATCCTGGTGGAAGAAATAGCATATCACCACGGCCTAACAGTTTGTCGGCACCCATTGCATCAAGGATGGTTCTGGAATCCACACGGGAAGTCACCTTATAAGACATTCGCGTTGGGAAATTAGTTTTAATGATTCCAGTCAACACATCTACGGAGGGACGTTGTGTTGCAACAATCAAATGAATGCCTGCTGCACGCGCCATTTGCGCTAGGCGCGTTAGGCAATCTTCAACACCCTTTGATGCCACCATCATCAAGTCCGCTAGTTCGTCGATGAGCACAACCACATACGGAAGTTTTGCTGGAGGCTCTGGAATCAAATTTTCTTCTTCCGCGTTCTTATTGTCTTCATCAACAGGTTTCAGACCTTTGTTAGCCTTTTCACGTTTTTTCAACTCTGCTTCATATTCTTTTTGTAACCTTTCAGCAAGGTCATTAAAGCCATTTATGTTTCTCACTCCACGCTCGGCCATTAACTTATAACGTGATTCCATTTCGGTAACAGCCCACTTCAAAGCTGCGGCAGCTTTTTTAGGATTGGTAACCACCGGAGCAATAAGGTGCGGGATGCCATCATAAATAGAAAGCTCCAACATCTTGGGGTCAATCATAATCATCTTAACTTCATCTGGAGTGGCATTGAGTAGGATGCTACATATCATTGAATTAAGACCAACACTTTTCCCAGATCCGGTAGAACCAGCTATTAGTAAATGTGGTGTTTTCGCAAGGTCTTGCACCGCAGGCTCCCCGATAATGTCTTTACCGATTGCCAGGTTCAGTTTTGAATCAGATTCTTGAAAAGCATCCGATTCCATAACATCTTTAAAGTAAATGGTTTCACGACGAAGGTTTGGAATCTCAATTCCCACTACCGGTTTTCCGGGAACAGGAGCAAGAATGCGTAATCCAACACACCGCATTGCCAAAGCAAGATCATCAGCAAGCGAAACAATTCGACTTACTTTGATACCCGGTGCAGGTTCATATTCAAATAAAGTGATAACCGGACCCGGTAAAACCTGAAGAACCCGCCCATCGATACCAAAGTCCGACAACTTTTTTTCCAGAATTGCGCTACTTGCTAATATTTCATTACGTGCCTTTTCAGCATCTGGACCTACCTCAGGAGGGATATCGTTTAACAAAGATAAAGGTGGGATCTCGTATTTATCAGATGAACCCATAAAAGCAAAATGATCTTGAACTATAAATTCCGACTTTTCTTCCTGTTTCTTTTTATTAGATTTGTCCTGGCGTTCAATAACCACAGGTTCAGGGCGTGTGCGAGTAACAATCACCGGATCACTGGTAACTTTTTTGGTTTGCACAGATTCAGTACGTGCTACCTGGGTTTTTTCAAATACTTCTTTAATCCCCTGAAAAGCTTTTCCCATCTCCCGTAACATTTTAATTGTCAAATCTTTGATCCCATTTAGGCCCAACCATAACCCACCACCAATCATAGAAAAAAACTGCCCCAAGGTTTTTACAAGAACATTGACCTCAAGGCGAGTCATTATCATAAAAGAAATAAATAATAATGTGATTAGAGCCAATACCGCTCCCGAGGGATTCAACCAGGTGATCAGAAAACCACTAAGCCCATCACCAATCAACCCTCCAACTGGCACCGCTTTTCCGAAAAAAGGATCGACCTTAAACTGTATCGCTAGCAAAGAACAAAGGCCTATGAGAAATAAAGCTCCGGAACCTATAATCAACGACCAGTTTTGTACCTGCTTACCGCGAATTAATGCCCAGCCAAAAACTGCAGTGATAATGGGTAAGAAAAAGGAACCGCTGCCGAAAATTCTCACCAGCCCATCCGCAAGATAGGCTCCCACCATACCTCCGGAATTGGTCACGTTCATTCCCGTAACACTTTTATTGAAAGAGGGGTCGGTGGGTGAAAACGAATTTAGTGCCATAAAACCAAATATTGTAAAGGCCAGAGCAACCACACCAAAAAAATCTCGAATCAATACGTGTACTGTTTTTTCTTCACTCATGGGTCACTATTCTCGGGTTAATTGGGGTTATCAATTTACGGGTGGTGTCCTGAAAAACATTATCGCATTTCCAGTTTTCATCATCCGTATCTAGGTGGTCGAGATTGAAATGCAAACCTCGACTTTCGCTCCGCGACAAAGCGCCTTGAATAATCAACTGTGCGGTGATAGCAATGTTTCTAAGTTCTAAGGTATTCTTAGTAATTTTGAAGTTCCAGTAATATTCTTGAATTTCTTCCAAAAGAAGTTGAATGCGACGCTCCGCTCGTTTTAGACGTTTGTCGGAACGAACAATGCCAACATAGTTCCACATTAAACGGCGTATCTCGTCCCAATTATGCGAAACCACAACGGATTCGTCACTATCAACCGCGCTTCCTGGATCCCAAGCAGGAATTAATTCTAACTGATTTGGTGAGTTTTTTAATTCTTTAAATAGGTTAACTGCTTTGTCGACCGCACGATGCGAAAGGACTAAACCTTCTAACAGAGAATTGGAGGCCAACCGATTGGCACCATGCAAACCAGAAAAACAAACTTCTCCACTAGCGAACAAGCGTTTGATGTTTGTTTGTCCATTTGTATCTACCACTAAGCCACCGCACATGTAGTGAGCTGCGGGAACAACAGGAACCAGTTCTCTAGACATATCAAAACCAAATTTAAGACAGGTTTGGTAGATATTTGGAAACCGCTCACGGATGCGGTAACCCTCAAGATGCGTTACATCAAGATAAACACAATCGTCACCACTCTTTTTCATTTCATGGTCAATCGCACGGGCAACTACATCGCGTGGCGCAAGACAACCCAATTCATGATATTTCTCCATGAACGTGTCGCCATTTTCTAAACGCAAAATTCCGCCTTCACCGCGCACTGTTTCAGAAATCAAAAACGATTTTGCTGTGGGATGAAAAAGACAAGTGGGATGGAACTGAAAAAACTCCATATTGGCAATTTTTGCACCCGCTCGATAGGCAACAGAAATACCATCTCCCGTAGCGGTGTCTGGATTCGACGTATAAAGATAAACTTTGCCAGCACCGCCTGAGGCGAGCAAAATGACATCTCCCACCATCGTCTCTACTTGGTTCGTCTTATGGTTCAATACATAGAGTCCAAGCGCTTCATCTTCCAAACTGCCCGGTTGTATTTTTTCATCGAGTCTGGCCCTAGTGATCAGGTCGATAGCCATATGGTACTCGAATATTTCTATATTTTTTTCAGCATGGATTGCTTCGATGAGAGTTTTTTCAATTTCCCAGCCTGTAAGGTCATGGGCGTGAAGGATACGGCGTTTGGAATGCCCTCCCTCTTTTCCTAAATCGAATTCCGATCCACGCAAATCAAATTGCGCTCCCAGATCGATCAACTCACGAATTCTTGCAGGACCTTCACGGCAGGCGATATGCACAAAATCTTCATGGCAAAGTCCGCGTCCCGTTTCGATCGTGTCCTGGACATGCAATTCGAAAGAATCATCTTGCGCCATTACCGAAGCGATACCGCCTTGGGCGTATTTAGTAGCAGATTCTTCCAAGGCTTCTTTGGTAATAATTCCCACAGATCCGAATCTGCAAACCTTGAGAGCGAATGTCAATCCGGCAACACCAGAGCCAATTACAATGAAATCCTTTTCAATAGCCATAACCCAATTATATAGAATTATCCCTTAATTTTCAACCCTCTAGCTAGTCGAGCTTATTTGAATTGCAAGTCAGAGCCAAGTTCGATGAGGCCTTTTTTGTAGCATTCACCGAAATCTAGGTATAGTTCGGGGTAGGTGCAGTAGGCAAGAATTTCCAATGAATCGAGAATACGTGGGCCAGGTCGGTTGAAATAAGAATTGCCGTCGACCAGATAGATCCTCGGGGATTTTCCCCAATCTGGGAGTTGCTTTTTCAGTAGCTCGAGTTCTTTTAAAGTCTGCTCCAATTTATATCCACAGGGTTTGATCACCACCACATCGGGTTCAATTTTTTCAAGGTCTTCCCGATTGACCACTGGTGCAGGTTGTCCGCTTTTAGCGATGCACACCTGACCTCCAACAATAGTAATCATTTCAGGCAACCACATGCCACCGATATAAATTGGATCGATCCATTCTATGGTCAAAACTTTTGGGGCAGTAGCATCCCTAAGCCGTGTTTGTATTGCTTTGATTCTTGATTCCTTTTCTTCATGAAACTCTCGGCCTTTTTCATTGACCGACAGTTGGTTCGCTACGTTTTGCACGTCGTCCCAAATATCGCCCAGCATTTTTGGTTTTAGTGAAATTATTCGAGTATTTTGGTCAAGAACTTCCCGACAAGCCTGCTCGACCTGTTCAAAAGATACAGCGCAGACATCGCATAAATCTTGAGTAATTATGAAATCAGGTTTGAGAGAGGTTAAAAGTTCCAAATCAAGATCGTAAACGGAAACGGCGTTTTTCATTACTTCCATTACGGACTTATGGATATTAGAACTCGATAGTTCGGTGTTGATACTGCTGGAGGTAAGATTGGGAAGCGAAACGACTGATGCAGGAAAATCACATTCATGTGAAACACCAACCAGGTTTTTTTCTAATCCTAATCGCGAAATAATTTCTGTCGCCGAAGGTAACAGGGAAACTACTTTCATCGTTTGCCCCTTGCTGATTTAAGAAACATAAATAATATGAGGACCCAAGGTGAAAAAATAATATCAATCTGGAGTAAAAATCGAAAAAACAGGTTAATTGTTACTGCCACCAACAGAAGAACACCTAGTTTTTACAAAAAAATACTCCCTGTCTCAATAAAAGTAAAACAGGGAGTTTGTAAACATTAACTACTGCTCCGTAATTGTTCCTGAAGAATTAATTGCATAGATAACTCCTGGAACATTAGAATTTTTCGCTGTGGCAGCAAAAGTAGATTTTGTATTACTATCGTCAGCAACAGTAATTGTTATACCAGGTGAATTTTCGAAGCCATAATTTGTATTGGCAACATCTTTCTCGTTACAAGCTGAATCCCTTCCGTTATCCGCCCAATATGCTTTGCAGGACAGGAACAAATTAGTTAGGTTTGTCTTTGTATCAGAATTATAACCACGTAGTTTATAAGCACTGAACTGTGGAATCGCGATGGCAGATAAAATACCGATAATGGCGATAATAATCAACAATTCGATCAGGGTAAAACCTTTTTCCCCTTCTACGTTCCTATATTTGGATAACATTCGCCTCTCCCATTAATAGTTAACAAAAGCCTGTTGGATAAATCGATTTTTGACCCTCTCCCAATACAGCAATATCTTTTCCCTTTTTTCCTTTTCTCAAAAATATATTTTAACTCATAATAAAAATAATATGTTATAGAATTACCTCATTTATAAAGTTTGCTTTAGGAGCACCCACTTTGAAAGTGACAAAATTTGTCAACCTAGATTTAAAATTTTTTAAAAATTCAGGTTTTCTAAATTTTAAAGAGAAAATAAACTATTGTAACTTGCTTACATCATGATGTTATGGAACGATTCATGTCATGACAAATAATTTGAAAAAAATAGGCATCATTGGTGGCACCTTTGATCCTGTGCATAACGGCCATTTAAACCTTGCCGAACAAGCACAAAAGTTTTTTGATCTAGATAAAGTTATATTTATACCTACATTTCGTTCACCTCATAAATTAGCCATTAAACCCGAGTCCTGTGAACATCGGTTGTCAATGCTCTCTCTAGCACTAAAAAATCGTCCCGGCTTTTGTATGGATAAAATTGAAATAAAAAAGAATGCGGTTTCCTACACCATTGAAACCCTGAAAGATTTAAATTCTGAACATCCAGATTGGAGTATATTTCTTATAGTAGGCGCAGACGTGTTCCAAGCCATCGATACTTGGAAAAAATCCACACAACTTTTGGATTTTTGTAACATTCTGGTGGCCACACGACCTGGTGTTGATTTTGTAATCTCAGAATCTATCAAAAATAAACTTTCGCTAAGCGAACCGGGAACGAATATTAATCCTGAAAAATTTAGAACAGAGTTAATGGTTTTTGAAAATTTAAAAAAGGGAACAAAGGTAATCTTTTTCCCAATACCCCCCCTTGATATTTCGTCAAAAGATATTCGCCAACGCATTACCCAGAAAGAAGAAATTAAAAATTTGTTGCCCCTCTCCGTTGATCATTATATTATGAAGCATCAATTATATCGGAATGAATCCCCTCCAAAAGTGGCTTGAATGAGAGAAAACTTTAATTCTATGCAGCAATTAGTAGTGGAAGCTGCATCTGAAAAAAAGGCTTTTGATAGCCTCATTTTAGATCTTCGAAATAGGTCGGACCTTACAGATTCTTTTATAATCTGTAGTGCAAATTCAAAAGTTCACGTTCAATCTATCGTTGATGCGATCCTAGAAAAATGCCATCTAGCTAAAATTAAACCGTTAGGAGTGGAAGGTTATTCTAGCGGATATTGGGTTGTGGTGGATCTTGGAGATTTAATTGCCCATGTTTTTCACAAAGAAGCACGTCTTCATTACGACCTTGAACGTTTATGGGGAGATGTTCCCGTTATCAAGACAGTAGGGGAATAATTATTTCTTGCGCATCTTGACTCATTAAAAATGAAAAAAAATAAATTAAAACACTTCCAATCCCTTTTAGAAAACATTTGCATAGAAATTGTTGGAGATGTTGAAAAGGCCCATCACAACAAAAAAAGTAACGAAGTTGAACAAATGGCTGATATCAGTGATGATGCGGCACGCTCATACGGCAAAAAATTACAAGGGGATCTGGAAGAGCAAGAATGGGTTAAATTAAAACAAGTGGAAGCGGCATTAAAAAAAGTAGAGGATGGAGAATATGGAATCTGCGAACAATGCGAACAAGAAATTCTTGAAACCAGACTTGAAATCATGCCCTATACAGAATTCTGCATACAATGCCTTAGTGAAATTGAAAAAAACACTTCCCTTGATAATCAAAAAACTCAATTTACCAAGGAGCCTTAACCTTGTCATTGAAAGATATAATTTTTTCTATACTTTTTGTTCTCTTTTCCATATACATAGCTTTTTTAAACCCACATGAGTCTACTTTTCACTTAACACAAAGCCTAACCTTCAAGCTTCCAACAGTTATTCTCTTGCTCGCTGCTGTTTTTACAGGGGTTATGATTAGCGTTGCAATATTTTGGACTTTTAATTTAAAAAATACATTCTCACGTTGGAAATTAAACCTCCAAAAGAGGCGAGGCAAAAATAAACTCAGACGAATTGAGGGTTTGTTTAATAAATCAGAAAATTTCTTTCTTAACGGAAGACTAGAAAAAGCTTTATCTCTCATAGATAAAGTCCTTGATGCTTCACCCAACCATATTCAAGCTCTGAGCCTTAAAGGAAAAATTTTATTCTCTCGAGGAGAAAAAGTCCTTGCTGCCAATATACAGAAAAAAGTTTTAAAACTAGATCCTGAGAGTATTTCTGTTTTGTTTGATCTGGCAACAACCTATGAAAAAACTGGTCAAATTAAAGATGAAATAATTTTGCTTAAAAAAATTCACCGAGATAACCCGAAAGCCGTTCAACCTTTGATCCGCCTTCGTGATGCTTTTTTAAAACAACAGGATTGGAAGAATGTTTTAATTGCGCAAGACAAAATTCTTCCTCTAATACGGGATAACAAAGAAGAATGGGATGAAGAGGTTGAAAATAAAAGCCATTTTCTGTTTGCACGGGGTAAACAGAATTGGGAACAGGACAAACGCGATCCTGCGATATCCGATTTCAAACAAGCACTAAAAGCTTGGAAAAAAAATTCTGATGCCCATTTATTTTTAGGCGATATCTATCTGGAAATGGGGAAACCCAAAATTGCCCTTAAGAAATGGTTTGCTGGTTTTGAAGAAACCCGCAACATCGCCTGCTTAATTCGAGCACAAAAGGTTTACCTAAAAATGGAAGACCCTCAAGCCCTTATCGAAATTTATAAAAAAGCAATTGATCCCAACCAACCACAGGCAAACTACAAATATGTCCTACTCCTTGTTGTTCTTTACCTGGAACACAAACAGGTTGAAAAGGCAAAGAATATTTTGGAAGAAAATCAGACTGAGAATGAACTTTTATATTCTTTATTGCTTGACTACGTAAACAAACCTTCCAATAACGGATCCGACTTGGGATCAAATTTTAACTTAATACGAGAGGCTGTTTTCCAATTTCCTGTTAGCGACGGAAGTAACTTACAATAACTTTAATTTCTTTAAGCTTCTATAAATAGAATTAAAAAAAATCACTAGGAAGATTTTTTCGCCGGTCCCGTTTTGCCTTAGTTTTTTCTTTTTGAAACTTTCTCCATTGAGCTCTGTTTTCTTTGGTAGGGACTATATCCTCATCATCTTCCCAAGAATCTATGTTGATCGATTTTAGAACTTTACGTGTTTCCTTGGGCAGATAGCGTTTTCCTTCTTCTGTTTCCTTATTTGTTAAAGCCATTTCCATATCAACGAGAACCTTCGCATTTTTTTTCATACGCCTATGAAATAATGCATCGCCTCTTAAACTAATTTCACGTCCATTGACTAAACCCGTTTTTAAATTTTCAGGAATAGCTTGTGCTCCCTGAAGTGCACCGGTCCATGCTCCAACTAACGCGCCTAATTTTTCCGTTTCTCTTCCTTGCCTAAGAATAGATGAAAGGGAGAAATCGCTTTCACGGTTTAATATCCAATACAAAGCCAAAAGCATTAAACTAAGAACACATCCTTGAGAGGCATACCTTATTTCTCGGTTACTATAACCATTGGCATTTTCAACGATCCATTGTAAAACTTCTTTTTCCGGTTTTTCAATTTGGACAATCAAACCTTGCAAAGTATGGCTAAAAGCATTTTTAGATTTAACCATCCATTCGTTTTCGAACAAATTAAAAGAACTTTGATATTCCATCTCAGCCTGAATGCAAACTTCGACGGCCTCTTGCAAAATTTCTTTTCTTTTTTGTGTTAACGCATTCCCTTCTATGCTTAAAAAACGGGTAACCAAAAATCCATTAAGCACTGAACCAACAATCTCAAGTGGATGGCTGCTAAAAACCATAGCCAACTGGAAACATTGACTAGCCAGTGTTTTCGACCAATTTTTATAAAATAAAGCAAGGGGAACAGAAAGAGAAGTAAACGACCCTGTCGCAGAACTTAAAAGGGTTGGTTCTGTAAGAAGCCTATCATCCAGTAAGTTCACAGATTTCCAAAGATGACTTTCAGAACTTCTAAATGCCCCAAAATAATTTTCAGGACCACCATTTGAAAGGTTCTTAAAATTGTTTACCGTTTCTTCAATAAACTTTTTTTTATTTTTTAGAATACCATCGCAAACAGCAAGAGCGCATTGTGTGGGAGCACCATATAAACCTTGCATTCGATAGTTTCTAGTGCCCTTTCCTATTATATTTCTCACATCCTTATAATCTTCAATAGTCCCAAATATCTGCCTAATAGCCTCCGGCTTCAATCCCTTCACGGCACGGCCCATAGCATCTCCTACAGCCATTCCAAGAAAACAACCCATGACTTCTTCTGGATTAGAATCCATTTAGATAAAAATAATGACGTTTAAATAGAGAGTAGTTCGGTAGGATGGTTCTGTTGTGCCAAAATCATTTCAGGTGATGATTCACCGAGAGCCTGCCGAGCAGTGATTTTTGCCAATTCAGGGTGGTTATTAGTTTCACTCATATGCATCAGCACAACCAGTTTTAAATTGGAGTGTGTTACCGATGCTAATAACTCACCGCAGTCTTCATTAGAAAGATGACCGACACCACTTTTTATTCGCTTCTTTGTGACCCAAGGATAAGGACCAGCTTCCAACATTGATATATCATGATTGGCTTCAACCAATAATGCATCGAGGTTTTGCAATTTATTTTTGACCTCAGGGGTAACCCGGCCAAGATCTGTAGCGATACCCAGGCTTTTTTCTTGATAACGGATGACGAAAGCAACAGGCTCTTCCGCATCGTGGGGAGTAGAATAAGGTTCCACCGATAGTTCCCCAAAATGGACGGGTTCATTCTCACGAATCGTATTACAACTACTCACTTTTCCAATAATATGATTCGCACGTCGCCATGTCCCTTCTGTCGTAAAAAATGGAACGTCGTGTTTTCTTAAGAGAGGGCCGATGCCACGAATATGATCCGAGTGTTCATGTGTGGCGAACACAGCATCCATTCCTGAAAAACTACGTTCAATACGAGCCATGCGAGCAGACAGTTTTTTTTCGCTCAAACCTGCATCAATCAAGATACGCTTTCCACCTGCCTCAACGTAAATCGAATTACCACCACTACCACTGGATAAAATAGAAATTTTTAAAACGGGAATAACCTCTTTAGGAAAGTATATTTATGCACCGCTAAACGTTGAGGATAATGCCACTAGACAAATTGTACCACAGATAAGAAAAAATAAATGCTGTTATAAAACACGCTGACCTTTTCTCGTTCTATTTAAATTGTTTTTTGCAGTAATTTTCTAATATCCCCCTCGGATATGTCATTAATAATTTCTACTTTGCCAATTCCCTGAACTAGAATAAATTTGATTTTATTATTTATAGTTTTTTTATCGTGGTAAAGAGATTCTATTATCAACTGCGGATCTAAATCGGGCAAGTCTACAGGCAAACCACATTTTTTTACCAGTTCCCTAATCCGTTCTGGGACCTCCTGGGAACATTTACCAAGTTGGTGCGATAATTTCGCCGCATAAACCATTCCAATGGCCACAGCTTCCCCGTGGATGAATTTGGAATATCCTGTTAATGCTTCTATGGCATGCCCCAGTGTATGACCATAATTTAAAATCATTCGGTAATGGCTTTCGCGCTCATCTTTTTCTACCACTTTAGCCTTGATCGAACATGATGTTTTTATAATATGCATCAAACATTCTTTTTCCAATCGCAGAATTTTTTCTGTGTTCTGCTCTAAATAATCAAACAATATGGCATCATAAATTACACCATATTTAATTACTTCAGCGAGTCCGGCACGAAATTCTTCCCTAGGAAGAGATTGTAAAGTATCCAAATCCGCAGCAACCAAACGAGGTTGATAAAATGAACCTATTATGTTTTTCCCTTTGGGATGGTTGACAGCCGTTTTTCCGCCAACACTGCTATCTACTTGAGAAAGTAGGGTCGTCGGAACTTGAACAAATGGGATTCCCCTTTGGAAAGTTGCTGCAACGAACCCTACAAGATCTCCTATAACACCACCTCCAAATGCAATCAGCACAGACTTGC
>Ga0209992_10002721_pt1 | contig 15766 bp, 13 predicted proteins | sample 2SBtaG_2_FD_182564 | JGI IMG/M metagenome (GOLD analysis project Ga0209992, IMG submission 182564) | Deep subsurface microbial communities from Kolumbo volcano to uncover new lineages of life (NeLLi) - 2SBTROV12_ACTIVE470 metaG (SPAdes)... | ecosystem: Environmental > Aquatic > Marine >... | reverse complement strand
GTCGGCCAGCCCGCGCGACACGTCGACCCTCCGGAAGATCGCCCACGGCGCCTCACCCATTGCGATGGAGCTGCTGAAGCGGGCCCACGAGCTGTTCCCGACCGCCGAGCTCATCCACCTCTACGGCGCAACGGAGACAGCTCCGCTCGTCACCGGTCTCCGCAACGAACAAACCCTCACCGACTCCCCTCGCGGCAAGTCCGCAGGCCAACCGGTGCTCGGCGTCACGGTACGAATCGACGGCCCCGCCGGCGACCAGCCCGCCGGGCAAGCCGGCGAAGTCCTCGCCAAGGGCCCCAACATCATGGCCGGCTACTGGAACAAGCCGGAGCAGACCGCCGAGGTCCTCCAGGCCGGCTGGTACCGGACGGGCGACGTCGGGTATCTCGACGACGAAGGGTTCCTGTACCTCGTCGATCGCGCCAAGGACATGATCATCTCGGGCGGCGAGAACGTCTACTGCAGCGAGGTCGAGGACGTCATCTACCGCAATCCGAAGGTCCTCGAGGCCACTGTGTTCGGCATCCCCAACGAACAGTGGGGCGAACAGGTCCATGCCGTGGTCGTTCCGCGCGACGAATCCCTCACCGAGAACGAGCTGATCGAATTCTGCCGAGAGTCCCTCGGCGGCTACAAGGTGCCCCGCTCGGTGTCGTTCCAGTCCGACGAACTCCCCAAGTCGGGGCCGGGCAAGGTCCTGAAGCGCGAGCTCCGCGCGCCGTACTGGGAGGGCCACGACCGAGGCATCAACTGACCCTCCGCTGCCTGCGGTGCGCCCTCGGCCCAGGCGGCCTCCGGCCCTCCTCGGCAGACCCTCCGCTGCCTGCGGTGCGCCCTCGGCCCAGGCGGCCTCCGGCCCTCCTCGGCAGACCCTCCGCTGCCTGCGGTGCGCCCTCGGCCCAGGCGGCCTCCGGCCCTCCTCGGCAGACCCTCCGCTGCCTGCGGTGCGCCCTCGGCCCAGGCGGCCGGTGATTTAGGTTCCAGGAGCGCTCCTGGAACCTAAATCGTCTGGGGGAGGCCGAGCAGGGTGCGGAGGTCGGCGATCTCGAGGGGACGGGCGGCGGCCTTTCGCTCCCCCAGGGTCACCATCGCCGCGTGCAACTTCGCCCGCTGCTCGAGTGCCTGGGTCCACGCCGCCGCGATCGCCCCGGCATCTGGCGCAGTGAAGAGAGCTGCCTCGCCGAAGTAGTTGCGCAGGTCGTAGGTGTCCGACGTCACGAGCGGACGGCCCCACGCCATCGCCTCGTACCCCGCCTGCTGCATGCAGTTCTCGAGAGTGGTGAGGCTGCACACCACGGTGGCATCGGCCAGGAGTCCCTCGTACTCCTCGCGGGACACGAACCCCACGAGCCGGACGTTGCCCGGAACCGCCAGCCCGTTCAACCGCCCCGTGTCGTCGCGTCCGGTGATCACCACCTCGACGTCAGGAGCCGTCGCCGCCGCCTCGAGAATGGCCTCGATCGGCTCGTCGGGATCGAAGCTCGCCGGCACCACGACCAGATGCCGGTCCGTTGATGGTGGGGTCTCCCGCCCGTCGACGAGAACCGGCGTGTCGTCGAGAACCAGCGTGTTCACCTTGAGGTCGCGCAAGATCGAGGCATTCGCCTCGTTGGTCACCACCGCACCTCGGCCACGCCTCAGCATCCACGCCGTGAACCCCAGGAACGGTCGCCATGTCCGGCTGACCAGCGGATACGTGTGCACGTCGCCGACGAGCACCGCACGCCGCACCCAGCTGTACAGCAGGCACGCCATCAGCGCGGGAAACGGCGGGAGCATGCAGATCACCCGCTTGGGACGACGCCGAACCAGCAGCCCGACCGTCATCGCGAACTGCACGACATAGCGGAGTACGGCGACGACCGGGTTGCCGCGCGGTCCCCACTGAACATACGCGGTGCGGCCGCCGAGTTCGGACGCGAGGCCTTCGTTCCTGGTGTGGTGGTGAACCCACCCGACGACCAGCAGGTCGTTCTCGCCGCAGGCGCTCATCGGTGTCCGGACGCTCCGTTGCCGGGGACAGGGGATGTGTGCAGTGCGACCCTCGGTCCGACCTCGGCCGGCGCGTACCGCCCGAGCAGCTCGGTGAACGAGAAGATCGCAGCTTCCACGTCGGCAGCAGCGCCCTCATGATGACCCTCGATCACCACGAGAAGGCGGGACGAGGCCTCCGTGGCGGCAAACGTCCTCGCCTGCCTCCAGCACCAGCGACGGGTCATCAGGGTCCCGGACGCGTCGATGAACGCAACTTCGCCGGGGTCGGGGCGATCGGTCTCGGACGAACCCAGGTCGTCGAATCGCTCCTCACCGCCCACGAAGTCCACGATCGCCGGCGCCGCGAACGCATCCAGATCGAACAATCCCAGTGGGATCTGATGCCGAAGCGACACCAGGTTGCCGAGGTCGACCGCGAGGTTGATCGCCGGGAGTTCGTCACCCTTGCTCACCCGCCGGAGCAGCGCCTCGGCCGCGTTTCGGTACTTGGTGGGCTTTGCGCCGAAGCCGGTGAACACCCGTCGCCACGCCGCGATCGGCGCCAGCTCAGCGATCGGTGTCTCCGCGAGCGAGGCTCGAACATCGGCCTCGACATCGCGCATTTCGGCGATCAACTCGGGTGGCGACACGCCTTGGGTGAACCCCTCGACCTCCACGTAGACGCCGACGGCGTCGGGGAATCGGCTGAGAAGCGCCTCGCTGTAGGCGAGTGATGCGGTCACCGGCGTAGCCTCGCGCACGCCGCCACTTCGGTCCGTGACCGGGTGCCGAAAGGGGACACGTGAAACTCGCACTCTCGCTCGGGTACTCCGGAGGACGTCTCGACCTCCCCATGGAGCGCATCAAGCTGGCCGAACGGCTCGGCTACGACTCCGTCTGGACCGCCGAGGCCTACGGCTCCGATGCGATGACGCCGCTGGCCTACATCGCAGCCCACACCGATCGGATCCGACTCGGGACCGGGATCATCCAGCTCGCAGGACGAGCGCCGGCCATGGCCGCGATGCAGGCACAGACGATCGATGCGCTCGCAGGCGGCGGTCGCATGATCGCAGGCCTCGGTGTGAGCGGGCCGCAGATCGTGGAGGGGTGGTACGGCGAGCCCTGGGGCAAGCCGTACTGGCGGCTGCGCGACTACATCCAGATCATGAAGAAGATCTTCGCCCGCGACGAGCCGGTCAGCCACGACGGAAGGGAGTACCAGCTCCCCTACCACGGCGAGGGAACCATCGGGCTCGGCAAGCCGCTGATGTCGATCCTGCACACCAACCCCGACCTCCCCATCTGGCTCGGGAGCGGCAGCGAGGCCACCGTCAAGCTCACCGCCGAACTGTGCGACGGCTGGTTGCCGATGCACTTCGTGCCCGGTCGCATGAACGAGTTCCGCCCGTGGATCGAGGAGGGCTTCCGCCGGGCGAACCGCGACGGCGGCAACAAGGGCTGGGAGGGCTTCGAGATCATGGGCCAGTGCCCGGTCCAGATCACCGACGACGTGGAGTCGATCTTCACGCGGGCCAAGGCCAACATCGCTCTGTACGCGGGCGGCATGGGACACAAGGACATCAACTTCCACAACCAGCACATGGTGCAGCGCGGCTACCCCGACGTCGCAGCCAGGGTGCAGGAGCTCTACCTCGCCGGCCACAAACAGCAAGCCGCCGACGCGATCCCCGACGAGTACGTCGACGAGGCCGGCCTCTACGGGTCGCCGGATCGCATCAGCCAGAGGTATCTGCAGTGGGCCGACTCGGGGCTCACGGGCCTCAAGGTCGTCACCACCCAGGACGCCGTGGTGGAGCTCATGGCCGGGCTCGCGGGGACCGAGGGCAGCTGAGTGGAAGCGGGTCTCATGACGCTGGGCGACAACATCGCCCACCCGCTCACCGGCGACACGAGGACAGACGCCGAACGGCACAGGCAGCTCGTTGAGCAGGCCGTCTGGGCCTCGAACGCCGGCTTCGACGCGGTGCACATCGGTGAGCACCACTTCAACGACTACATGCTGAGCTCACCACCGGTCGTTCTCGCAGCGATCGGCGAACGGGCCCCCGACATGATCCTGTCGACCGCCGTCACCCTGGTTCCCACACTCGACCCCGTGCGGTGCGCCGAGGACTACGCGACTCTCGACGCACTCAGCGGTGGTCGGGTGGAGATCGTGACCGGACGGGGGAACATCTACGCCAAGACGTTTCCGGCGTTCGGGTTCGACGTCGCAGACGCCCGCGCGATCTACGACGAGCGGCTCGAACTTCTCCAGCGGCTCCTCACCGAGGAATCGGTCACCTGGGAGGGCGAGACCCGCTCCCCGGTCACCGATCTCACGATTCGCCCCCGCCCGGTGAGGGACATCCCCATCTGGGTCGGCGCCGGATCCGGCGGCTCGGCGGATCTCGCCGCCCGCCTCGGTTGCGCCCTGATGCTGCCGTCCGTCTTCGGACCACCCGCCAACTTCCTTCCCGTCGTCGAGCGATACCGGGAGAGCTGGGCGGCCGCAGGACGCGAAGAAGCGGACATCGTCATCGGGGCGTGCTGCCACACCTTCGCGGGCAGCGACCGCGACGAAATGCTGCAGCGATTCGCGCCTCGCTACCAGCACTACTGGGAGTTCGTGAATGAGCTCATCCAGTGGCACACCGGCGGCACGATCGACATGTCCTTCGACCTCGACACCTTCCTGGCCGGACCCGCCGTCGCTGGCAGCTCGCAGGAGTGCGTCGACCGAATGGGCGAAATCCACGACCTGTTCGGCCACCAGCGCCAGTTGTTCATGTTCGACATGGGCGGGGTGAGCGACGCCGAACTCCACGAGACGATCGACCGATTCGGCGCCGAGGTGATCCCGCACCTCCCGGGTTGCGCCGGGTGAGTGTCGAGACGCCACGCCGGCGGATCGACACGAAGTTCTGGTGGTGGCTCGGTCACGTGATCGACCTCATCCACATGCCGTTCGTCATCGGGCTCGTGATCGTCGGCGCCGCATGGTTTCCCGGTGAGCTGTACGTCTCGATCGTGGTCACCGCAGTGATCCTGCAGATCGGGCTGCTGGGGTGCCCGTGCGTAGCCCTGACCGGACTTCTCAAGCGCAAGCACGATCCCGACTTCGTCAACAACTGGTCGTTCACGGTGTGGCTCTACCGCAACCACGGCAAGCGCGCGGGGATCGCCGTGTTCGTCTTCTTCTGCGGCGTCGGGCTCGCGCTGCGCCTGCTCCTGTTCTCCTGAACTGAGCCGCGTCCGGGCTGTCAGCGGCGACGCCGTCCAGGGACGAGACGAAGAGCGGACTGCTCGTTCTCGTCGACGAGCGTCGTCAGCAGCAACTCGTTGCCCCCTGGATCGCCGGCGCGCCATCGGCACCGCCAATGACGATGTTGGGATCGGGGTCCGCCATCTCGAGCAACTGCCGGTAGCCCTCGCCCGCCAGCCCGACCGGAACACCGTTGGCGAGGAAATCGCGCACCAGATCGAGGAAGTCCTGGAAGACGGGGTCGCCAATCGAGTTGCCCGAGCCGTCCACCGGCTGCAGGAAGATCGGGTTGAGCCCCTCGGCCAGTGCGGTGTTGATCGCCACCGGGTTGACGGTCGAGACGCCCACGCCCAGACCGGCAGCTTCCGTTATCGCCCGCGAGGTGTTGCCATCGGCCAGCAACGCTCGTTTGCCCGACAGATACGTGTGGTAGAAGGCCGAGCCCGGCTCGCTCCCTCCGACGAAGTACCCCGCCACCGACGTCGTGAACAGGATCCGCCCGTAGCCGCCCGCCGCCTTGGCCGCGACCGCCTGGAAGAGCCCGTTTGGTGACCGCGAGGTGCCCGCCATACACCGTTGCCATCGACAGCTCGACGCCCGGAAAATAGAGCCCCGGATCGAGCGCGAAGGGGCTCCCGAACGAGAACCGGCCCGCGTTGTTCACCAAGATGTCGATGCCGCCGTTCGAGGTCACCTCGGGTCGGGTCAGGACCGCTCCCAAGAAGGCGGTGACCGAAGCGACGTCGGCCACGTCGAGCTCCGGCAGCGGGAACGGGTGACCGGGGTGGGCCCCGTCGCAGTGACGTTGCAGGCCCTCATCCGTCGAGCCGTCGGCTCAGGATGCGATGGGAGCTACCGGCGATGAAGAACTCCCCGGTCTGACCGAGACGCTCCAGGTAGCCCGGGTCGGCAGCGAGCGCCGCATCGGCGACGTCGAGCTCTTCCATCGTGTCGACGCTCGTCACCCAGCCGACGGTGCCCACCTCGCCGTACACCGAGCGGACGAATGCGATCGAGGTGCCCGTCAGCTCGGCGACGTAGTTCATGATGTCGACACCCCAGGCCATCGCCTCCGCGAACCTGCCGACCGCACAGCCGGCCGTGAGAACTGCGACGAAGTTGCTCGCACCCGCGTTCGGCGGACCGGCCGCGCCCACGATCTGGGTGATGTTGTCGTCTGGAGCGCTGGTGAACAGCCCGGCGGCCTCGCCGATTCGGCTCAGATACTCGGGATCGGCGAGCAGCCGCTCGCTGGTCTTCATCATCGCAGCGGGCGACTCCACGAGGGAGCTCCATGTGAGGGTCCCCGGGTTGCCGTACGCCGCAGTCCACACGTGGAGCTCGAGATCGGTGCTCTTCGTCACGTACGCCGCGATGTCGGTCGCGAACTCCACCGCTTCGAGAGCCCGCGCCATCTCGACAGTGCTGGTCCTTGTGAACAGGTACATGTGATTCCCCCTCTGGGTTGGAGGCGGGTGTTTCCGCCCGGAGGAAGGGTGCGGCGGAGCGCGTTGCACGCTCGTTGCGACTGCGCAGCACGCCCGGTTGGTGTCGGTTGCGTCGCTGCTACATTTCGGCGGCCATGGGGGATCCACGATGAGGTTCGAAGTTCTCGGACCGCTGCGTGTCATCCGCGAGGATCGCGCCGCGATCACCCTGGCGAGTGCAGCTCAGCGGCGCCTCGTCGCTGCTCTGATCGTCCGCGCGGGTGAGGTGGCGTCGACCGACTGGCTCGCCGAGCTGCTGCAGGTCTCGGCAGCATCGCTGCGAACCTCGGTGAGCCGGCTCCGCGCCGTGCTCGGCTACGACGTGCTGGTCACCGAGGCGCCCGGCTACCTCCTCAGGGCCGAGGACGTCGATGCCCATCGCTTCGAAGCTCTCATCGACGCCGCGAGCACAGCGGCACCAGCTGACGCCATCGCGCTGTTGATGGATGCCCTGTCTCTGTGGCGTGGTGACGCCTATGCGGAGTTCGGGTCCGAAGATTGGTGCCGGATCGAGGTGGCTCGGCTGGAAGAACGTCGTACGGGTGCCACCGAGGACCTGATCGAGAGACGCATCCGTTCGGGTGATCACGCCACCGCGATCGCCGAGCTCACCCCGCACATCGGGGCCCACCCGTTTCGCGATCGACCCCGCGCGCTCCTCATGCAGGCGCTCGCCGCTGACGGACGGCGAACCGACGCCGTGCGCCAATTCCACAGTTACCGCGCACAGCTGCTCGCAGAGGTGGGAACCGAGCCCGGACCCGATCTCGTGCAGCTCGAGCGCGAGATCGTCAGCGGAACCGAGATTCCGGCCCCTGCGAGGGCGACGCCCGCCCACGTCCCGAGGCTCCCGACCGGGACCGTGACATTCCTCCTCACCGACGTGGCCGGCTCGACACGGCAGTGGGTCCACAGCGAAGAGAACATGGCGAGAGCAATCGTTCGCCACTACGAGATCATCGACCACCTCGTCGCCGAGCACGGCGGCGCACGACCCATCGAACAGGGTGAGGGCGACAGCACCGTCGCGGTCTTCACATCGCCCACCGCGGCAGTCAACGCCGCGCTGGACATCCAGCGGGCGTTCCGCGACGAAGTCTGGCCGACGGTGCACCCGGTGTCGCTGAGGGTCGCCCTTCACACCGGCGAAGCACGGCTCCGCGACGAGTCCAACTACAGCGGGATCAGCGTCATCTTGCCCGCGCGCATGCGCGATCTCGCCAGTCCTGGTCAGGTGCTGGCGTCGTCCACGACTCGAGACCTGGTCCACCGGGTCATCGCCGGGGAGGCCGATGAGGTGGAGCTGATCGATCTCGGCGAGTACCACCTCCGAGATCTCGACGGACCAGAGCGCATCTTCCAGCTGAGCCACCCGGACCTCGCGTCACATTTCGCCCCCCTCCGCTCGTCGCACCAGGCCGGCAACCTCCCCGTCCCCGGCGACAGCTTCATCGGCCGGCGCGAGGAGATCGCCGCGATCCAGGAGCGCCTGGCATCGCATCGGCTCGTCACGCTCACCGGGCCGGGAGGAGCGGGCAAGACCCGACTCGCGATCCAAGCGGCGGCGTCGCTACCGAGTGATGACGACGTTTGGTGGCTCGACCTGACGCCTCTCGGCGACGCCGGTGCGATCCACCGCGCGGCCGCTGACGTCGTCGGCGCCAAGGTCGTCGACGACAAATCCGCGCTCGACGCGGTGGTGCGTCGCCTCGAGCAGGATGCTGCGATCGTCGTGATCGACAACTGCGAGCACCACGTGGAGGTGGCAGCCCGGCTCGCGAGCCGAATCGTCTCCCAGTGTCCCCGGGTCTCGGTGCTCGCGACGTCGCGTTCGCCACTCGATCTCGCCGGAGAAGAGGTGTGGGCGGTTCCACCGCTCACGCTGCCCGACAACGCAGGGGAGGACGCCGCACGCAGCGACGCAGTCCGCCTGTTCGTCGAGCGGGGTCGCCAGGTTCGACCCGACTTCGATCCGTCGCTGCATCCGGACGCGGTAGCGGAGATCTGCCGTCGGCTCGACGGTTTGCCTCTCGCCATCGAGCTTGCCGCTGCGCGGCTGCGCGCCCTGGATGTGCCCCAGATACTCGCCGGCCTCGACGACGCGCTCCGGTTGCTGACAACGGGGCCGCGCTCGAGTCCGGAGCGTCACCGCACCCTCACTGCATCGATCGAGTGGAGCGCCGGTCTGCTGAGCGACGGCGATCGGGCGACGCTGCACCGCCTGTGTGCCTTCGCCGACGGCTTCACGCTCGAGGCAGCCGCGGCCGTCTGCGCCAGGGACCGGGCCGACGTCGCGCTGATCGACACCCTCGAACATCTGCTCGATGTGTCGCTCCTCGTCCGGATGCCGACGACCCCGGGAAGTCCGTCCCGTTTACGCCAGCTCGAAACGGTCCGCCAGTACGGCGCCGCCCAGCTGACCGACGAAGAGCGTGCAGAGGTGGACCGTCGACACGCCGAGCACTTCGCAGCCCTCGTGAAGGAGATGGCGCCGCTCGCGGAGGGGCCGAGCGAGCTCGACCTCGCCCGCCGACTTCGGCCCGAGGACGGCAACCTCCGCCTGGCGTTGACGTGGCTGCGGGACCACCAGCCGGACAGACTGCCCGAGGTGGTGAACGACCTCGCGGCCTACTGGTCGTTGGTCGGCGCCAACGTCGTGGCCGAGGATTGGCTCGGAGTGGCGCTGGCGTCACTCGATGACCAGTCACATCAGCTGCGGGCGCGGCTCCACGCAGGGCGGGCCCTCGTGAGGGAGAACACGGGGTCCTTCCGTGCGGCCGCTGCCGACGCTCGCAGCGCCATCGACGTCGGTGCCGAGATCGGGGACTCCTGGTCGGTCGGTCGGGGTCGTTGGGTGCTGGGCAACCTGTCGATCTTCGGCGAGATCGAGACGTGCCAATCCGCAATGGCCGCCGCGGTGAGCGCGCTGAAGAAATCCGGGGACCAGTACGCCCACGCCTATGCCCGGTTGTGGCAGAGCGTGGGCCACCTCGTCCGGGGCGACATCGCGTCCGGGTTCCCCCTGCTCAGGGAGGCTGCGCCCCACATCGCGAGCCTCGACAATCCGACCGTGACCGCCTCCTACGGCGCCTGGCAAGCGTGGACCCGGTTCCACGATGGGGACCTCGACGGTGCAGTCCAGGTCTCCGGGGAGGTCCTCCGTAGCGAAGGGTTCGCACTCGCACTCCAGCGCGAGTTCATGGAGAACCTGCTCAGCGGCGTGGCTCTGCGCCGCGGCGAGGGTTCGGCGGTCATCGAGGCCGCGCCGGCGCGGATCGACGATCAGCGGCGTCGCGGCGAAGAGACCGCGGCCATGGTGCAGGAACAGGGCCTCTCCCACGACCTTCTCTTCGCCGACCTCGAGCTCGCGCTCGGCTACTCCGAAACGATCATCGCCCGATCGGGTGGCTTCGGAGGACTCGCATGCCACGGCAGGATCAGCGCGGCCTGGTCGCTGAAGGCGCTGGGCGACAGCCCAGCTGCCCACAGACAACTCGCCGCGATCGCAGAGGCGGACTCCGATCGGGGATGGCCGCTCCACGAGGTGAGGCGCGGGGCACTCGAGGCCGGCCTGGTCTCGGACACGTCGCCCAGCGACGCCGTCGCCGCCGGACGACGCGCGGTCGAGTTGGCTCGGCGATACGGACTCATCATCGAGCTTCCCCATTGTCTCGAGGCACTCGGGGTCGCTCTGGGGCAGGCCGATCAGGTGGACGAGGCGCTGCGGTGCCTCGCGGAAGCAGACGATCTCCTCGCTCGCGCCGGCGTCACGGCTCCGTTTCTTCCGCTGGCGGACGCGACCGCAGAGTTGCGTCAACGTTCCTCAGCCTGACCCGCATCTCCGCGAGCAGCCTTTCGAGCCCCTCCACCGATGCCGCGTTCTTGGCGAGCTCGCGGAGAGCCTCGATGGTGAACTCGGGCAGCCACCTGAGGTTGTGCTTTCCGAGCCCGCCACCCTGTTCGGCATACCCCTCGGGAACATCGAAGGCCTCGGGGTGGTCGTATCTCACCTCGCCGAGCACCTGATCGAACAACGTCGCCGTTGCCACCCGCTCGCCCATGCTCGACGCAAACGAACCAGCACCGGCCCATTCGAGAATCGTGCGAATCGTGGAGCAGTGATCGAACGCCTGGCATCCCTCGGGAGCCCGGAACACCGTCCCGGGCTTGATGAACGGCGACACGAGGATCGTCGGCACCCTCGGCCCGAGGCGCGTGAACCCGAAGCTCGACGCCCGCGACTTGGGATCACCCGGGTTGGGGGCCGTCGGTGGAGACACGTGGTCCCAGGTCCCGCCGTGCTCGTCGAACGTGATGACGAGCAGCATGTTCTCCCACTGTTTGCTCTGCCGGAGCGCGGCGTACAACTCTGCGAGCGCGGCCTCGCCCGGTCCGACCCAGGCGGGCGGGTGGTAGTCGGTCCCCTGGAGCCCGACGTAGTCGCGGCCGTTGGGATCACCGATTCCCCACCCCCAGTACGGCTCCAGATAGCAGAGCGATGGGATCTCCTCGTTGGCCCAGAGCGCGGCGAGAAAGTCCGAGTACGGGCCCGCGTGCTCTGGGTTGGACCACACGAAATCGTGGAGGCGGTTGTTCTTGTCCACCGTGTAACACACGCGCTCATCCGGCCGGAGGTCCAGGTCGAGAGCACCCGTGTACCGCCAGTAGATCTTCCAACTCTTCCCAACCGCGGTGAGGCCTTCGAAGAACGTCGGTGCTTCGTAGCGATGAAGGTGGATGTCACCGGTGATCCCCTCCGAGGTCCCGCTGATCGCGAACGCCCGATTGGGGTCGGTTTCGGTCGGAACCGAACAGAACCACCGGTCCGACACGGCGAACGACTCTGCGAGCCCGTAGAGCACGGGGAGCTGGTGCCTCGTATAGGCGCCCATGACCTCGGTCAGGCGCGAGGTGGGCCCGTAGGGGAAGCCCAGCCCCCGCTCGGCCTCATCCTGGAAGTCGTAGGCGAAACCCATCATGGGTGCCCCCTCGCCCCAGGTGGTGTCGACCATTCGCCCGTAGCCGTCGGCGTACATCTGGTACTGGACGTTGGCCATCCCCTCGTACGGATCCCATCGCGGCCACCGCAGGAACTGGGTCGCCCCGCTACGGTCGTCCGACTTGTTGGGGGAGAACCTCACGAGTCCGTCGGCGTTGTAGGCCCCGGCCGAGATCCCGTCGAAGTGCTGTGGCAGGGAGTCGTGGGGAACGAGATTGGGCACGCCTTCCTCGTGCAACCAACCGAGGACGTTGTCGAGCGATCGGTTCTCCAACATCAGATAGACGACGGTCTCGATCTGAGGGAGAACGGCCATCAGCTCCTCGGCTCGACGAGGCGCCAGTCGTCCGAGCCCGGCGCGTAGCGATCCCGGTAGTCGGGGTCGTAGGCATCCGCCATCGCCTGGACATCGGGAATCGCCGCCCGATATGCGTCGATGAGCGCGTCCTCGGCCGCATAGTCAAAGGGGTCCTGCATCCGCATCTCGGTGACGCTGCCCCGCTCCACCGGGTTGTCCCGGAGGTGGCGTGCCGTGACGGCGATCGCCTCCGTCACCGGGACCCGATCCGTGTAGCCCAGGTCGTGCATCATCGCGTCTGGGCCGATGTGGCCATGCATGGTGAAGCCGGCGGCGAGGAAAGGTCGCGCCGGGCTGGCGAGCTCCTCGGGCAGGTTCACCAGATCCAGCTCCACCTCGAGCGCGTCGGCGATGGTCTCGATGGTCTGGCGCATCGTGAGCGCGTGCTCGTCGCCGATGTTGTAGGACTTGCCGGCCGACGCGTCGAGGTTGTCGACGACGAGGCTCAACGCATGGCCCGCGTTGGGCCCGTACGCCGCGCTCCGAAGGGTGAGCCCGCCGTCGGAGATGATGATTCGGCGCCGACCGTCGACGATGCGGCGGACGATGCACCATTCCCGGGGGATGATCTGTCCCGGCCCGTAGATCAGCGGATAGCGGAAGAGTGTGGCGTCGGGGTGGTTCTCGAAGACGACGTCCTCCGTGGCGACGATCTTGGACACCTTGTCGTTCTCGTCGTCGACGGCCCGCGGGTCGGTTTCGCGAATCGGAGTGAGCATGCCGCGCGGCGTGTTGAGGTGCGGACGTGCCCATCCCTTGTAGGCCGGCACGCCTCCGACGGCGACGAACTTGCCGGTCCGTCCCACGAAGAACGGCGCGATGTGTCGCAAGCGTCCGTACATCGCGTACACGACGTCGAAGGTCCGGGCGCCGAGAGCATCACCGACCTCGTCGATCTTGAACGGGTTGGTGTGGATGTGCTCGACGGAGTCGGGGATGGTGTCCACTTCGTGGCGTCCCGTGTGCAGGATCGCCACCTCATAGCCCCGGTCGAGCAGCCCGTTGACCACTCCAGGTCCGGTCGGGCCCGTTCCCCCGATCACCAACGCCTTCATGTCGCATCTCCCCCACGGACCCGCCGCTCGCGAGTCACGTCACGGTGGAATCCGACCACAGATTTCGGCTCAGCGCACCTGGCCAACCGCGCTCGCAGGCACCAGGCGGACGATGAGCCGGCCTTCGTCCACCATCGCCTGGCGGTATTCGTCCCAGTCGGGGTGCGGCCCGCCTGTCACCGTCTCGAAGTACTCGACGAGCGCGTCGCTCGTGGAGTCGCCCGGCTCGGTCGTGACCGCGGAGAGCTGAGCGGTGCCGTCGAACGCCACGTACGACCACGCGTCCGGATCGGTGACGTGCAGAACGACCCGAGGGTCACGGAGCATGTTGCGCGTCTTGGCACGATCGGCGGTAACGGAGATCACGAACGCACCGTTCATCACCGCATATGTGATGTCGGACGACTGCGGGCGGCCGTCGCGCCGCAGTGTGATCAGCACCCCGTTTCGCCGATCGGCGGCCCAGTGCATGGCACTCGTGACGTCGAGGGCCATCTCAGCGGGTCCAGTCGGTGACGTGTGAGGGCGTCTCGATTCCCTCGGTGAGGCGCGGATCGGGCACCGGTTCTCCCACGGAGATGCCGAGCGGGATCACGCCGGCCCAGTTCGGAAGCGCATAGTCCTCGTCATCGTCGACCGGTGGGCCGGTGCGGATCTTCGCCGAGGCCTCGTCGATCGGAAGCGAGATCACCGACGTCGACTTGAGCTCCATGTCGGTGTTGGGACGCACCTCTGTCATGCGCCCTGGGACGACGTGCTCGGTGATGAGATCGAGGATGCGGCTCTTGTCCGCCTGATCCTCCACGAGCGAGGCCTCGCCCATCACCACCACGGACCGGAAGTTGGCGCTGTGATGGAGCGGCGACCTGGCCAGCACCAACCCGTCCAGCAAGGTGACCGTGACACACAGCTGGGCGCCCTTCCGGCCGTCTCGAAGGAGCCGGCTGGCCGGCGAACCGTGCAGGTAGAGGGTGTCACCGTCGCGGCCGTACACCATGGGGATCACCACCGGTCGTTCGCGAGAGACGAGCCCGACGTGGGCCACGATGCCCTCGTCGAGGATCTCATTGATCACCTCGCGGTCGTAGTTGCCGCGCTCGGGCGTTCGCCGAACTTCGGTGTGCTCGGTCTTGAGCTCGCTCACGGACGGGCCCCCTTTCTGGGTGCAGGGTTTGGGTGCAGGGCCTGGGCGCCGAGTCTGGTGCTGCGGTTAGCTTGACGCAATGGAAATGGACGCAGCCGAGATCGACCCGGTTCTCGAGTTTCTCGAGGCCGACGAGAGCCGGCTCGAGTGTCGGTCGTTCCTCGACGCGCTGGCCGATCAGGCCGAGACCGCCGATCGCACGCGGTCTGTCGCTGCCGATGTGGTCGAGTCGATTCGCGGCACCGACTTCATGAGGATGTCCGCCACCCGTTCGCTCGGCGGCGGCGAGAGGTCGATGCTCCACATGGGGCGCGAGCTCGAGGCGATCGCCGCCCGCTGCCCGAGCACGGCCTGGTGTCTCTGGAATCACCTCTGCGTCTTTCACCTCTTCGTCGGGAGCCTCGGCCCTGGTCACGAAGACTTTCTGCGCGAGATCGTCGATGCGGGCGAATGGGTGTCCTTCCCTGCCGGTGCAGGCAGCGGCGTGTATGGGCGACTCGACGGCGATCACGCCGTGCTGAACGGAAAGGCGACGTGGGGGACGGGCGGCCGCTACGCCGACCACTGCGGCGTGGTGTTCGCCGTGGTGGGTGACGACGGTGAGCCTGTTCGGCCGATGGATCTTCGTTTCACGATCGTCCGCACCGACAACGAAGGGGTGAAGATCGACCCGACCTGGGACGGCTCGGGGTTGCGGGCCTCGGCTACGGACGACGTGCACTACTCCGAGGTTCGAGTGCCTCTGGACCGCTGTGTTGCCTGGTACGGGGCCAACCGCGCCGAATCACTTCGCAGCGTGCCTGTCATCGACCACCGCTACCGCGAGGACTGGGTCGGCCTGTCGGATCTGTGGCTCGGGGGGATGGCCATCGGCCTGGTGCGAGCCGCGATCGTCGAAGCTGCTGCAGCGGTGAGGGTTCGCCGGGTCCTGATGGGCGGCAAGATGATCGAGCGTCCAGCGGTGCAGATCAGCGTCGGAAAGGCCACTTCGCTGGTCGCGTCTGCGAAGGCGGCCGTCGAAACCGCCTGTCTCGAGGTCGACAGGAGGATCGAGGCCGAGCAGGTGCCGACCGAGGCCGACTACTTCCGCCAGCAGGCGATCGTGTCGATGGCGGTCAACCAGCTCATGGAGGCGATGGACCTGCTGCGGAAGGCGCAGGGAGGCACCGCGCTCCGGGAAGGCGGCAGCTTCGACCGTCGCAGGCGTGACTTCGACGCGATGCCGCTCCACATCAACGTGCACGAGGATCGCATCACCCATCAGGTGGGGCGCTACGTGCTGGGCATCGAACGCGCACCGTTCTGAGGCCCGCGCGGCGTCATCGACAGCCCGCAAAGCGTTTGGCTTGTGAGACCAGGTCACCCCGCCGATGGGGAAGACGAGTATTCGTCCCCGATCCGGAGATACGTTGAGCGCCATGGCTGAGATGCCGAATCCCGCCGAGATCCCCGTCGTCATCCTGTGCGGCGGTCAGGGCACG
>Ga0209992_10002720_pt1 | contig 15772 bp, 11 predicted proteins | sample 2SBtaG_2_FD_182564 | JGI IMG/M metagenome (GOLD analysis project Ga0209992, IMG submission 182564) | Deep subsurface microbial communities from Kolumbo volcano to uncover new lineages of life (NeLLi) - 2SBTROV12_ACTIVE470 metaG (SPAdes)... | ecosystem: Environmental > Aquatic > Marine >... | reverse complement strand
GAAGCTGGCAGAAGCAATTCGAAATGCGTTCATCGAGAGATTCCTTACGCAGGGTACAGGGCGATTCGGAATCGCGACCCAAGCAGCCCAGGCAACTGCTCTCGAACTGGGGCTTTGCCCGGAAAGCGAATCTGAAAGTGCAGTCGAACGGATGGTGGAAGCGGTCCTCATCGATCACGATGGTCACGTCGCAACCGGAATTTTCGGCACCAAGTACCTGTTGAATGCGCTCTCGAGAAGGGGCCATTCTGAAACTGCGTATCGAATGGTCGATGAGCCAGACTACCCCGGTTGGGTGCACATGCTCGAAAATGGAGCTACCACGCTCTGGGAGACGTGGGCGCAAAGCGACAACGTTTATTCCCAGAATCATCCCATGTTCGGGTCCGTGAGTGAGTGGTTTTTCAAGTCGCTTGGGGGAATCAGGCCCCAGTTGGATGCCGTAGGTTTTGATCGATTCGTGATCTCACCATTTCTGGCCCCGGAGTTGGAATGGGTTGACGCCAGCTACGAATCGGCTCGCGGCCGTATCTCAAGTCGTTGGAGCAGAACCAATCAAGGGGTGCGACTGGAGATCGAAATCCCGGCAAATACCGAAGCCATCGTCGAAATACAAACTTCAAGAGACGACTCCGTGCGTGAATCCGGTCACTTTATCGAAGATGTCGATTCGGTCAGGCCTCTGCAGGAAACCACGCCGGGATTGGTTCGACTGGCCGTTGGATCGGGCCGGTACATTTTTACCGCTGCGGCAGGGTAGGTGGCGTGTACGGCCCCCCGTATTCAGCCTGTAGCTCATCCGTACGGCCCCTCAATTCGTTAAGGATTTGAAGATATTGAGGGTTTCCGGCCAGATTGATCGCTTCGTTTGGATCGTCACGGATGTCGTATAACTCTTCGTACACGGGTTCCTGTTCGAAATATCTGGCGTATTTGTAGCGTTCACCCCGAACGCCTTCGTGTTTGGAAATCTGCGGATGATCGAAGAGGTGCTCGACGAAAAAATCAGTCCTCCAATCGCTCGGAGCATCTCCTTCAAGAAAGGGAAGAAGACTCCGTCCCTGCACACTGGAAGGGACTTCGATACCAGCAAGATCCAGCAGCGTTGGCGCGATATCTATGTTGAGCACCGGTTCGGAAGGAAGAAGTCCACGAGCGGTCGGATTCGCTCGCGGATCAAACACTACGAGCGGCACCCGAATGGAGAGCTCATGCGGTGTCCACTTGCCGGCATATCCACGTTCTCCAAGAAAGAATCCGTTGTCGCCCATCAGTATGATTACTGTATTCTCGGCGAGACCAAGCGTCTCGAGTTCATCGAGCACCCGACCGATTCCCGCATCGACCCCGCTGATCATACGCAGATAGCCCTTTGTCATCTGTTCGGCCTTTTCGGGCGTATCGAAGCGCCAGTACCAACGGACCCTGTTGAGGGAAGCCTCTTTCTGGAATTCAGGAAGAGCTTCAAAAAACGCGGGATCTGAAAGGGGCGGTTCGGGAAGCGTGACCCCGGAATACAGATCGTCCAGTGCTTCGGGCCATATAAACTGACGTTCATCTCCATCGTCGGCATGCGGGGCGTTGAAGCTGAGCGTCAGAGCAAAAGGAGCCGCGGAATTAGATGATCGCAAAAACTCTATGGCTCGCTCGGTCGTGATGTCACTCAGGTGGCGCATCGTCCCGTCTTCAGCTTCCCGGATGTAGGGAGCGGCGGCGAATGGTTCAAAAACATCAAACAGTCGCTCGGTAGCGCCGGCCTCCGTCTTGACACCAAATTTTCCGACCATGCCGGTTCGGTAGCCCGCGTCTCGCAGCAGAGCGGGATAACTCCTATCTAGGAGTTCGTCCGCCAGAGGCGGCGTTCCGAACGTATACCCATGTGTTCGTTCAACAAGTCCGGTGAGCAGGCTTGCCCGGCTGGCGGCGCAAATGGGTGTCGTCACGAACGCGTGCTCAAATCGAATGCCTTGAGTGGCGAGACGATCCATATTCGGGGTCTGCAGCATCGGATTGACCACGCCCATCATATCGAATCGCTGATCGTCAGTGATAATGAACAGCAGATTGGGCTGCTCCTGCTGCTTCTGGGATGCGTCTTCGCCTCTACATCCTGCGAAGAACAGGGCGGTCAGGATCATAAAGTACAATCTCATCGACGCTCCCATTCAACGTAACCAGAAGTAGAGTATGCCCATGAGCAGAAATAGACCCAGTGACACGATTCTGGGATCAGTCCAACCGGCCATTTTTGAGTCGAGTAATACCTTGAGAGGGGGCTGCCAGTGTATGGCTTTCAGCTGTTCGGGAGTCGGAGCCGGTGTCATCAGGCTTACCGCCGTATAAACGAGGGAGCAGAGACAAAACAACCACCACCCGACCTGCATGAACGGTATCCCCCATTGATCTGCCACAAGACGCGTATCACCAACCAGAGGAAGGTCGACCAGGAAATAGACGACTCCGATGGCGAGACCGAAAATGAGCGTGGTGATGGCGGCGCGATTGGTCCCGCGTCGCCAGAAAACGCCAAACAGAAAAACACAGGTGATGGCAGGGGCGAACATCATCGGAATCTTGTTGATGGCCTCGAAGATGCTGACAAATTTGCCGCCGAATGGAGACCAAAAAATCGCGAGAATAATCACGATTCCTGCCGTGATCCTGCCGATTGTTACGAGAGCTTTATCACTCGTCTGAGGACGAATTTTCTTGACGATATCCTCGGCAACAACAGTGGCCGTGCTGTTGAGCGCAGACTCGACTGTACTCATGACAGCCGCCAGCAATCCAGCAGCCAGGAGTCCTTTCAATCCTGCAGGCAAGAGTTCTTGAATCATGACAAGAAGCGTATCGTTGGGCTGTTCGATAATGTCATGGAACAGCACATATCCCAACACGCCGGGAAGTACCATGAAAAAGAGAGGCAGGATCTTCAGTCCACCGGCAAAAATGGCTCCCAGCTGACCATCACGCATGCTCCGGGCTCCGAGGGTCTTCTGGACAATAGTCTGGTCGGTACACCAGTACCAGATTCCGAGAATGGGGTATCCCAGCAAGACGGATACCCACGAGTATTCATTCAGCCTTCCGGTCTCCGGGTTTCTGAATGAATGAAGCATGTTCATCTGATCACTCTTGACCACTGCTTGCAAATCGGACAGAGAATGGATGCCCTGGTCGGGGAGAGCGAAAATGGCGAAAAGAGTCAGGATAATCGAGCCTGAAAGAAGTAGCACGGCCTGAATGGCGTCTGTAACCACTATGGCCTTCAGGCCCCCGATAATGGTGTAGGTCGCCGCAACAAGGGCGATTCCGATCACGGACCACCACACAGGAATCCCGAAGAAATACAGGAAAACCATCGCGCCCGCATATATGCTGATGCCAATATGAATCAGCAGAGCTGAAACGACGGTGATAACCGCCATGATCAGTCGTGGTGTGGAGCTGTATCGTTTTTCAAGAAATTCCGGAAGCGTGGTGATGTTGCTTCGCAGATAGAACGGCACGAATATCAGGCCCAGAACGATCAACGTGAACGTGGCCATCCATTCAAAATTACCGACCACGAATCCAATCCTGTACCCGTCAGCGGCCAGTCCGACCAGGTGGATCGTCGAGATGTTTGCTGTAAAAGAGCAGCGCCGATGACAGGCCAGCGAAGCGTCTTGCCAGCCAGAAAAAACTGCTCGCTGGACGTGTTTTTTCGGTAGCCGGCATAGATCCCGATCGCCATGATTCCAACCATGTAAAAGACTACAATGGTGATATCAAGAGTCGTCATGAATACTGTCCTCTCATGGTGGTGGTGGGCCCCTTTTTATGGGCGCCTCTTCATCGTCTGAAGCACTGCCGGACCAATTCCAGCATTTCCGCCTCGGACGCGATCCGGGGATTGTTCATATAGTCAGGAAGAACCCGGCACTGCGCAGAGAGGGCCAACAGTTCCTCTTCAGGCACATTCTTGTCCTCAAGACCCATCCACAATCCGATATTCTGAAGGAACGCGTCAAGTTCGTCGCATGAAAGCCTGGCAGCAACGAGATCTTCCTCATTCTTCAGATCAGGATTCAGAAGCCGTCCGAGTCTCGCGAATGATTTCGGATCAGAATCATACGTAAACCGCATGAAAGCAGGATAATTCAGCGCAAGAGCTTCTCCGTGGGCGACGTGAGGGTACATGCCTCCAATGGCCATTCCGATTCCGTGCGGAAGAGTCACTCCCGCAATGGCGATACACATGCCGGCGAGTGTATCTGCATAAGCAAGTGCCGTACGCGCTTCCATATCGGATCCGTCTTCGAGCGCCGCAGGTAAATGTGTGAGAATCAGGGTAATGGCTTCCCACGCCAGTAAGCGGACATAGGGAGACGTATTTACGTGAATCGCGCTCTCGAAGGCGTGTGTGAACGCATCAAAACCCGTACAAGCAGTGACGTGTTTTGGAACAGAACGCATCAGTTCAGGATCGACGATGGCGACTTTCGGAAACAGCAGCGAGTTGTACAATGCCGATTTATCCCTCGTTGCCGAGTGGGTCACAACGGAAACCTGGGTCACCTGAGATCCCGTACCGGATGTTGATGAAACCGCTATCACCGGTAGCGTGCCCTCGTTCGGTTTCGGGTCTTTATAAAAGAGATAATCCCAGCAGCCACCCTCGTGAGTCGCTTCAACAGCAATAGCCTTGGCGGCGTCCATGCTGGATCCGCCCCCAACTCCGAGAATCACATCTGCCCGGTGTTCGACGGCCAACATTGACCCTGCAGCTATGGTGTCGGTCGTCGGATTGGGAATGACTCCATCAAAATGGGCGACATCGATTTTTGCGTTGCTCAGATACTCAGTCAGCCTGGGTAGTATGTGTTTGATTGATCCCGTCCTGGGTCCGGTCACTAAAAGGCAACGAGTCCCGAATCTCGAAACTGTTCTGCCGACCAAATCCAGTTTTCCGGGGCCAAACTCCACTTCTGTCGGTATGTGAAAGCCAAACTGGGTCATGGAGTGGTTGAAAATCTATTGTCGCGTTTCTGTTCAGTTGTGGCTTGGGGCATCTGCTATCGGGTCTCTGACCTGTCTTTTCGAATATCTGGCATGAGCGGCATCGCCCCTTCCTGTGTGCAAACATACGAAGCATCCAGGTTGGCCTGTACAGCTACGTCATTCATCGCATATCCCCGCAACAATCCAACGGTCAGAACCGCGGTGAAACAGTCCCCGGCACCTACCGTGTTCACGATGGCGCCTGATTGTGCGCCTTCGCTCCGTATGCGATCACCTTTATCATGGATAAGGCATCCATCTTCTCCCATCGTGAGAGCAACCGTATCGAGAGCAAAGGCTTCGGCCAGGGTGTGAAGGGAGGTGTCTGTCGATTCTCCCAGATCAAACATGTCCCTCAATACGACCAACTCCTCCTCATTGAGCTTCAGGACGTTGGCCAATTCCAGCCCTTTTTCGATCGTGCTCCGGTCGTAAAACTCTTGTCGCAGGTTGACGTCGAATACGCGCAAACACGAGTGCTTTGTTTTCTGAAGAAATGACTGAATAAACATGCGGGAATTCGGTGAACGCTGTGCAAGGGTGCCGAAACAGACAGCATCTGCCCGTTCTGCGAGTCGATTGCTCTCTTTCGTTTCAGAGAGATGATCCCATGCGGTGTCAGGTCGAATCGTGTAGGTCGGTACACCAACAGAATCCATCTCGACCGAGACTGAGCCGGTAGAGAAGCGGTCATTGTCGCCCACAAGCGTGGTGTTCAATCCTTTGAGATTCAATTGCGCGCGGATTTCCTTCCCTTGCGAATCGTCGCCGACGGCGCTCACGATGAATGAATCGGCTCGCAGGCGTCGGCAATGGTAGCAATAGTTCGCGGGAGCACCTCCTACGTGTCGGCCCGTCGGGAATTCATCCCATAGCAGCTCGCCAAGACCGACTATCACCAATCCGCTGTCGCCATCTCCTGCCTTCAAATGGGTTGACTCTCTCATCACATATCGATGAAGACTTTCATGCTCATGGGTCCTTCGCGGTCGATGAATGCGTACGCTTCAGAAAATTCTGTAAACCGGAAATGCTTCGTTTCCAGAGGTCCGGTCCGGATGTCTCCCGACGCGATACGTCGCACCGCCTCCTCATAGTCCGGGTATTGATACATGAGCGTTCCGACAATATTCAATTCGCGATCGCCGACGGTGGCCAGATCTACAAGCGCTGCTTCTTCGTACACTGCCACGACCACAATCGTGCCTCCCTTGTTGACGGTTTCGACCGCAGAAGCAATAGATTCCTGGACTCCTGCGCAATCGAAAACGACATCGGTTCCTCGCTCGCCAAACACCCTGGTGGAAGCATCTCTCAACGACTCACGACCCGCATTTGAGCTCGCCTTGATTCCACACAATTCTGCGATTTCGAGACGATAATCACTCACATCCGTGATGAGGACCTCCGCACCACGAGCTCGGCACATCTGTGCACACAGGTTGCCAATGGGGCCGGCCCCAATCACGGATACGGTTTTGCCGGAAAGATTTCCTGCCCGCCTGGTCGCACGAATGGCAACGGCCGATGGTTCAACAAAGGCGCCCTGTTCAAATGAGAACGACTCCGGGATGGGTACCAGCTTTTCCGCTTCCGTGACGACGTAGTCCTGTGCAACTCCCGGAGCCTGGAATCCTCGGACCTTCAACCGATCACAGATGTGATAATTTCCATCGTGACAGCGCTTGCATTCACCGCATACTACCTGCGGCAATGCCGTTGCTTTGCTTCCCACGGAAATTCCCTCAACTCCGTGGCCACAGGCCGCTACGGTAGCGCAGAACTCGTGGCCTTGAACAACGGGATACGGTGTGAAGGGATGTTTGCCGTGATTGACATGAACGTCACTCCCGCACACTCCAATGCAATGAATCTGCAGAAGAACTTCACCCGGACCGGGTTCTGGTTCAGAAACTTCAGAATACTCGATTACCCCGGGAGAGGTCATCACTGCGCGTCTCATCTTGGGGGGCTTTTTAAGGTTGCTGTTGAAATGGGTCGTTCATTTCGGTCGAAGAAATGAACGACGGGATTGATTGCGAATGTAGGAGCAGGATAATTCCGATCCAATCACGCCCGCCACCCCGACGAGTTGATTTCGGCCCAGGCAATGTCCATTATGTACAAGAGCAAGAATCTATTTCGCTTCTGTTTCTCACCCTGGTAGTGCTTCATGATGGATCGAAGAACGTTTATTGGGCGAATGGCCGCGGCGGGAGTTGTTTTGACAGTTCCCGGTCTTTCGAGCTGCCAATCTGTGGCGTCTGCAGATAGCCGTCCCAATTTTGTCGTCTTCCTGGCAGATGACCTCGGTTACGGAGATCTCGCCTCTTACGGAAATGAGATCATCCAGACGCCCAACCTCGACCACTTGGCGAATCAGGGGATGCGGTTTACCGATTTCCATTCGGCCGGCACGGTCTGTTCGCCTTCACGAGCATCCTTGCTGACGGGACGAAATCCGTATCGAACTGGATTTTATTACATCGCCGGCAGCGGTATGCATCTTAAAAGGGACGAAGTGACGGTCGCCTCTCTTCTGTCCGAGAATGGATATGATACCTGCTTCGTTGGAAAGTGGCACCTGAGCAGATTTGACAGGGAATCCAGCACGCTTCCAACTCCGGGTGACCATGGATTTGATTACTGGTTCGCGACAGCGGTCAACGCTTTCGAAGGTCCGGAGAACCCTAACACGTTTTTTCGAAATGGCGAGCGAGTCGGAGAAGTTGAAGGCTGGTATTGCGACGTGATTGTCGAAGAAGCCTTGACGTGGCTGCGTAACCGTCCCAATCCGGACAAGCCATACTTCCTTTATATATGTAGTCACGAACCACACACGCCCGTCGAGCCGCCCGATTCGTACGCCGATGCGTACGACAACGAACGGGTGGAGCAGCTCGAAAAAGCGACGCTGTATGGACAGGTGGATCGACCGCAGCGCGATATCAATTCGCTCAAGAAATATTACTACGGGACGGTTACCCAGCTTGACAACGCATTCGGAAACCTGATGTCAGGGCTGGATAGTGAGGGAGAGGAAGAAACTACTCTCGTCATGTTCACGAGTGACAATGGGCCGGAGGCTCCAGTCAATCTGGAAGAGTCCAGAGGTGAATGGGATGATTTCTCAAGAGATCGATCATTCGGCACGCCCGGAAGGTGGAGAGGAATGAAGCGGTATCCCTACGAGGGAGGTCACCGCGTTCCAGGCATCGTACGCTGGACGGGGAAAATTCAACCCGGTTCGATCAACGAATCCCTGATCAATGGGACAGACTTCCTTCCAACGATGCTCGAGCTCGCCGGCGTAGCGCTCCCCACTGACCGCGCTCTCGACGGAGTGAGCATGCTGCCGGCGTTCCAGGGTCGGCACCTGGAACGCCCGGGTCCAGTCTACTGGTTTTTCCCGGCTCACGAGGACACCTATTATCGCATGCCGCACATGGCAATGAGGGATGGCGACTACACGCTCATGGCCTGGCTGCCGACCAAGGATCCCGAACAGCTCATCATGGATTGGCTGAAAACAAGTGAATTGGAACGATTCGCGTTGTTCAATCTGGAATCTGACCCGGGCCAGACCACAGATCTGTCAGCCACCGAACCAGAGTTGTTGGGCAAAATGTCGGAACAGATGCGAGCATTCTGGGCGGAGATTAAGGATGACAGCCCGTATTGGGATTCATGGAAAATGAAATAGTGATCAGACCGACGGCCTCTTTTCTGAATCGTCGCGGTCAACCGTTGTGGTCAATCGTTGCACTGAGTCGTCGCGATCGGTGGTCACTCTGAATCGTCGTTCTAAGTCTTCGCTCCCAATCATCACACTCACTCGCCGCTCTCAATCGGCCTGGGCATTTTGGCGCCGGACGATTCCAGCCATTCTCCCAGTTCAGCTTTCATGGTTGCTGCGAGATCCGGGAGTTCATCAGAAAGGTCGTGTTCTTCACTCAGATCACCGACCACATCATAGAGCTCGACTGAATCGTCATCGTAAAAATGAATCAGTTTGTAGTCGCCTTTACGGATAGCACTGCCCAGCCGATTTTCTTTGTGAAAGGCGTAGTTCGGGTAGTGAAAATAGATTGCTTCGCGCTTGAGCGAGTCCTCGCCACGCAGATAGGGCATAAGACTTTCACCATCCAGCGGGGTGTCGGGCGTTGGCTGAAGACCCGCTACGTCAAGAATGGTGGGGAAGAAATCCATACTGATAACCGGTTCGCCGGACACCGAAGCGGCCTCGACCTGCCCGGGCCAACGAATGATGAGGGGTACGCGGATCCCTCCCTCGTAGAGGTGACCCTTCACGCCGCGTAGAGGACTGAGGTCTGTCACACCACCGTAAGCGCCATTGTCGGAGGTGAATATGACAAATGTTTCCTCTTCAAGATTGAGTTCTTTCAGCTTCGTCAGAACGAGGCCGATGGCTTTGTCCATTGCCTCGATCATGGCCGCGTATGTGGTGCTCGATTCAACCCCGTCTCCATAATCCTCGAAACCCGGTCGATCTGCGTATTTCTCAACCAAATTCTGAGGAGCCTCCATTGGCCAGTGGACGGTGTATGGCCACAAAGCAATGAAAAAAGGGTCATCTTGATGCTCTTCCATGAACCCTATCGCTTCATCAGCCAGTCGGTATGTCAGATATTCTCCTTCTTCTCGATCCTGGATTGCAGGATTATCGTACGGGTCAAAATAACTTGGCGGTCCACCATAGCTCACGCCACCGATATTAACGTCAAATCCCTGGAATTCGGGGCGGCGGGAGGGTTCGACGGTGGACATTTCGGTGCGCAGCCCCGAAAGGTGCCATTTGCCGATAAACGCCGTCGCATAGTCTGCCTCTTTGAGTCGTTCGGCGAGCGTTTCGTAATCCAGGTCAAGGTGATTGACCATCTCGGCAGCACGCAGGGAGGCATCGTCCGGACGAAATCGTTCTTGATTGCCGGAAACATGGTTGGTTATGGCGAGCCTTGCCGGCGATTGACCCGTCATGATGGATGCCCGGGTGGGTGAACATACCGGGGCGGCCGCATAGCCGTCGGTAAAACGCATTCCGTCAGCAGCCAGTTGATCGATGACGGGCGTTTCGAGCTTTTCGTTTCCCTGAATGTGCAAATCGGTCCAGCCCAGGTCATCGATCATAATCATCAGAACGTTGGGCTGACGAGTCGCTTTATCCGATCCGCCATCCGTTTCGCATCCTGAAATCACGAAGAGAACAAGAACGCCGAGGAGTGTTGATCGGTTGATTTTATTTGTTAACATGAGCTGTTGGCACCTGTATTTCGATCAAGGTCGTTCTGAATGTAGGAAAAGAGACCATGGTGTTTGCACAGCGGCCTTACGATATGGATTTGTCTCGATCACTCCTTGACTTCCACCAAGCCCTCTTGAACAATGAGACGCACGATTTTTCTGATTCTGGTTCTCATGTTGGTCACCTCTCTGGCGACCAACACGGCAAACGCCCAGCAATCCGACCTGAAATTATGGTACAATCAGCCGGCTGAGCAGTGGAACCACGCTCTTCCTGTCGGAAACGGCAGACTCGGGGCCATGGTATTTGGCGACCCTGCCACCGAGCATATTCAGCTCAATGAAGAGACATTCTGGGCCGGTGGACCGTACGATCCAACCACGAAAGGTGGGGCGGAGGCGCTCCCGGAAATCCAGCGATTGTTGTTTGCCGGCGAAGTCGACAAAGCGCACGATCTGTTCGGCCGAACAATGATGGGAAGGCCATATGAACAGATGAAATACCAATCCCTCGGCGACCTTTGGATGTGGTTTCCCGAACATGAGGAAGTGACGGACTATCGTCGGGAATTGGATCTGGATGAGGCCATCAGCCGGGTCACGTATCGAGTGGGAGGAGTGGGATACACCAGGGAAGTGTTTTCGTCTGCTGTCGATCAGTCCATCGTCGTTCGAATCTCAGCCGACAAGCCGGGGGCGTTGACCTTTTCGGCTGAATTGCATGGGGCGCGAAATCAGGCTCATTCGAACTACGGAACCGGATATTTCTGGTGGGATGGCGTTCCGCCGAACGGACTGAGGATCCACGGAAAAAGCGACGACTATCTGGGTATCGAAGGCAAACTGCGGTATGAGGCTCGACTTGAAGCCTCTTCTGAAGGCGGCGAGATCGAAGTTGATTACAAAACCCTGCACGTTCGAGGCGCGACGACGGCAACGCTCGTAATCGCAGCGGCTACCAACTTCGTCAACTACAAAGATGTGAGCGGGGACCAGGAAGCTCGGGTGCAGAAGGTGCTTGACGACATCGCCTTTCGCTCCTACGAGGACATCAAGGCCGATCATATCGCCGAGCACAGGAGCTGGTTCAGGCGTGTCTCGATGAATCTGGAAGGCGACGACTTGAGCGATATGCCGACCGACGAACGGATCGCCAGATTTGCGGATAATCCGGATCCCGGACTGGCGGCGTTGTACTACCAGTTTGGTCGCTATCTGCTAATCAGCAGTTCACGCCCCGGAACCGAACCGGCTAATTTGCAGGGAATCTGGAATGATATGGCAAATCCCTGGTGGGACAGCAAGTACACCATCAATATCAATCTGCCGATGAACTACTGGCTGGCAGAATCCTCGAATCTGTCCGAACTGACCGGGCCGCTCACGTATTTCATCGAGGATGTCTCCGTCGCGGGACAAAGTGTGGCGCGAGAGCACTGGGGCGCAAAGGGTTGGGTCTTGCACCAGAATTCAGACCTGTGGCGGGCTACCGCTCCCATGGATGGTCCTTCCTGGGGGGCCTGGCCGGTAGGCGGGGCCTGGCTCACAACGCATTTATGGGAACACTTCCTCTACACAGGTGACGAGGAGTATCTGCGCAAAGAATATCCGGTGATGAAGGGCGCGGTCGAATTTATTTCTGACATACTCGTCGAGCATCCTGATACGGGTTGGTTGGTAACGGCACCATCCAATTCTCCCGAAAACTTTCCTGCCCGACCGGGAAATGGCCGCTTCTTCGATGAGGTTACGGGCTCTTATCTGAAGGCGCGCACCATGGCCATCGGTCCGACGATGGACATGGAGATCATTCGGGAGGTGTTCCAGAATTTCATTTCTGCAGCGAATCACCTCAATCTGGATCCGGATCTCGTGGCCACGGTGACCGATCAACGAGCACGGCTGGCTCCCAGACAAATCGGAAAACACGGTCAGATTCAGGAATGGATAGTGGATTGGGACGAAATCGAGCCGGATCATCGCCACATTTCTCACCTATGGGGGCTCTTTCCAGGATCACAGGTCACCCTTGAAGAGACGCCGGTATTTGCCAAAGCCGCGGCGACCACCATCAACAGACGAACGACGGGCGGTTGTGGTTGGTCGTATGGTCACAAAGTGGGATTCTGGGCCCGGCTGCGCGAGCCAGACAATGCTCTTCACGAGTTTCGGGCTCATCTGACAGATTCTTCCCTTCCGAACATGTTCTCTTTATGCGGACGGGCCCTTCAGGTGGATGGCAATTTCGGAACGACGGCGGGCATGACAGAGATGTTGATGCAGTCTCACAAAGGGGTGTTGAGATTTCTTCCGGCTCTTCCCGATGAGTGGGCGACGGGGTCTGTTCAAGGGCTCAGAGCGCGCGGAGGATTCGAAGTCAATATGCAATGGAAAGACGGCCAGCTCTCCGAGGTTCAACTCAGATCAGATCTCGGAAAGCCTGCTGTGATCCAGACGGACCAGAAAGTTCGCGTGACTTCCTCCGGACAGGAAGTTCAGCTGAATTTCCCTGACAGCAACCATATTTCGTTCGATACGACTGCGGGCGCCACGTATCATATTGACGTTCTCGACTAAGCGGGTCTGCCATTACTCGATGACAATCGTTTCGAGATGTACCGGAGGAATGACTCTGGTATTTGGTGAGATGGAAGCCACAGCTTCGATGAACGGAACCAGGTTTCTGTTGTAATTGGCCTCCTGCGAGTAGCCATAGGGAAGTCTGAAATTATCCCAGTGGGTTGGAATGACGATGTCAGGTTTGCCGGTTACCCTCAGGAGACGTTCGTCGTAGTTGTAGAGCCCAAGCCGGGATCCGTTGACGCCTGCCAGTAGAATATCCGGGTGAATACCCTCGAGCTCTCGTTCGAGAAAGTTCATGGAGCCCATCGTCAGGACCGTGTGATGGTCAAATCGGGCAAGAAACTGAAGCGATCCACCTTCGATAAACTGTTCAATTCTCAGGGGAGCTTCCAGGACAGTGTTTCTGTCGTAGCGACGCGTGTCGTGGTAGTGCTTCTCGCCAAGAGCAGAATGAATTCCGGGCAGGACGCGGACAGAAAAATTTTCAAACTGATAATCCTCACCTCCGCCAACGGCATACAACTGCTCATCAGGAATTCCATAGGCCTTCAAAACCATCATGGTGGTTTCGGTGCCTATCACCTTTGCACCGGTCTTTCTGGCGATGTATGGCACATCACCCAGATGGTCGAAGTGGCCGTGATGTACAAGGATGAAGTCGGCCTTCGTGATGTGCTGATCGATGAGTGCTGTATCCGATGGAGCGATATCTTCCCTCGAATAGTTGGGCCGCTTATCGCCGGGATGACCGCCTCCACCGTATTTCGCCCTCGTTATCCAGGGGTCGATCAGAACGACAACGTTGCCGTCTGAGATTTCCCATCCGGCCGTACCGAGATACTTCATCTGGAGGGGTGTGTCCTGCGCCTGAACTGAAGAGGTCAGCGCTACGAGCATGATGGCGAGCATCCATTTGATAAGTCTGCGCATGATCAATCCTCCTCTCGTACTTCTACTATCATTTCAATTTCGACAGCCTGACCCCTCGGCAAGGAAGCCATTCCGACTGCCGCGCGGGCGTGCCGCCCGCGCTCCCCGAATACTGCCACGATCAGATCGGAGAACCCGTTGATCACCGAGGGTTGCTCAACGAAATTGGGATCCGAATTCACCATTCCGTGCACTTTTACCACCCTTTCGACCCGGTTCAGATTGCCCAGCATGGATTTGAGAACGGCCAGTTGATTGATGGCCGTCAATCGGGCGCCTTCATACCCTTCTTCGATGGTCAAGTCTGCACCCAGCTTGCCTCGGATCTCGGTTCCATCGGCACGCTTGGGTCCCTTTCCGGCGAGAAAGATCAGATTTCCTGATTGCACGCCGTTTACATAGTTGGCCACCGGGCTGGGTGGTTTCGGAAGGGTAATACCCAGTTCAGCGAGCCGTGCTTCCGGGTTGTATTCTGTGTTCTGACGCGCAAGGACACGCTGAGGAAAAACGGTCAGTGCAAGCATGACAAGTGCCAAAAACACAGAGTGAAAGGAGCGATTATTATTCATGTTTCAAAGAAGTAGAAGCGTCTTGCTGAGCGAAAAGAAGATTACCTCATCGGCGCGTTGCGTGCAAATTGCAGGTTCTGAACATTCCAGTAGTTAGTATTGAGCGCAACGCACAATCCGGTAACTCCATTTGTAGGTCTTTGATAATTCGAATCCGCCCGTATCTCCCGGCACTACTTGTTTTGATTTTGTCCACAGGATGCGACAGCACTTCCATGGACGAAGAGGTTGGCGAAGCAGACTTCATATCCAATCTCGTTATAACTCCCAATCCATCGGGCTATGCTCCCCTGACAGCCGAGGTTTCCTTTTTAACCAGCCGAGCAGTCCATGTAGAAGTTGTGGTCGAAGGCCTTGAAGGAGGCGAAGATGTTGTTGGCCGTTTCGACTATCAGCACGATCAGGTGACGCTGCCGATACTTGGACTGTATCCGAGCACTCATAATCGTGTCATTCTTCGGTTTATTTCCGGCAGCAACACGTTGATTGCTCAGAACGAACTCATGATCGAGGCTCCAGATATCATTTCAGATCTTCCGAGGATCGATTTCGAAGTGCTCCGGCAATCGGCGATAAAGCCCGGTATGAACCTGGTCAGTTATTTTGGTCACAACAGCGAGTTCACGCCGCAGCGGCCCTTCATGTTTGACTCGCAGGGTGTCATCCGCTGGTACCTCGATTTCAGGGAGCATCCCAGCCTCTCGTCTCTTTTTTTTGACGATGGAGTTGAACGTCTGGCAAATGGCAATCTGCTATTCGGAGACGGAAGCACGGATCGAATCATTGAAATGGACATGCTTGGACGAATCGTTGATACATGGAGCATGCCCGGCTTCGGATTTCATCACCTTGTGATTGAAAAGCCCGGCGGTAATTTTATTGCTACGGTTAACAAGCAGGGCTCCTCGACTGTCGAAGACCACATCATCGAAATAGGCAGAACATCTCACACCATCGTCCGTGAGTGGGATCTGAGGCAATCCCTTCAATATGGTCGAAGAGCATGGCCTGCCAACTTCGGAGACCAAGACGTGGATTGGTTTCATGCGAATGGAGTCGTCTACGATCCGTCCGACGATACGATCATAGTCTCTGGTCGGACACAGGGAACGATCAAACTCAGCATGGACAATGAGGTTGTCTGGATCGTCGCACCTCATCGAGGCTGGTCAACTTCAGGTAATGGAGTGGACCTGAATTCTAAATTACTCCAGCCTCTCGGCGCGGACGGTGAGGCTATACTGGATGAAGATGTTTTGGATGGCCGGAGCAATCACCCCGACTTTGAATGGGCGTGGTATCAACATGCCCCGGAACTGATGCCCGATGGGTCCCTTCTCCTGTTCGATAATGGCGACAATCGAAATTATTCGTCGTCCGAGCGG